>SDBU01007903.1_pt1 | contig 12167 bp, 12 predicted proteins | sample 2277071 | NCBI WGS metagenome assembly SDBU01 (sample SAMN10397929, study PRJNA504765) | marine sediment metagenome | isolation source: marine sediment core GS08_GC12, 126 cmbsf | place: Arctic Ocean: Gakkel Ridge, Loki's castle | collected 2008
CTAAAGTCACTTTATTTATTTTGACATCTTCATTTTCATACAATATAATACCTCAATTAAATATTATAACTATTTGATATGTATCTGTTTACGGTAAAAATAAAGTAAGATACAAAGCACTGGGGGCAGTTACCAATGAAAGAATACCGTTTGACCAAAGAAGGACATAGAAAGCTGATCGAGGAGAGAGAAGAACTTGTCAGCAATAAGCGAAAAGAGATAGCTGAAAGACTAAAGGATGCAAAAGATAATGCAGGAGATCTTGCTGAAAATACTGAATATGAATATGCAAAAAATGAACAAGCATTCATTGAGGGAAGAATAGAACAGATAAATGAGATCCTGAACAATCATGTGATCATTGAAGGAAATAATCATAATGATATTATAGATATTGGTTCGACAGTAGAGGTTAAAGACCTGGATTCGAATAAGAAGATGAAATACATGCTTGTAAGTTCAGTTGAGTCCGATCCTGAAAATCATAAGATATCAGATGAATCCCCGACAGGTATGGCGCTTCTGGGCAAGAAAGCCGGGGATGAGGTACAGGTAAAGACGCCTCAAAGCATGATTAAGCTTAAAGTTCTTAAAATAATATAATCACTTTTAGTAATGGTAATTTTATTTCCCCGTCTTTGAGCTATAATAATATTATCTAGCGGGTCCTTGTTTTTAACTGACAATCCGTTTTTATCAATAGATATCTTAAAGGAAATCCACAATATGAATGACAGTGGCTCTACAAGTAAAAATGAACAGGCCAGATTAACAGATGACAGATATGAATATTTACTGGAGACTGAAGAGCCTCTTGCTGAAACACTTAAGGCGAAGCTTGATAAAGTAAAATCCCTTAAGAATAAGGGGGTCAGGCTCTATGGTAGCAAATTTGAGAAAAAAATTAATATTTCTGATTTAAGGGAAAAATATTCATCACTCTCGGCCGGAGAGAAAGCGGAAGGCTTTTATAGGATAGCCGGACGGATCATGATATTTAGGAGACATGGCAAAGCTACTTTTTGTGACATTAAGGACTCTACCGGAAAAATGCAGCTTTTTCTTAGCCTGAACAGCCTCGGGGAGGAAAAATACAATTCATTCTCTGAACAACTTGATATTGGCGATTGGATAGGAGTAGAGGGCAGCATATTTGTTACAAGGTCAGGTGAGCTTTCGGTGGGCGTAAAGAGTTTTGAACTCTTAAGTAAATCCATCAGGATCCTCCCTGAGAAGTGGCACGGACTTAAGGATAAGGAGCTTCGTTACAGGCAGAGGTATCTGGATTTTACAGTCAACCCGGATGTTAAGGAAGTATTCATTACCAGGATAAAGGCAATAAATGCATTGCGGCAGTTTCTTAATAGCAGGGGATTTTTAGAAGTAGAGACTCCTATGTTGCAGTCTATACCTGGCGGTGCAGCGGCCCGTCCGTTTATCACACATCATAATGCGCTTGATATCGATCTTTACCTGAGGATCGCTCCGGAACTTTACCTTAAAAGATTGATCATAGGAGGATTTGAAAAAGTATATGAGATAAACCGGAATTTCAGGAATGAAGGAATATCTTACAAACATAATCCCGAATTTACCATGGTCGAGTTTTATCAGGCTTTTTGTGACTATAATGACCTGATGGAGTTGACTGAAGAACTAATAAAATATATTGCAGAAGAGTCTACTGGCAAATTAGATTTTAAATACAGGGGAGAAGACATAGATCTTGGGCCCGGGTGGCAAAAGTTTACCATGCTGGAATCAATAGAACATTATGGAAAGATAAAAATAAACTTCTCAACAAAACGGGTTGACCTGGAAAAAATCTGCAAAGATCTTGATATCGAAGTAAGTAAAGAGTGGGGTACCGGAAAGATAATAAATGAAATATTTGAAGCAGTAGTTGAGCCAAAACTCATCCAACCAACTTTCATAAAGGATTATCCTATAGAAATATCTCCTCTGGCGAAGAAACATCCGGATAATGAAAACCTGACTGAAAGATTTGAACTCTTTATAGGAGGAGAAGAGATGGCTAATGCATTTTCAGAGCTTATCGATCCCCGGGATCAGCTGGAAAGATTTAAAAACCAGGCAAGAAGCAGTGATGAGGAGGAAAGGGTAACTGGAAAAATAGATATTGATTTTCTAAAAGCCCTTGAATACGGAATGCCTCCTACTGGTGGAGAAGGCATAGGTATCGACAGGCTTGTCATGCTCCTGACAGGAAGCGACTCTATCAGGGATGTGATATTGTTCCCGCTTCTTAGGCCTTAAATATTAAGTAAAATAAATACCACTTGGAGCCTGTCCAAGAACTGGGACTGAGCCTGCAGGCTGGATGGTGATGATAGATGATATGTGATTTTTGTAAAAAGAATAAAGCTACGATTCATTTAATCAGGGTGCAGAATGATAATGTTGAAAAGGTGAATATCTGCGCAGGATGTGCCGAAGATTTTACCTTTTTTTCAGAGGATGACTTCTATAAGGACCTTACGAAGATCCTCTATAAGATCTTTAAAGCTGATGAAGGTCAGCCAAACGGCATAAGGGAATTAAAAAATCTTAAGAATCTTGAAATAAGAAAGAACAGTGCCTGTTCTTTCTGCGGCATGGATCTTAAAAATATAAAAAAACTTGGCAAGATGGGCTGCCCAAACTGTTATAGAGAGTTTAAGAACATATTGCTTCCTATCATTAAAGCCATACATAAAAATATTGAGCACAGGGGAAAGATCCCTGAAAATACTACCGGACAGATCAAGCTTGAAAAAAGTATAAGGGATCTTAGAAACAGGCTAAAAAGAGAGATCTTTGTAGAGAACTTTGAAGAGGCTGCCAGGATAAGGGACGAGATAAGGCAATTGGAGAAAAATATTTATGAATGACTCAAGGAACTTTCTTTCAGGAGATGAACCCGAAACTGGAAACCTGGATGGAAACTCCATCATTCTCAGCACCAGGGTGGCCCTTGCCAGAAATCTTGCAAATCATAAGTTTCCCTCTTCCAGTACCCTTGATGAAAGAACCCAGATAATAAAAACTGTCCAGAATTGCGTAGAAGGTATGGACGGACTTCCTGATTTTCATTTTCACCGGCTCTCAAGGCTTACTAGAGTACAGAGACAGATGATCCTCGATGATTACCAGATCGATGAAGAATTCGTATCAAAACTATCAGGAAGGGCGATACTGCTATCTCCACATCTTTCCTTGAAAGATAGTGCCATTTCCATATTGTTATGCTGGGATGATCATATAAGGATACAGGTATCATCCCGGGGTTCATGCATAGAAGAAGGGTATACGATAACTGGAGAAATAGAAAAATTACTTGAATCCAGGCTTTCATTTTCCTTTGATAAAGAATGGGGATACCTTACTGCAAATCCTGCCGATCTGGGTACAGCGCTTGAAGTATCGATGATGACGCATCTTCCGGCAATTGCAATTAGTCCGGAGATAGCAGATTTTATTAAGAATCTTACAAAAGTGGGTTGCTCTATAAGCGGTTTTTCGGGTATAAACTCCGAGATCATAGGTAATCTATTCAGGATATCAAGTTCAAAGACATTGGGAAAGAGTGAAGAAGAGATAGTTGAAGAAATGCAGGCAATTTGTTTAAATATAATTGAGGAGGAAGAAAATTCCAGAAAGAAACTGGTTAAAAAGGACCTTCTCGGAGCAGAAGATAATGTATATCGTTCTTATGGCCTTTTAAAATATGCAAAAATATTATCTTTTGATGAGGCCCTGGAGCTATTATCGATTTTAAAACTCGGACTCGATCTGGGAATTGTCGAAAAAACCAGGGACTTTGATTTATTTGAACTTATTAATATAATTGGTGACTCTCATATAATCTCTAATTTTGAGATAGAGGGACCAGTCTCAGATGATGATATAGATTTAAAGAGAGCGGACCTGATAAGAGAGAAAGTAATGGAGGAATAGGATTAAGATATGTTTGAAAGATTTACAGAAAGAGCAAGAAAAGTAGTTGTGAAAGCTCAGGATGAAGCCCGGTTCCTGAAGCAGAACTATATTGGTACCGAGCATATCCTGCTGGGCCTTATTGATGAGAAAGAAGGAATTGCTGCAAAAGTATTTCAGGAGCTTGATATAGCATTTGATAGTATAAGAGCTGCAATAAAAGATGTAGTCACTGAAGGAAGCTCTGAGTCATATGAACACATACCTTTTACCCCCAGGGCGAAAAAGGTCCTTGAGCTTTCCCTGAGGGAGGCCCTGCAGATGGGACATAATTATATTGGTACAGAACATATATTACTGGGGCTGCTCCGCGAAGGGGAAGGTGTAGCGGCAAGGGTGCTGAATAGTCTCGGGATCACTCTTAGCAATGTAAAAGAGAAGGTAAAGGAGATACTGAACAGGCAGTCACTTTATGCTGATTCTGATTCGAAGACCAGCCAGTCCAGCAGTATGCCGAAAAGGACACTAAAGATGTTGAACCAGTTTGGCAGGGAACTTACACAATTGGCAAAAGACGGAAAACTCGATCCTGTGATCGGCAGGAAAAAGGAAATCGACAGGATAATACAGATCCTTTCAAGGAGGACAAAGAATAATCCAATACTTATCGGTGAATCCGGTGTAGGGAAAACTGCCATCGTAGAGGGACTTGCTCAATACATTATAACAAATAAGATACCATCCAATCTTTCAGGCAAAAGGATATTCACACTCGACCTGGGTGCGCTTGTTGCAGGTTCCAGGTATAGGGGAGACTTTGAGGAAAGACTAAAGAAGGTACTTGCCGAGATCAAAGATAGTGGAAATATTATTTTATTTATAGATGAGGTCCATACGCTTGTAGGGGCAGGGGCCGCTGAAGGCGCCATAGATGCAGCCAGTATTTTAAAACCTATGCTTGCAAGGGGCGAGATACAGACAATAGGTGCCACGACTGTTACAGAATACCGTAAATATATTGAAAAAGACAAAGCCCTGGAACGCAGGTTTCAGCCTATCTTTGTTGAAGAACCTTCTGTATTTGAGACTATCGAGATACTGAAGGGTCTCAAGACAAGATATGAGACATTCCATAGCCTGACAATAACAGATGAGGCAATAAATTCTGCTGCAAAATTGTCCCAACGCTATATCAGCGACAGGTTTCTTCCTGATAAGGCGATTGACCTGATCGATGAGGCGAGTTCAAGGGTAAGAGTGCGTACACTTATGACTCCTCCCGACCTTAAAGAGCTGGAAGCAAGCATCACAAGCATTGTGGAGCAGAAACAAAAGGCGATAAAGGATCAGGATTTTGAAAAAGCTGCTCAATTGCGTGACAAGGAAAAACAGCTTTTAAAGGAAAAGAAGGAAATAGAAGAGCAGAAAAGCCGTTCAGAAAAGACAAACAAAGAGATCGTTGATGAAAATGATATAGCCGAGGTCCTTTCAAACTGGACCGGTGTTCCTGTCTATAAGCTTACTTCAACAGAATCATCAAAGCTTATGAATATGGAAAATGACCTTCACAAGAGGGTTATAGGCCAGGATCAGGCAATAAAGACAGTATCCAAAGCTATCAGGAGATCGCGTTCAGGACTGAAGGACCCCAAAAGGCCGATTGGTTCATTTATGTTCCTGGGGCCCTCAGGTGTGGGAAAGACAGAGCTTGCAAAGACCATTGCGGAATTTCTTTTTGAGAGGGAAGAAACGCTCATACAGGTGGATATGTCTGAATATATGGAAAAGCATTCTGTTTCCAAGCTTGTAGGTTCACCTCCTGGATATGTAGGTTATGATGAGGGCGGCCAGCTGACTGAGATGGTAAGAAGGAGACCTTATAGCGTAATACTGCTTGATGAGATCGAAAAGGCCCATCCCGATGTGTTCAATATTCTTCTGCAGATATTTGAAGACGGGCACCTTACTGATTCACAGGGCAAAAGAGTCGATTTCAAAAATACTGTGATAATCATGACTTCAAATCTCGGAGCAAGGGAGATACAGAAGAACACACCTATGGGATTTAAGACTATAGATACAGAAGACCTTTCTTATGACGAGATAAAGGAAAAGGTCATGAGTGAGTTAAAAAGGGTATTCAGGCCGGAATTTTTAAACCGTATAGATGAAGTCATAGTATTCCATAAACTCACAGAGAAACAAGTCTTTAATATAATGGACCTTATGATGTCCAGGCTTGGACAGGCGCTTGAACTCCAGGGGATCATGATCGATATTAAAAAGAGCGCAAAAGACCTGCTTCTTAAAAAAGGTTATGATCCTGCAATGGGTGCAAGGCCTATGAGAAGGGCCATCCAGAATCTTATCGAGGACTCAATATCCGAAAAGATCATTGCCGGTGAAGTAAAATCAGGGCAAAAAGTAGTCGTAAAATCAAAAGACGGCAAAATGCAATTCGAAATTAAGAAACTTAGTAGCTCCGGCAGCGTCTTAAAAGTATAGTTTTTGCAGGATATGTTATTTAACAGTTTTTAAATAAAATTGTTATAATAAGTATAATATTGGATGATTAACTTTTAAGACTATGAATAATAAGAATCAAGAAAGACTATTGCTGGAGAGTCTACGTAAGATTGCTCCTGGTACTGAACTCGGTTTGGGTATGGAATATATCCTGCAGGGGAAAACCGGCGGATTGATCGTGATAGGCGATTCTGAAGAAGTACTGAAGCTGGTAAATGGCGGATTTTATATTGGCTGCGGTTTTTCTCCCACAAAATTCTATGAACTTGCTAAGATGGACGGCGCTATCATACTAAGTTCTGACGGCAGAAGGATACTGTATGCTAATACCCATCTTTTTCCCAATCCTGAAATAAAGACAACAGAGACAGGTACAAGGCACAGGACCGCTGAAAGGGTTGCGAAGCAAACAGACACGCTTGTCATCTCTATTTCCCAGAAGAGAGATGTTATTACCGTCTACAAAGGTAATATCAGGTATATGCTGGAGGAACCAAGAGTTGTCCTGGCAAAAGCCAATCAGGCACTTCAGACTTTGGAAAAATACAAGGAAGGGCTCGATGACCTAACTTTCAGTCTGACCATAAGGGAACTTGAAGACCTCGTCACACTATTTGATGTTTGTAGTGTGCTTCAGAGGTCAAGCATAGTACAGAAGACAGAAAAGGAAGTCAAGAAGTATATTTATGAACTCGGTGATGATGGAAGGCTTCTAAGCATGCAGACCGAAGAGCTGATGGCTAATGTTGCCAGTGATTTTATAAATATTGTGACCGACTACAATCATCCTGATAATAAATCAGAACCCTCCCAGATCAAGGAGAAGGTTAATGCCCTTTCGGCAGATGAGCTTCTTGATCTTAACAGGATAGCTCATGTTCTGGGTTATAAGACAGTTGGGAACCTTAAGGAATCAACCGTTCAACCAAGGGGTGTCCGCATACTTTCTGATGTCCGCAGGCTGCCTCAATCCATAATAATCAATTTAATAGATAAATTTGGTAATCTGAAAAGTATACTTGATGCAAGTATCGATGAATTATCCGAAGTGGCCGGTATGGGGAAGATAAGGGCTAACTCACTTTATGACCGTTTGAAGAAATATTCTGAATATTATCTCTATAATGAACCCTATAATAGGGGAAGAATATCACCCAAGATCAAAGTATAAACAGAAGAAATCCTAAGTGTGCAGGTCCATAACCTCCGGGATTACAGTGGTCTTGAAAGTTAGAAAAATATGAATGTAGCGATTATTACAGCAGCAGGTAAGGGCACCAGATTAAAAAGCAATATCAGTAAACAGTTTTTAAATATATACAATAAACCTATTCTGGCTCATACCCTGTCGATTTTTGAGAAGACTCCTAAGGTCGATGCAATCTATGTATCAGTTCCTGAGGATTATCTGGATTCATGCAGGGTGGATATTGTTGAGAAATATAAATTTTTAAAAGTCAGGAAACTGGTGATCGGTGGAAGCCACAGACAGGCATCTGTCTTTAATGTTATTTCAAGTATTCCGGAAGATACAAATATTGTACTTATCCATGATGGAGTCAGGCCCCTTGTGACCACTGAGGAGATAAATACGACCATAAGGAGACTGATAAATGACAATAAGAAGGATCCGGAAGTAAAAGGAGTCATCCTTGCGGCACCAGCAAAAGAGACAATAAAGAAAATAAGCGGCCAGACTATTGATATGACTATTCCAAGGGATACTGTCTGGCATGCCCAGACTCCGCAGACTTTCTTTTATAAGGATATAATGGAGGCCCACCGTAAAGCTGCAGCGGAAGAATTTATAGGGACTGATGATGCGAGCCTTATCGAGAGAATGGGCTGGAAGGTAAATGTGACCAGGGGAAGGCATGAGAATATAAAGATAACCACTCCGGTGGACCTTTTCCTTGCAGAGCTTTTTATTAATAAAAATGGTAAACCTTAATAAAAAAATTGTTTTTAATTTTAAATCATATAAAAATAAGAGCAGAAGTTTTAAACACTGCGGCTATATACAAAATTAGGTGTCTATTTACCAGTGTCACATTAAAATAATAGCAACAATAATTGATATTAACTTGAGGAGAGTAATCGGCTCATGAGAGTTGGAACAGGATTTGATGTACATGCATATGCTGCGGGGAGAAGGCTTATCCTTGGCGGTGTTGAAATAGATCATGACAAGGGACTGGAGGGTCATTCAGATGCAGATGTACTGGTCCATGCAGTCATGGATGCTGTACTCGGCGCTTGCGGACTGGGAGATATCGGCATTCATTTTCCGGACAGTGATATGAAATACAAGGGTATATCTAGCCTGGCATTACTAGGGGAAGTAAGGGAAAAGATGAAGGCGGAAGGTTTTAAAATCGAGAACATTGATACTGTACTTATCCTCCAGAAACCAAAAGTATTTAAATATTTTAAAGAGATGAAGGAAAATATCGCACACACTCTCAAGATTGATACTGCCAGGATAAATCTAAAAGCCACAACTACGGAACATCTGGGTTTTTGCGGTAGGGAAGAAGGCGTCGCCGCCCATAGTGTCGCCCTTCTGAAATAGCAATGTACTCATGTCTATCCTTTTTTATTCTTCAAGTAATATTTAAATTCTTATCTTTTCTTAAAATATCCCAAAAACCACGGGGATCGAGTATCGGCACTGATTCGAATTCTTCAAGTACCAGGAGGTCCTTGTCTCCAGTAATAACATAGTCGACATCTCCATCTCTGGCAAGAGCCAGTACATTATCATCATCAGCATCCCTGCATATTCTCTTATCCAGTTTTTTATAGTTCATTAATGTACATTCCTCACGTAAATAAGAAATTATCTCATTTATTCTATCATCAGGAAGCTTTATTTTTTTAGATAGGTTCCTGGAGATTTCTGACAGTAAATATTCACTGATTATAATATTTACCTGGTCCAGGCAGACTTCAAAAAGTGAGCTGCATAAACCTCTTGAAGAAAAAGCGGCAATGTATATATTGCTATCCAGTATTACTTTCATGAAACTATCTTAAACACATCTTCATCAGTCAGTATTCCCTGTGCTTCAGCAAAGGGTAAAACATTTTCCCTTATCTTTCTAAAACGGTATATAGCGATATATTTTTTTAGGGACTCCCTGACCAGGTCACTGACCGGTCTGGACTCCATTTTACTTATTTCTTGTAATTTTTTTCTTAGGTCATCAGGTAATCTGATGGATACAATATTAGTCATGATTGCCTCCTTGTATTACAAGGTATTACGTTATTAATATTTTGTCAAATCAATTTCAACTTGTATACTATTCAGTAACCTGACTACTTATTATTTATTTGAAATTCATACAGGGATTCTGGAGAAAAGACTGGCTAAATATAAATCTAAATAATATAGGGCCTATCGCTTCCTTTTACTGTTTGTTTTATGGTAAAAGATATATAAAACTATATACAAAGGCTTGAGCAAACATTAAAATATTTGGATAATAATTAAATCAATAGCTTAGCAGGTAAATAAAATGGGAATGATAAGTGAATTAAAGGAACTTGTTAGCTCGGCAAGGGAGAAAGATCCTGCCGCTATAAATACCTTTGAAATAATTATGACCTATTCAGGAGTTCACGCGATTCTGAATCACAGAGTAGCTAATTGGATGTACAGGCATAGGATACCATTTTTTCCAAGATGGATATCACAATGCTCCAGGTTTTTTACAGGAATAGAGATACATCCTGGCGCAAAGATAGGGAAAGGACTTTTTATTGACCATGGTATGGGGGTAGTGATCGGCGAGACATCTGAGATAGGCGACAATGTCACTATGTTTCAGGGAGCCACCCTCGGAGGAACAGGTAAGGAAAAGGGTAAGAGGCATCCGACGATCGGGGATAATACCATAATATCAGCTGGTGCCAAAATCCTGGGTTCTATCGAGATAGGCAAGAATGTAATAGTAGGTGCCGGTGCTGTGGTAATAAGATCAGTTCCGGATAATGTAACAGTCGTAGGAGTACCGGGAAGAATAGTCAAAGTCGGTGGCGAAAAGGTTCTTTCAGATAAGTCCCACAGAATGCATCTTCCTGATCCGGTCAGTGATATTTTAAGCGATGCCTGTGCCCGTATTGAGTTACTTGAAAAAGAATTGAAGAAGCAAAAAAGTAAAAAGAGCAGCAAGGAGAAATAAGCTTTGAGTTTAAGATTATATAATACGCTGAACCATAAAAAAGAGGCGTTTGAACCGATTGTGCCTGGAGAGGTCAATATGTATGTATGCGGACCTACAGTCTATAATTATATTTCTATTGGTAATTCACGGCCGATAGTCGTTTTCAATATGATCAGGAATTATCTGAAGTACCTGGATTATAAGGTGAACTTTGTACAGAATATTACCGACATTGAAGACAAGATAATAAATAAAGCAAATGAAGAAGGTTCGGATTATAAGGTAATAACTGAAAGGTATATTAAAGCATTTAATGAAGACCTTGAAAACCTTGAGATCGGCGGCTTTGATTCCATGCCTCTTGCTACTGAGATGATCGACCAGATAATCGGGGTAATATCAAGGATAATAGAGAATGGATACGGATATGAAATAGACGGCAATGTATATTTTGATGTAGCAAGATTTGCCGGTTATGGAAAACTCTCGGGCCAGAAAATAGAAGAGATGAAAGATGAGGGAGACTCCGAATATACAAAAAAGAGCCGTATAGATTTTGCACTATGGAAAAAGGCAAAAGAGGGAGAGCCCAGCTGGGACAGCCCATGGGGCAAGGGCAGGCCCGGATGGCATATTGAATGTTCTGCAATGGCCACTGATATTTTGGACCACAGGATCGATATTCATGGCGGGGGGATAGATCTTGTATTTCCCCATCACGAAAATGAGATCGCACAGTCGGAAGCTGCTTTCCCTGAAAAAGGCGGTTTTGTAAAATACTGGATGCATAATGGGATGATAGAGGTAAAGGCTGAGAAGATGTCAAAGTCACAGGGGCTTAAAGATGATTGGATCCTTAAAAACCTCTTGAAGAAATACTCACCCGATATTATTAAAATATATATACTTTCCACACATTACAGGAGTCCCCTGGAGTTCAGCAATAAAAAAATGATAGAGGCCAGCAAGGCTCTTGATAGAATAATAAATACTTTAAAAAATATTGATTTTCTTCTTAAGGGAGCTAAAGGCGGAAATGAAAATAATATAAGAGGAGCGGAAGAGGTGGATAGCCTCAAAATGATCATCACATCAGTTGAAAAAGATTTCAGGAATGCCATGGATGATGATTTCAATTCCGCAAGGGCGATCGGGGAAATATTTGAAATGGTCAAAAATATAAATTCCATTATTCAGTGCTCCTCTTTTAAGATCATTACTCCTGTGATGCTTGAGCTAAAAAATGCATATATGAAGATAGTGGAACTTTGTGCTGTTCTGGGACTGGACCCTGAAAAAGGATTGGATAAAGGAAAAGATCCGGGGGATAGTGGGAGCAAAGAGATACAGGACCTTATAGATAAGAGAAACCAGGCAAGAAAAGACAGGGATTTTAAAGAAGCAGACGGGATACGTGATCTGCTTCTTTCCAGGGGGATAACCCTCGAAGACAGGAATGAGGGGACCATCTGGAAATACAAAGATAAATAGTAAACCCTTAATGGAGCTTGACCTATATTTATTATGGGACCTGCG
>SDBU01007904.1_pt1 | contig 12167 bp, 8 predicted proteins | sample 2277071 | NCBI WGS metagenome assembly SDBU01 (sample SAMN10397929, study PRJNA504765) | marine sediment metagenome | isolation source: marine sediment core GS08_GC12, 126 cmbsf | place: Arctic Ocean: Gakkel Ridge, Loki's castle | collected 2008
ACCCACAAGATCTCCTTGTCATCCCTGTACTCGGGTCCCCACACAGAAGCAAGGAGCTCCTCTGGGGTCTGGACTCGACCCATTGTCGTGGCGAGAGTTTGCAACAATCTATACTCTGTAGCGGTTAATGAAACCTCATCGCTTTCTGAGAAGACCTGCGCCCGGGCAAGGTCCAGCTTAAGCTCATGATGCTGGATGATAGGTTTGTGGTATTGATCCGTCATTGTTCGTTCAGCGCGCCTCAGCACAGCACGCACGCGCGCAAGTAATTCCTGTGCTGAGAAGGGTTTAACGATGTAATCATCCGCCCCAGCGTCTAACCCTCGAACGCGGTCACGTTCTTCACCCTTTGCTGTCAGAATGATGATCGGGACATTCGAAAATTCGCGAATTCGTTCACAAGCTGTGAATCCATCCATTATTGGCATCATAACGTCCAGTAAAATCAAATCTGGTTGGTCTGATGCCACAGCCTCGACGGCCTGTTGACCGTTCATAGCCGTTCGTACATCATACGCTTCTGCCATGAGGTTTACTTCGACTAGGCGAAGATAGCGGGGGTCGTCATCAACTGCGAGGATGGCTTTATTTTCACTCATCATCCTTCTCCGAATTGTATTTTTCAGCTATCACGATGGTTGGTAGCGAGAAATAAAAGGTAGATCCTTCATCAAGTTTACTATGCACGCCTATTTTGCCGCTATGAGCTTCAATAATCTTGCGGCAGATGTATAGGCCCAAACCGGTGCCTCGGATTGTGCTGGTTTCTCCTGGAACGCGATAAAACCTCTCGAAAAGGTGTGGAACGTGTTCCGTGGGGATTCCTGGACCGAAATCTTTAACCTCGACACGAATATTCTCATCTACATTCTTTACACTAATCGTAACAATGCTATCCGGTGCATATTTACATGCATTGGAGAGTAAATTATCCAATACCTGTGAGATCCGAGTCGCATCAACATCTGCGGAGGGTAAGTTTTCTTCGATTTCCAGGCGTAAATCCATCTCCGGGTGTGCTGATCTCGTGCGCTCGGATGCGTCTCGGATCAATGTGGCAATACGCGTTGGTACACATGTCATTCCTAGCCGACCGCTTTCCAATCTTGATGAATCGAGTAGGTTATCTATCAATTCTCGTAAGCGATCGGATTCATCATCGATAATTTGTAAGAATTCAATTCTCGTCTCAGGTTTCCAATCCACGTCTTCGCGCAAAAGAGTTGTAACATATCCCTTGATAAACCCTAAAGGGGTTCTCAATTCGTGTGAGATCGTAGAAATGAATTCGTCCTGCATTCGGGCTAACTCACGCTGCGCCTCAAGGGTGGCGATTCGGTGGGCTAAGCGTCGATTTTCCAGCAATTGACCGACGTGCCACGCAACGAATTCCGCTAAGCGGATATGTTCGGGGGGAAAGGAAGGGCCGCCAAACCGACCAAATACCAACCCTCCAACACATCTACCCCCCACTAGCATTGGTAAGCCCAGGTAATCTCTTCTGCGGTCACGGCCTTTGACTGATGGGCCAGCATCCTCCTGTCGCAATACCGTTTGGCCGGTACGGTAGGCTTCGCGAGCAGCCGGCTCTCCCCAAGAGAGTTCGGCCTCTTGCGATCGTCCACGCCCCAGTGCAGATGCATAAGCTGGCTCAAGATCCCCGGTCTTTTCACTTTGTAGGTATAGCGAAACAATGTCAAAAATGAAAATCGTTCTTGAGAGTCGAAAAACTGTGTCGAGCCCGGTTTCAGTATCATATGTCTCCGCAACAACACGAGCAATGGCGTAGACAGCATTGAGCTCAGTGCCGGTTGTAAGGGGTCCGGGAGGAACTAATGGTCCAGTCATTCGTTCACGGGCACAATAGGTAGGGAAAAGCTGATCAGGCTTCCCTTATCCTTGAAACTTTCAATGTTCAATTCACTGTCATGAGATTCCAGGATCAGTTTAACCAGCGCCAATCCAAGGCCAGTTCCTCCATGTCGCCGAGTTGCCGATCCGTCCAGTTGATGAAAGGGGATGAATGCCTCCTCGATCCGGCCGGGGGGAATTCCAATTCCAGTATCCGCGACCAATATCTTGATTGTTTCCCCCTCCACCTTTGCACCTACAATGACCTCACCACCAGAAGGAGTAAATTTAATGCCGTTATCGACCAACTGGTAAAGGACCCATTCCAATCGATCAGGATCAGCGTTGAGGTTGGGCAAATGTTCTTCAAGGGCGATCTTCAATTTCACCTCTCCCTTGTCTGCTTTCTTGAGTGACTGACGGAGAACGCTCTTGGTCAGGTCGGTTATGTTTACTGACTCAATATTGAGTGTTATCCCCCCTCGGGCTGCGGTAGAGAATTCGATTAAATCATTAATCAGGCTTTCAAGTCTGAGTGTGGATCTCTGCATGACCTGTATTGCATCTTTCTGATCATCAGTCAGAACACCTAAATCCTCATCCCTGATAAGTTCAACATATCCTTTGATGTGAGCAAGGGGAGTTCGCAGTTCATGAGAGATGTTTGAGATCAGGTTGGCTTTAATTTGATTGGCTTCGCTCAATCTCTCGAGTGCACTCTTCAACTCCACTGTCCGTTCTTCAACTCGGTGTTCTAGAGTCCTATTGGCCTCTCGTAACGCCGTGTGGAGTTCGATAATCTGCAGATTTATGGCTAAATCGAGCGTCTCGGCGTCGATATAGTCCATTTCGATCAACGTCTGCCCAAGCAGGCGATGATCCTTCTTTTCGGCGAGGAACTTCTGATGCTCTACTGCGCTTTCTAATTGCTCTTCTGTGATTAGGCCGTGGTCAAGGAGATAATCACCAATTCTGGGGATCAAGGTTTCGGGTGCTGCTGAGATTGGAGCAGCGCCGGGTAGGCCATCGAGATAAGCCCGTTCTGTGAGCAAAGTCAACAACAGAAGGTCGACGCCACAGTTAGGGCAGGTCTTCTCATCTTTTGGAAGAGCTTTGCCACAATTAGGGCAAGGAACACTGGTTATTTTTTGATCATGTATAGTTTCGTTCATAAGCATAGGTTATTGGGAATAAATTTACACCGAATAATCATAGACTGTATGCAAAATTTGGGCAAGCAGGTCGATGGTCACATTAGGTTTTTGTTAGGAGTATAAATGCACGACAAATGCAGATGGAATTGGTATCGCTCGGATTTGTTGTGGAAGAGCCCCTGTTCCAACGCTTAAACTTGCAAAGACCTAAACCAAATAAGGTGGAATGTATTCAATGATAGTCACCTGTAAGGTTGACGCTATGAGATTTCCGGCATAATGGAGACACTTAGATGGAAGGTATTATGGCGATTGAGATTTTGTTAATTGACGATGATCCTGATTTCTCGATGATGCTCAGAACTCTCTTACGAGGTCGAGATTTTCAAGTTCGAGCTATTTTTTCAGGGGAAGAGGGCATTGGTGCATGTAGAGATGATGCGCCGGATGTTGTAATTCTTGATCTTCTTATGCCTGAAATGGATGGCTGGGAGGTCTGCGAGAGGATTCGCACATTCAGTGATGTTCCCATTATGATCCTTTCAGCGCTCGGTGCGCCTGCCAGTGTCGCGCGTGCTTTAGATGCAGGTGCAGATGATTACCTAATAAAACCAGTCCACGCCAGTCTACTTGCATCCCGCCTTAATGCACTTGTTCGACGTCGTTTACTCGTCGAAAGTATGCAGGCGGCTTAAGTTAGGTAAAGTTCCGAGAAATCAGGTTAATAAAAATCACGCAGTCCGCTGCGTGATTTTTGGCTCAAGTATTTCTCGAGCAAACTTTCCTTTTCTTGGACTGTAAACTGCTAGAAAAAAGAATCCGAGATCAGAGCATGATTATTTCATCGTCAATAATTTGGATGTCTGGTCGGCGGTTTTCTATCCAGGAAGGGATCTTGGAAAGAAGTTGCTGAACGTGCCTAGACTCATTACTGACAACCACACACGCGATCGTCGCTAATTGGTGATGATCATTTTGTGCTGTTTCCGCCGCGGAAATGTTAAATTGGCGATGTAAACCAGTGAGAAGTGGCTTCAAGCGTTTGCGCTTGTCTTTTAGGCTACGGCAACCAGGAAGCCGTAGTTCAATGGAAATTGCCCCGACATGCATATCATCAGTGTATGACTCCAAACTCAAAACCACAAGGGCGGGAAGCTGTTCGTGGGATACTCGTTGGAATCAGGGACCATCTGGTGAGAGAGTGGGAAGGCTGTTGGCATCAAGTGATACCGTGCAATTTGCTTCCGCCAACGAAAACTCCTTGCTGAAAATCGCCTCCTTCGCTGGGATTCCAGTGCGATTCCAGGTCAGATTAAGCGCTGGGCCCGGGTCAATTTTATTGCTCTGAATATCCCCGTGCTCCAGGATGTGAGATAAAGGAATGTTCCAACGCTGCATCAGATCTATGAGCAAGATCCTTAGAGCATCGATCTGTGCTGGGGTGTAATCTTCCCAATAGCGATAACCCCAAGAAATCTGATCGTCTTCATAAACTAAGCCTGTAAAGACGGATCCGTCAGGGTTACGAAAGTCTCCCGGCTCTCCGCGTAATCGACCGACATTGACCAACTCTACGCCTATAGATCGAAACTTCGGCTCACTCAACCTGCCTTGATCATCCTCACATATTGGACAAATTTCGGTGCACATGGCCCGATTGCCATAGCATGTGACGTGATTGGCGCTGAGGACTTCGGGAACCATTTGCGTTATGGTTCCGTCACGGTCGATGATGTAATGCGCGCTGCTTTCCAAATCACTCTCGCGGAATTCATTGACGGTTGCCAAGTAGGGTCCGTACGTAAAATGAAGGACGATCGCTTCAGGGATAATGGCAGGTCCATAATTGCATGTGGGTTTGATGATAGTGTCGCTTCCGAGTGAACGTTGTGCGCAAAAGCTGATATCAGATGGAAATGCTGCATATTGATCCAGCCCAAAAAGTTTGTCGGGTATGTTCCTGGAACAATAAGACAATAGATTATCTAAACTACGAGGGGTGTAGGGATCTGCCATTGGAGGCGTCTCTCTAACGGTATCCTGATCAACGCACGGTTCTTCATCTGGATCGCGAATCGCATCGAGCATCATTTCCGGGAATGTCCACCCGAGCATGTTGGACATGTAGGGATAGGCATCGTCATTGGAATAGGGATAGTAGCGTGGAAGAGAATAACGCCCCGTATCTCCTGGAAGAACACTGCGTTCCAGCCGAGTTCCCGCAATACCTAATTGGTAGCCGGCGCGCTCCATAAGCAAGCTTAAATTCTTCTCAGGAACTGAATCGAAGGGGAAGGCAAAGATCTTAGGCGCCTCACCCATTTCATCTTCGATTTTATTGAATGAGGTTTCGGCATCCCACAGCATTTGATTGAAATTGAGAAGTTGGTAATCAGGGTGGTATACACCGTGAGATTGCACTGAAATGACACCTTCACTTTGCCAATCTCGAAGGGCCTCCCAACTGATTGTGTTTCCCTCACCGTCTTCTGTGATGGCGTTTAGGAGGACGAAGAAGAGCGCCTCGAAACCAAATTCTCTCAGAGCGGGTACGATCACGTCGTTATATTCATCAAATTTCGCTGCCCCAATATCAAAGGTAAGCACAACACTTCGTTCGGGCGGTAGATAGTTTCCATTGACGAAATCAATAAGTTGCTCGGGCGAGAGCGTTCCGAAGCCGTTCTCATTTAACCATTGCATTTGCTCGAGGAACCATTGCTCCCTCATCCTTACCCGATTTCCGCTCATTGTGAAGGAAGTTTCGTGGTATTCGAGAATGGGGAGTCGCTTCGCTGAAGGTTCTTCGGCGGTCGAAATCGCTTGAACGGGCTCCACAGTCGGTGTTGAGGTTGGCTTGTTTGGCGTCGAGGTAGGCGCATCTGTGGGTGTGGTTCGTACCTCAGTGGCCATTTCAGAGGGTGTCGGCGTAATCGTTGGTTCGTTTTGAAGTACCGCGTTACCTTGCTCCACGCAACCCACAAACACAAAAGATAGTAGGCAGAGCAACCCAAGTATTCGTATTTGGTTAATTTTTACTGAAATTGCAAGGTGCATTTTTGATTGAATTTTCCAGCAGATCCAAGTGATATGTCTATCAGTGGCTCGCCTTCATATCCTATAGGAAAATTTTGGACTCTTCTTTTTTACAAAGTTGCCACTATTCCAAATGAGGCGTTTCGATCCCGCTCAACTTTGCCTAAAGCCGTTCGGTCCATGATTGGTTCTCATATCGTGCTTGCAGGAGTTCTTCCGCACGTTGAATTTCCTTGTCCGTTAGCTGAGAACTTTCGAAATTCATGCCCAGTGCTCTTGAAAACCCTTGAGTGATTGCCTCAGCCGCTTGATCCCATGAGACAGAGTGGCCTAGCAATGCATCCACGGGGCTTGCCCGATCTCGCAATTTCACTTGGGATTGTCGTCGAAGGTCATCACTCTTAAATGATAGGACCAGTGAAATCCGCCCAATGTCCCCTTTGAGAGGCATTGTGCCGTGCTGCAGCACACCTCCCTTTCGGCGCAACTGAGCACTTCCAACCAGTTTCTTATCCTTTACGGTTATTTCATATGAACTGGGTAACTCGAAACATATAGGCTGTGATCGTTCGACTTCATTTAACGCCACCTCGGGTTGAACTTCAACTTCCAGGCCCAAAATAGATAACGCAGCAATCAATCCACCGCTGAAATAACGATAACTATGCAATACACCACCCTCAAAGTTGGGGTCGTGCATTGGCGCAGCAACAGCGTAGGTGATCTCGTCAGTATGTAAGATTGCCCGACCTCCCGTGGGCCGACGAACGATGTCCCAACCGAGCTCATGAAGTTTATTAAGGTCAATGTGCGAGAGCGGTTGTGCGCTCCCCAAAGACAAACAGGGAGGGGCCCAAGAGTACAGGCGTAATGTAGGAGGTGACTCCCCAGCTGCAGCAGCTTCTAAAATAGCCTCGTCGACTGCCATGTTCCAAGCGCCACGAGCAGCCGGAGAAAGAATGATTCTCCAAGTTGATGCATGCGTTTCCATTGCGTCATTATACCCGTCTGTGTTCATAGAATTTATGTAAAAAAACACTTTCTGTATTGTGAGTGCCCTGAAAAAACTACCCTGGTATTGAGTGCAGGGGTATATGTGGAGATAGCCCCACAATTTACACAATACCGAAAGACAGCGTATAGTTTTAGATAGGGTGATTTTTGTAAGAGGCGGCCCAGTCATCCGTATGGTAGACTCGTGAACTTGGGGATTGGCCACAATAATGGGACTGGAATGAAAGACCGATTGGCTGTAGTGAAAAACACTATCGTCTTATTCCTTCAAGCAGTAATACTTTTGCTCGTTTATTCAGCTTGTTCTTCTCAACCTACCTTGACCCCCACAATAGAACCAACGCCCGCAAATCCGACACTCACTTCCTCGCCGCTGCCTCCAACACCTACCGCGGATCCCAGGCCCACCTTAACTGAAGTGCCAGATGCACAAGGGACCGTCCAAGTCTGGTTAGATTGGACCACGGGGGAGATTCAAGCGCTTACTCAGCATTTGAATGAGTTCAGAGAGTTATTTCCATCTGTTCAAATCGAGATTGCGTATCATACCCCAGATGAAATATTAGAGAGCTATCGAGTGGCCGTTCTTGATGGCAGCGCTCCCGATATCTTGGTTGGGGATGCGAGCTGGGGACGGGATCTGTTCGCCGAGGGAATGATCCGAAACATCACGGACAGAATCGCACCTGAAATGATTGAGCTTGTTCACCCAGTCGCTTGGGATGGCGTTCGAGACGCCAACTCGACCTTCGGCTTACCCTTTTCAATTCAGGGGATAGTTTTATATCGAAATCCGAACATCGTATCCACCCCTGCAACCTCTGTTGAAGCGATCGCACAGAGCTTGGATGAACTCGAGATAGAAAACAAGGTTGGCGCTAATGTAGAGCTGGGTTTCTTGTACACGGGCGCATATTTCTCGACCTGCGAGGCAGAATTCCTAGACCTTGATGGACAATTGGCCATGACCGGTCGGGACATCGAATGTTGGTTAAGGTTGTTGCAAACATTTGGAGAAGCTGGCTCGGGCACCCAAAATTCGGATGAGGATCTGGAAGCTTTTTTGGCAGGAAATTCGGCTTGGTTGGTTGATGGATCATGGCATCTGAATGATTTTTTGGACGAGTTTGGCGAAGAGGGCATCGCAATTGACCCATGGCCAGTTTACGCTGAGCTTGGGCGAAAATTAGCAGGATATGCATGGACAAGAAATATCTATTTTAGCGCCATAAATACCAATACAGAATTCGACGCGGCGTGGGTGTTTGCACGTTATCTCTTGACCGAAGAGGTACAGTCCAGTATTGCCCAAGACGCGAAAGGTCGGCAACTCCCAGTACTACATGAATTATCCTTTGAGACTCGGTGGCTCCAAGAGATGATGGATGCGATGAGGGAAAATATCGCGATTCCCCAAGAGGCAATCTACGCGCTATTTTCGGAGGAATTAGAGCCGGCGGCATTTGATGTGGTCAGACGTAAATACGATCCCTACTGGTCATCCGAATGGGCGATGTTGAATATTGTGAAGGCTCTCACCTTCTGGAGCGGGAATGGACAATAAATGTGGGTGAATCGGAAGGAAACCATGACAATCACAAAGAAAATCAGATGGGCATGAATCTAACTCCTGAGTGGATTCAAGACGCAGTTTTTTATCAAATTTTTCCAGATCGATTTGCAAATGGTGATCCCAACAACGATCCTGCCAATGTTCAACCCTGGGGATCAAAGCCTACGAAATGGGGTTTTCAAGGCGGTGACCTCAGGGGAATTCTTGATCATTTCGATTATTTTCTAGATCTTGGAATAAGTGCAATTTATTTGAACCCAATTTTTCATGCCACCTCGAACCATCGTTACAACACCTCAAATTATTATGAAATCGATCCGAAACTCGGCACAATGACGGATTTCAAATCCTTGCTTGAGCGGTCGCATCAGAGTGGTGTGAGGATTGTCCTCGACGGGGTCTTCAATCATTGCGGAAGGGGGTTTTTTGCATTTCAGGACTTGCTGGAGAATGAACAACACTCAGCCTATCAAGACTGGTTCCATGTCCACCGTTTCCCGTTGGATGCGTATGGGGAAGATGATGCTGAAAATTATGACGCTTGGTGGAAGATTAAAAGTTTGCCTGAGTTGAATACCAATAACCCCAAGGTGAGACAGTATATCTTTGATGTAGCGAAGTATTGGATCGACCAGGGCATTGACGGTTGGCGCTTGGATGTACCAAATGAAATCGATGATGATTCCTTTTGGTCTGAGTTTCGTGAGGTTGTTAAAACCTCAAATCCTGATGCATATCTCGTTGGAGAAATTTGGAAAGTTGATCCGCGTTGGGTAGGGAAAGATCATTTCGATGGATTGATGAATTATCCTTTGCGTGATCTTCTCCTTGATTTGATCGTTAACGAAAGTATCAAGGCAACAGTTTTTTCGATGGGTGTTGAAGAACTGCTGAATATTTATCCTAAAGAGCACTCCTACGCACATTTATTGACCCTTGGATCTCACGACACAAAGCGACTGAAAACCGAGTGTGATGGTAATGCCGATAAAGTGAGACTCATGAATTTAATCCAGTTTAGCCTCCCAGGAGCGCCTCATATTTATTACGGCGATGAAATTGGCCTTGAAGGTGGAAAGGATCCGGATTGCAGGGCTGCATTTCCATGGGAAGAAAGCACTTGGGATAAGCAACATCGGGAATTTATTCAAAAGCTGATTGACCTTCGAAAAAGATTGCCACAGCTGCGCCGAGGAGGGTTCGAGCGAATAGGGGCGAATGATGACTATGGCTTTTTAGCCTTCACCCGGAGCATTGAGGATCGCACTGCACTTATTGTCATCAATGCATCAGATACACATTCGCACATCTCCCTTGATTCGAAGTTTATCCCAGCCGCGCGAAGATCTGGCCTGGAAGATGTGCTGAATGGGTGCGGCATAACAGTAGTTGAGAATACGATCGAGGTTGATCTTCTACCTTATCAAGGGGCAATTGTTGTATCCAGGGAGGATGCAAACGGATATCAAGAAAATATTAATGATGGGCAAATCGCTCATTAGTTAGCTCGGGAATATGCAGAAGCCCTGGTGGTTTGGCAGCTTGAGTGCCGAGGAATTTAAAAATTTGGCATAGTCGAGCCAGGCAGCCACACGTGTAAATGGGTTGATCCTTTCGACACATTCATTCATAATCCATTTGAAGATATCACTGGCACCGAAGATGAAGATAATTCTTACCCACGAACAAGCGGATTTTGATGCGGTCGCTTCTATGCTGGCGGCAAGCCTGCTCAATCCCGCGGCTGTTCCCATATTGCCACGCAGACTCAACCGTAACGTTCGAGCCTATATCACGCTTTATGGTGATGGGTTACCTTTCATTGAGTATCAGGATTTAAAGCGTGAGCAACTTGAGAATATCATTCTGGTGGACACTCAAACCCTTTCTTCGGTAAAGGGCTTTTCCGCCAAAACCAAAGTTCATGTGGTCGATCATCATCCTCAAAGCGATGAAGTCGACCCTGGTTGGACGCAGCATATTGAGGAAACAGGCGCTGCAACGACCTTGTTGGTTGAGATGATCCAAGAGCTTGGCTTGGAATTAGATCTTGTAACTACAACAATGCTCCTGCTCGGGATATACGAGGACACTGGCTCACTAACATATGGCACTACATCACCGAGGGATGCGCGCGCAGCTGCCTGGTTGCTTGAGAGAGGCGCAAATTTAGGCATAATGTCTGAGTTCTTGAATCATCCCCTATCCAGCCCACAACGCGAACTTTATGACAGATTAATTGAATCGGTATCTTCCCATTCGATTCATGGATATACGATCATAATCGCCCTTGCTTCGGCAAAAGGATTTACGGATGAGATATCAACACTTGCACATAAACTCCGGGATTTATATGACCCCACCGGTCTATTCGTATTAGTAAATTTAAATGAGCACATACAGCTGGTTGCTCGTTCTACCTCTGATGCAATCGATGTTTCCGAAATTGCCTCACATTTTGGTGGGGGAGGGCACAGCCGCGCGGCTGCGGCGTTGATTCGCGGGAGAACACTCGAAAGCGTGGAGGCCGAATTATTGGAATTGTTGCCAGGCGTCGTCCAGCCCGAGATGACAGTTGAGGAAATCATGTCACGCGGACCACAACTGCTGGATCCAGGCGTGAGCATTCAGGCTGCATCTCAACAGATGCAACGCTTCGGCCACGAGGGGTACCCAGTTATTGAAAAGGGGAAGATTGTCGGTTTACTGACTCGCAGAGCGGTGGATCGAGCGATGTCGCATGGAATGGGAAAACGGCCAGTTTCGAGCATAATGGAAGCTGGGAGTAACTACGTCAATCCTTCCGATTCTGTTAAACGCCTCCAGCGGTTGATGATTGACAGCAGTTGGGGACAGGTGCCTGTAGTCGATCCACAAAGCGGCGACATTGTGGGAATTGTGACGAGGACAGATCTATTGAAGAACTTATTCAAGGAAGACGGACCACCCGAGGTGGGTAGACTTCGGAACCAATTGGAAAGTGCTCTACCAAGTCAGATGCTGCAATTATTAAGGTTGGTGGCAGAAGAAGCGGAGCTGCGCAAAGCAGCACTTTATGTTGTTGGCGGTTTTGTGCGCGACTTGTTACTCGGCGTTCCAAGCGTCGATTTTGATTTGGTCGTTGAAGGTGATGCAATTGGGCTTGGGAACGCACTTGCAGAAAGATACGGGGGACGGATAAGTAGTCACCAGAGGTTCGGAACTGCCAAATGGAATATTGACCTATCTAACTCACAATTTCTCAACAAGATTGTGATTAGGGATGCCGATCATTCTGCGGTTCCAAAAACTTTGGACCTGATATCCGCCAGGACGGAGTTTTACACTCACCCAACGGCATTGCCATCTGTCCAGAAAAGCAGCATCAAATTGGATCTTCATCGAAGGGATTTCTCCATCAATACTCTCGCTATTCGGTTAGACGGGCATCACTACGGAGAACTTCAGGATCATTGGGGTGGGGGTAAAGATCTTCGCGATAAAAATATTCGGGTCTTGCACTCTTTGAGCTTTGTCGATGATCCAACAAGGATGCTGCG
>SDBU01007905.1_pt1 | contig 12167 bp, 9 predicted proteins | sample 2277071 | NCBI WGS metagenome assembly SDBU01 (sample SAMN10397929, study PRJNA504765) | marine sediment metagenome | isolation source: marine sediment core GS08_GC12, 126 cmbsf | place: Arctic Ocean: Gakkel Ridge, Loki's castle | collected 2008
GCATTTTGAACCCTATGAATTACTTCAATATAATAAATAATTATCATAATATCAAGCACTTATATTGTCTATGAAACTTTTTCAGTAGACCCTAAGTATTATTTTTATCATTTTAAGAATCAATCAATGAAGTACCATCCATCTCGGGCCCTGGACGAAAACCAAAACATGATAAAATTGTTGGCGCAACATCGATAATGTTTGGTTTTCTTTTTGTATTTATTTTTTTATTAATATAAAAGAATGCATCGTCATAGGTATGCATACCTGTAAAAATCCTTTTTCCGTAAATTTCTTCTTCGGTTAATGTAGCTTTCAAATCGAATCGATTATTCGGACAGATTATCAAGTCCGGACCATAATCAAGATATTCACCATTATAAATATCTTTAACTTTATATATATTTTTTATTGGTTTGAGACCTCTATATTCTGGTATGGTAAATGATAAAATATTTTCTATAACTTCATCAACAACTTCATCATAATGCTTTCCCTTTTCTACACTACCGGCAGGAAATCTTCCCTTTACGTTAATATAAACTCTCCCCGGGTCAAGAACAAATGCGATAGTTGATGAATTTATATTTTCCAAAGATTTCTCATTAGTATTATATTTTAAAAAGCCCATTTCTAAAAACAGATTGTTAAGATAAATTTCTTTATCTATTCCGGAAAAACCGTGATCGGAAATTAAAATAAAAATGGTGTCATCATCGATAAGGTTGTAAAACTTTCCTATTATATCATCAATCTTTTTGTAGTATTCTAAAAATCTGCTATGTAGTTTATGAAATTTATCTTCATAAGCATCCCAGAAATAATGATGAAGCCTGTCAGTTCCTGTTATCACTAAATTAAAAAAATCCCATTGTTCATTCCTCCAGAAATACTCAAATGCTTTCTCACGAATATCAAGTGTTTTAAATATATTATTCAAAAATTCATCGAGAGATTTACTCACTAATTGAAAATCAACATCTAAACTATATCCCATATTCTTAAGTTTTTCATATATATTATGAGGATATACTGCTTTCTCCAGGTCAATTGCTACAAAACCGGAAACTAAAACTCCATTAATCTGTCGAGCAGGATATGTTGCAGGAAGATTGATTACTATTGATCTTTTATTATATCTTTCTAAAATATCCCAAATTGTGTCTGTTTTAATGTCTAAAAAATTGGGAAATTTTATTGAATATGAAGAAGGTTTTAAATCTGTGAATCCGAATATTCCATGTTTGGCAGGATTTTTTCCTGTCATAAAGTTGGACCAGGAAACAGATGAGATTTCTGGAATAGAAGCATTCATTTGAAAAAATGAACCTTCTCTAATAATCTCACTCACTCGGGGCATAACATTATTTTGAGTGAGCTGTTTAAGGAGAGTGTAGGGAGTTCCGTCAAGACCAAACAAAACAACTTTTGTTGATTTATTCATTTAATGTAACCGTGATTGTATGGTAATCTAAATGATTATTCCTCCAGCTATAACATTATCATTCTTTTCTAAAACAAATCTTCCCAAAACCTGAAGATTTGAAAAAGGACTTACAACTATTTTTCTATCGGTTTTAATACTAACTTCTGCAATCTCAGCCTCATTTATAATACTGCTATTTTCTTCAACCAATTCCAAAGATGCCGGATCAAATTTTTTAAATATTTTTGTTATTTCACAATTTATTTCTTGGGTTGAACACTTAAAATTAAATGATTCACCAAGATTACAATTCTTTTTAGATATCCAAAAAATATTCCCTCTTATTGTGTCTGTAATCTCCGGATATAAGCTGTCAACTATAATTTGTCCTCTTCTTAACTGTAATCTGTTTTTTAATGTAATACCGACACATTCTCCGGGATTAACACTTTGTATGTCATTATTATTATACTTTTCAATACTTTCAATAGCTGTTCTTATATTTTCGGGTAAAACATATACTTCACATCCCTTTTTCATAATACCGCTTTCAATTCTCCCGACAATGATTTTTTCATCCTTAACAAAGTCATAGCTATCTTGAACCGGAAAACAAAGTTGATCATTAATAATTTTACTAATCTCACAAGTGTCAAGCATGTCCAGGAGCGAATGTCCTTTGAACCAGCTCATCCTGTTGGAAATACTTATTATGTTTTCTCCAAACTTTGCAGAAATAGGCACTATATTTGAGACATCTATCTTGAGATTTTTTAAATATTCTTTAATTAATTTTTCAATCTCTCTAAATTTATTTTCAGAATAATCAACAAGGTCCATTTTATTTATTACAACTAAAACACTTTTAAATCCGAACATATGAAGTATATAGCAATGCCTTTTAGTTTGTTCCATAAGTCCTTCAGCAGCGTCAATAATCAGAAGAGCCTTTTCTGCCATACTTGATCCGGTCATCATATTTTTTAAAAATTCTTTATGTCCCGGTGTATCGATGATTACAAACCTGCGTTTTTTTGTATTAAAAAATATTTGTGCGGTATCTATAGTAATTCCCCTTTTTCTTTCTTCTTCAAGATGATCCATCACAAAAGCAAACTCGGTATCTTTCCCTAAACTCTTCGAAGATTTCTTAATCTCTTCAATTTTCTCTTCTGAAAGACATCCCGTATCATACAACAACCTTCCAATCAAAGTACTTTTACCGTGGTCAATATGACCAATAATCACCAAGTTTATTGTTCGTAATTTTCTCTCTTTCATTTACATGTATCCTAATGCTCTTAATTTTTGCATAGTATATATACCCTCTTTATCTTGTGCTCTTCCGGCTCTTTCTGCGGTTTTTGTATGTTCAAGTTCATAGATTATATCATTTAAGGTTTTTGCTTCTGAATCTATAGGATTACAGCACGGTTCACATCCAATACTTCTGAATCTTTTTCTATTTTTTGCGAAATATAGTTCAATAATTGGTAAATTTTCCATTTTTACGTATTTCCATACATCTAACTCCGTCATATGTAAAATGGGATGGATTCTATAGTGATTGTCTTCACGAGATTTGGATTTAAATTGTTCCCATAGTTCCGGCGGCTGGTTTTCATAATTCCATTTGAAATTTTCATCTCTTGGAGAGAAATATCTCTCTTTAGCTCTAATGCCGTGCTCATCTCTCCGTATTCCTAATAAAATTGCTTTTAAATTATGCTTATCGATTGTTTGTTTTAGAGCATTGGTCTTAAGTTCGGTACAGCAGGTTAACTTTGAACCTTTAGTTGGACCCATTCCATGTTTGATTGATTCTTCATTATTTGCAATAATCAAATTTAGATTCCATTCCTTTGCATATTTATCTCTAAACCTGTAAATCTCCTTAAATTTATATCCGGTATCTATATGAATTACCGGAAAGGGTATTTTTCCAAAAAATGATTTATAGCACAACCACAATAAGGTGGTAGAGTCCTTTCCTATAGACCACAACAAAGCAATATTCCTAAACTTTTTATACGCTTCCCTAATAATATAAATGCTTCTGTTTTCTAATTCTTCAAGATATGCCATAGTACTCCATTTCGATTATTAATTTTTAAACTTGTATATAAAGTAAATAAATTCTTCAATAAAAACAATATTTAACCACATAAGGGTTTAATTGAAGTGTTCTAAATATATCCTAAACCTTTAAGGCGGTCTTTTATTACTTGTTCATCATCTGTTTGAGCTTGTTTATCAAGCTCTTTTTCAATACAATGCTGAACAAATTCATCAACTGAAGAATAACCGGCATTTTCAATGTGTATTTTGATTCGCTCATATATATCTTTATCAAATTTTATTTTTGGCATAAGATTTCCCTATATTTTTTACTCTCTGTAATAATCAATAAATTGGTTCCCCCACCATATTTTCTGGAATACCTATATTATATTCTTTAAGTATGGTAGGTGTAAGATCAAATAAATAACATACTTCTTTAGTGATTTTTTTATTCGTAATAACTATCCCGGGAACTTCTGTAATATCCATACAATGATCACCGCTCCATTTGTCATTATTAATTTCGATTATTTTATCCGGAAATTCACCAAGAGCGCTTTTATCTGAACAACGATAGCCCTTTGCGTAACCGATTATAATATCCGGCATATTTTCTGATTGGGAATCAGGATAAAGTTCGTCTGTTATATAAACATTTTTGATGACTTGTCTGCCATTTTCAGAATCTATAATTTTTAGTAATTTATCTTTTATCTCTTTCATTAAACCAAGTTTGTTTGTTTTATTAACAATCCCATATAATTCTCTGTTCTTCAAATTAATATATAAAGAGTTAATTCCTAATCCATAAGCTTTTGTTTTAGTCCAATCAACAGTTTGAAAAAATTCATCCATATTTTGATTCCAGTTCCGAAACATCTTTATGTAGCCTTCTTTAAATAGCCACGTATTAAGATTGAATTTTTTATAATAAGGAGCAAAACCATGGTCTGACATTATAATTATAGGAATGTCTTCGTCAATATTTTCCAATGTTTCTTTAAGAACATTGTCCATCTCGATGTAAAAAGATTCTACTAAATCTCCAAATTTCTCAAATGTTTTTTTATCAAATAATGCAGATTGTGAATCTCTTTCCCACCAGAGAATGTGTGAATTCTGGTCAAGAGTTGAAAAATAAAAAAACAATAAGCCCGATTTCCAGTTATCGATAACATCCATATACATCTTTTTACGTTCTTCAAAAACGGACTTTGACTGTATAAGGTATTGGTCAAGATTTAGTATATCATATTCAAATGCCTTTGTATCTTCTGCCATGCCTTGAGTGTAAAATAATCCTATATCATCAGATAGTTCCCTGGAATAATTTTCCGGCGTAGAAATAGGCATTGCAGGATTTTTTGGATGGATATTAATCGGTGAAATATATAATTTAAAATGCGGTCTTATTTCCGTAATCATCAGTTTACAAATCCCGTAAACACTGCTTAGGTAGGGAATCATTACAAATTCTAATTCTATCCATTCACTCAATTCATTTTCCGTAAGAATTATTTTCGTATTTTGTATATCAATCCTTACGGTATTTGTATTATAATCGATATAAACACTAAAATTTATTCTTGTATGGGGTTGGTCTTTTTTAAATATGTTTGTAGGTCCTTCTAAATGGGTTTGTATTGTATTGTTTACTACTTCGATAGGAATAATTTTTCCACCTGTTATTTCTTCATTATATATAAAACTTGGATCGTCGGTATAAAAATTAAATTCCCCGTATGTTCCCATTATATCAGGTGTTCCCATCCCGGATAATGTTTTACACTTGGATTTTACCGGTGGGAAATTGGCTGGAATTTTTATAATTGTTGAGAGAATATTATGTTTTTCCAAATTTTGCCAGAAAGTTTCCCCTTTAACCAACAATTCAACTTTTCCACTTTTTAAGGGTATATTCCAATTTGCAAACTCAATGAAATGATTTGGTGGAACTGTCTTTGATGTTGATAGATATGGAATTAAATTCGATGGGTCGCGATGGATAAAATCAAATATCCCGTGTCCTCCGGGCTCTTTACCGGTTATGAAATTTGACCATGCCACAGGGCTCTGAGGAGGTATGCTGGAAAGTAATTCCTTAAAACTTCCTGTTTGAATAAACCTTTCAAAAGTTGGCATTTTCCCTTCTTCTAATAATTCAGACAAAATATTATAATCCATTCCATCTATTCCCAGAATAAGAACCTTTTTAGAAGTTTTCATTTCGGAGCAATATATTAATGTCAGAAAACTGATTATATAAAATAACATCGCTCTAATTTTCATAATATTTCTCACTAATACTATTAAACTATCCAATATCCGAAATTATTGGTTTGCCGTCGATAAAAGATGGGGGAGTAATACCGAGTAATCTTAAAACCGATGGGCTGATGTCGATAATTTTTGGCTCGTTAGATTCCAGGTTACGATTACTAAAAATTAAACCCGGGACTTCTTCGGGATCGATGCAGTGGTCACCACTCCATCTTTTTAGATTATCTTCTATAATACCACCATTTATTTTTCCAATAACCGAATCCCAGGATATTCTATATCCATGGTAATATCCAATAAGCAAATCCGGTGCATTTTCTTTATACGGTCCTTCATAAATTTCTGAGGTTATATAAACTTCTTTTATTATCTGTTTCCCGGTTTTTTCATCTTTAATATTTTGCAGCCTATCTTTTAACTCTATTAATAATTTTTTCTTTTCCATATCTTTATCAACGATTCCCTGTGATTCGCGCCCTTTTTGATTTATATATAGTCCCGATAATCCAATACCATACGCTTTTGTATTTTTCCAATCCACACTTTCAAACCATTCGCCACTTTTTTGTGAAGAACTTTTTAAAGATAGATACCCTTTTTTAAATAACCATGTATTAAGGTTAAAACCCCGTTTGAATTGTTTAAAACCATGGTCGGAAATTACAATTAAAGCAGTAGAATCATCAATCTTTTCTAATATTTCTCCAATTATATCGTCAGCAAGTTTGTAAGAGTTTTCTACAGCATTTTTAAATAATACAGTGTCTTTTCCTTCATTTGCAGGATGTTCGGAATCCAAATATCTCATAAACATATGCTGTATTCTGTCGGTCAAACCAAATACGCAGACTAACGAGCCCCTCTTTATCTTTTTTAGAGAATGGAAAAACATCTTTTCTCTCTCTTTGTGAAATCCTACTGCCTGTTCCCAAAAAGTTTTTTCATCGATTACTGCTTCGTTCAATGCCCAGGTATCTTCTGCCAATCCAAGAGTAGCAAATTTTCCAATAAGTTTTGATAAATAAATAGAAAATATTTTTGGCATGCTAATAGGCTGTGCTGAATTTTCAGGATCGAGATTAACAGGAGTAACATACATTTCGAATTCCGGAAACACAGATTTTAGATAAAACTTTGCTATACCCATTATCTTAATACCCGGGGCGGCTTTAAAGGGAATTTCAATCCATTCTGTATATTTATTTAAAGAAACAGAATAAGATTTTCCACCTACTTTTATTTTAATATTATCTTTATTTTTGATAACAATCTGCATATTAGACTTTAGCCGTTTAGTAACTCTTAAAAATGGATTGAATGGTCCTAATATATAAGTTTCAATTTTATTATTATTTATAGTTACATTAATTTGTTCACCACCGGTATATTCATAAGATGTTTTTTCATCAGTTGAATAAAATGAAAATGTCCCCTGGGTACCCGATACATCAGGAACACACATACCTGAGAGCAAGCTTCCAAAAAATTTTTCAGGAGGATATGTTATCGGAACCCGGAGGATTATACTGTATATTCCATGCTCACCTAATATTTTCCAGAATGTTTTACTCTTTTGTAATAGTGAAACCTTTGGTTTTTTTAAAGGTATTTTATATTTGCCCAATTTAATATGTTTTGTATTAATAAATGTATCCACGGATGATAAATTTGCTAAATATGTCTTCCTGTCAGGGGTAAGGAAATCAAATATATTATGTTTTGCAGGATTTGTCCCTGTAGCAAATGAAGACCATGCAACAGGTGAAATCGGAGGATTTGTTGTTTGAAGTTTTGAAAAACTGCCGGAATTCTTTAATTTCAAAAAGTTTGGCAATTTACCCTCTGCCATAAAACTTTTCGCTAAATCCGGGTCCATCCCATCAAAACCAATTACAATAACTCTTTTTGTATTTGTTTTGGATACCTTTTTCCTGAATTTTATACTTTTTATTATAAATCTGAATGGAAGAAGAAGAAGCGATAAAAATGAAAGTAAAAAAGATATAAATAATACAAAAAATGAGGAAACAAATACGAATCCTGCACCGGGTCCTATATAAGCAAATGCGGCATCTTCAAATGTGAAAAGAATTAATAAAAACGATAATATAACAATCATAATTAACTATATTTGCTTTATTTAATATAACCTAAAAACTTCAGCAATTCCAGGTTTCTGTTTACTATAGCAGGATTATTTTTTTTAAGAGTATCTATATCGCCTGAATAACTTAAATATTTACTTATCAAATCATTAAAAGTTTTAGTTAAATTTTTGTTATTTTTAGCAATGTTGTTTAGTTCATCGGAATCATCTTCCAAATCGTATAATTCCTCATTTATATCCGGAAATGCAGGATAATTCTTTTTTATATTATCCGGATTGGGAGTCAGAATGTATTTATATTTATTAGTTCGCAAACAAATTTGCTCAAAAAAAGCATCAGGAGAATCCCACCAATTTTCCGCATAAGCAACACTATTAAGTTTTCTCTCCTCACCATTAATTAATTTTACAAGTGAAGTTCCCTGGAAATTGTATTTCCCCTTATAATCAATACCTGCCATTTCTAATACAGTTGGAAGGACATCAACTATACTGACCTGGTCTCGAATAATAGTGCCGGGATTTATTTTGGAAGGATAAATAATTATCAAAATTTTTACCACTGTATTCCAAATATTTTCATTATAACAGTTCCGGAAAACAAGGAGAGTATTAAAAAAATTACCAGCCAATGGATATTCCAACCTGATATATTTAAAGAGCTTTTTGGATATACGACTGAAATTGATTTTATCACTCCATCGTCTGGCAGAAAAGTCGAGCCTATATTTTTAAGCTGCATAAAAAAACCGCCACTTATTGAAAAAGGAGTAACCTTTATTTTTTTATTCGAAGCAATAATATCTTTTTCGTATATCTTACTATCTACATTAAAATTTAAGGTCCCTATTCCATATTCTTTTATCAGGATTTTCCAGCTAATCTCATTTTTTTCTATAATATGAACAGGAGAGGAGGCTATTTTTATATTATCAGAGGTATGAAGTTTTATATCTTTGTCTAATATATTATCTTGAAGTTCTAATGTTACTACAGCTCTATCCCCAGGCTTAAGTGGGGAGTAATCATATATAAAATGAAGCTGAATCAATACAATAATAACCGGAATAATAATTAATATAATCGGTTTAAGTGAATATCTTAAATAAATAAAAAGATTCTTAAAAATATTAAACATCGCAGTTAAAATTAAAACAGGACTGTAATCAAAAATTATTAATTCTAACATGTGAGCTTTAATTTTATTATTTACCTTTTTAATTGCTTTTTGATTTGCAGTAAAGCGATATAAAAGAGCAGAAAATATTCCAACAAATATCGATATTGATAATATTCCCCAGATAGGATTTATATTCTTAAATGGCAGCCAAATGACTTCAAAAGCTGAACTAAATATGTAATTTATATAATACATTTATTTATATATAGTTATAAATAATTTATTTAACAAAACTTTTGTATATTTTAAAATTCAGAGTATTTCTTAGTATGCCTCAATTGCAATATATGCAGGAATTTTTTTGTTCTATAACTATAACTTAGTTCAGTGTTATAATATATCCATAACTTTTAAAACAATGTGTAAAAATGCACTCATTTAGTAAAAAAATTTACAGAAAAAAAATACATAAATCAATATTTATTTATTTAATTATTATTAATTGTATTTAATTTTTAAATAAGCACTTACCTAAATGATAATTGCTCTACATAAAAAGTTTTTATAAAATAACTTGACAATAATTTAAAAAGTTATTATAATTAGTGGAATTTTTCTTTCAACTATTTCCATGATATATTATAACACAAATCTTTTAAATGAAAGTAATTACTTTCTAACATAATTATCTTTTTTCTAAATTTATTTAATTAACTCTTTAAGCAATTCTTAATAAAATAATCATAGGTACGAATGTGAGTGGCGTTTTAACGACTTGTGGAGGGTGTGGTTGTGGATGCGGTTTATATTTATATGAAAAAAAAGAAAGAATTAAAGGAGTTGCTCCAGTTATAAATCATCCGGCAAGCGGAGGTAATCTTTGTATAAAGGGATGGAATATTCATCAAAGTATTGAAAGTACTGAAAGACTGAAGAAACCTCTAATTAAAGTCAACAATGTGTTTAAAGAAGTGACGTGGGAAGAAGCTATTGATTTTACTGTTAAAGGATTTAAAAAGATTTTGAAAAAAGAGGGTGGTGAAGGAATCGGTGTAATAGGATCGCAGAAAATAACAAATGAGGAAAATTATACTTTAATGAAATTTGCAAGGACTGTGCTTGGAACCAATAACATTGACCAATGTGGAAATTTTTATTGTTTCTCTCTTCAGAGCGAGCCCTTTAATCTGTTTAATGATTCGATTTATAATTCGATAGATGAACTTGAGAAAGATGATATTGTATTTTTGATAGGTGCCAATCTCACGGAAGAAAATCCTCAAATTGGTGCGCGAATCTTAAGAGCAATAAGAAGAGGCGTAAAATTATTTTTAATAAACCGGCGTAGTGTTCAATTTGGACTATTTGCTGATGTTTGTTTAAAAAACATACCCGGAAGTGAACTTGCTATTATAAATGGACTTTTAAAATCAATTCTTGAAAATAAAGAGGATTCAGATGAACATGAGCTGTATAATTCCCTTGAATTATATAACCAGGAGTTTGTTGAAGAAATTTCGGGAATAAACTTTGAAGAACTTAATAAAATTAGCGATAGTTTGGAAAAGCCTGCTAAAAAATTAATACTTTTTTCTTCCGGTTTAATTACACATGAACTTTTAGGAGATCTAGTTAATAGTATTATACATATTGCAAAACTTACTAACTCAAAAGTATATTCGCTGGGGGGGCAAAATAATTTCAGAGGTGCAATTGAAATGGGTGTTAAACCCGATAATTTAACTGATTATCAATTAATCGATGACAATAAAGTAAAAGATAAATTCAAAAATGTATGGAAAAAAGATATACCGTCAAAACCAGGGCTTAATGTTTTTGAAATACTTGAAGAAGCACTAAGATATAGTGTCAAAGGAATGTATATAGTCGGTGAAGATTTAGTTGTTTCTGTACCCGATGCAAACCGTACAAAAAATGCGCTTTCCAATCTTGATTTTCTTGTTGTCCAGGATTTATTTATGAGCAAGACTGCGAAATTTGCAGATGTAATTCTGCCGGCTGCCGGTTTTGCAGAAAAAGATGGTACATTTACAAACCTCGAAGGAAGAGTTCAAAAAGTTAGAAAGGTTATTAAACCAAAATTTGAATCAAAATCTGACCTTGAGATTTTTAATCTCCTTGAAGCCGGATTTGGGAGTAAGCCTTCTGCTAAATCTCCAAAAGATGTTATGAAAGAAATTTCTTCCCTTTCTCCTCGTTATAAAAATGTTAATTACAATAAACTTGACAAAGAATTTGGTTTGATGGTTAATTATCCAATTAATGGAGCCGCATCGAAAACTTTTCCAATTGAAAAAAAATATATGAGAACTCCCGAATCGCCCGATATAGAATTTCCGTTTCATTTGATAACAGAGAATACCACATTTTGTCATAATTCCGGTAATTTAAGCAAACATTCCAATATTTTAAAACGTGAGTTTCCAAAAGGTGCTGTTGAATTAAATCCAAAAGATGCAAGAGAACTAAAAATCCGCTTGGGACAAATTGTAAAGATTATTTCCAGGAGAGGAGAATTGGAATTACCAGTGAAGCTAAATCCGGAAATTCTACAGGGAACAGTATTTATTCCGTTAAAATATTTATCCGGAAACGCTAATGTATTAACCGGAATAAAAGTTGATTTAAAATTAAAACTTTCAGGATGGAAGTCCTGTACTGTGAGATTGGAGAAAATATAATAATGAGCAAAGAAAACAAAAAAATTCTAAGCAGAGAACAACTAATAACTGCTCTAAAGAATGTTCTGCCGAAGATGGATATAGTTGCTCCTGTAAAAGGTATAGAGGGAGCTACTCATTTCCAAAAGATTGAATCAACAGATGAGATTTTTTGGGAATACACTCATGACCTTTATCCAACAAAGAATTTGTTCTTCAATCAGGAAGAAGATATTTTAAAATTTAATATAACCGGTGAAATTGATGTCAAAGAAATCCCGTCAGCAAGACGAAAGACTGTGGTTTTTGGAATAAGGTCATGTGATGTTAAAGGACTTGAATATACAGATTTATTTTTTTCGGGATTTAATTATAAGGATGATTATTATCTAAAAAAAAGAAAAAATACGATATTAATAAGCATGGCGTGTGTTAAACCTCCTCTTGAAACCTGTTTTTGCATCTGCGCAAATGCCGGTCCTTTTCTTGAAA
>SDBU01007906.1_pt1 | contig 12165 bp, 14 predicted proteins | sample 2277071 | NCBI WGS metagenome assembly SDBU01 (sample SAMN10397929, study PRJNA504765) | marine sediment metagenome | isolation source: marine sediment core GS08_GC12, 126 cmbsf | place: Arctic Ocean: Gakkel Ridge, Loki's castle | collected 2008
GAGTTCACTCGACCGCCTCTGATAGTGATACAGACGTACTATCCACACGAGCGCCGGCTCAACGTGGCGACCGGCGATCCGACCGAGTATGTTTGCTGGCGGAATGCTTCTCTCAGTCGCTCCCTGAGCATAGAAGTAGTATAAGAGCTGCTCGTGACGGAAACGGTAGAGGCCATGGCTGACAGCAACGACAATGCCGCGACTCCGCAATCTCTGGGAAGCTGCATCCTGTATGCGTGGGAGCGTGAAGTCCATCTTGCCCACGTTCAGTTTCTCGTAGGCCAAATCGATGGCCGCCTGCACCAACTTGGCACCCTCGATCCTCACCAGGGTCGCTTGGTACTCCTCCAGTAGTGCGACTTCGCCTCCTACTTGATTGACGTCTACCCTTGCGGCAAGTTGAGCTACCAAAGTTAAATAGAAGAGGTTCTCGGACAGAGTCAACAAAGCCTCGGAAGGGCTACTAACTCCAATTTCCCGCAATAGTGCCGTGACTCTCGGCCTGGCAAGTGGTTCGCTCTGTACGACATGGAACGCCAAATCACTGATTGCTTGATATTCGGGAGTGTCAAGCATGCAACTCACTGCTAGAACCTTAACATGTTCAAGTTTCGCTGCTGCGGCAAGGAGCTCAATTGAAACTTGGCACGCTGGAGTACCGATCGCGCTATCCAGCTGGTCGATCACCAGAAGGCACCCACCCACACGGCTTGCCAGTTTTCCAAAACACTCAGGTAGCGGTGACTTGACGCGGACGTATTTCTGCAAGTCTCCAAATTCATTTACAGAAGACGAGTAGTTGAGGGTATTGAGAAACAGAGTAGGTATTCCACGCTGAATGGCCTGCCTCACAACGGCAGCAGCGATTCCGCTTTTTCCAGTACCACTCTCTCCCTGAATGAGCACTGGACGCGCGAGTTCCAGGCTTCTCCAAACCTCATCGGATTCAGATCTCTCGAGACGGCGATCCAGAACAGGCAGTCTATCCCGGACGCTGTCCAGTGTCCGGCTGGTCACTGCCTCAAAGCCTTTGGAAACTACAACCAGATCATACCCAGTCCACTTGGGAAGAGTGGACCCCGAGAGTTGTGCGATGCCAGCCAGAATCGTGATCCAGGCCGCGTACCCCGACAATATCCAGAAGAACCAGCCCCAGCAGCCATCAGGCGGGAAGTAATGTCCCACCCCAATCCAGAAGATGACCGGGGGTACAAACAAGATCGCCACCGCCTTCACGATGCTATTGAAGAAAAGCGTTCGCTTGCACATGATCACCCCGACGAACTGTGGACGCGCGCAGCGTACGATCAGCACTACCTGAGTGTGGGATCTTCTATGGAGAGCAGTACAAGACAATGATCCACCCACCTCAGCGAACTGCTTCGGCACACCGGCTATCTAGTCATCTGAGCGGGCCAATACTCACCCCACAACCCCAAACCACTCCTCATCCAGCACATCCACGATCTTCACCGCCACCTCTCCCTCGCAGTACTCCCCTACCTCCCAGGTGTACTCGCCCTCCACCATCTCGTCCCGGCGGGAGGGCGTATCGGTGATGCGAGCGTGGAACACCTCCCCAGCGTAGGCCGGGTCAATGAGCACCGAGGCCACCGTCTGTCGCCAGTCCTCGAGGGTCCCGGCCCGGTGGGGGCCCGTCGAAGGGCCGCGTTGTGAGCATAGTCGAAGGAGCCGCACCATAGCGCTCACGGAGTTGGGCCGGGTAGTACGGCATCTCGCGCAGGGGGCGCTTACCGTGCCAGTGCAGCATGGGCCGGCCCGGAAGCTCGGCCACGTCGAAGAGCTCGGTCTGGGTCAGTTCGCTCTTGGCCATGGCCATGCACTCCTGGCTTCACCGGCACCTGGGGGGATGATGTGTGCTGCGGCGCTTCGACTCGTCTCCGCATCATGATAGCATACGGACTTGGCTTGGTCAAGTGCGGACAACCGAGACCTTTAGGGTTTCAGAAACCCTAAAGGTCTTGAGCCCCAGCCCGAGCAACCACTACGGCATCAGCGATGAAGAGCTCGACTTCATCATCAACTAGGACATCAGGTACCGCATGGGAGATGCTCTGTTCGAGAGCCACGAGGCGGGGGAGGGTGGCAGGTAGCGCGTGAGCCAATTGATTGCGTACTCGCGCCGAGTTGATCTCTCCTAAGAATCGCATTATACTTACTATCAGGATGGTGCAACCATTCTTGTACGAAGCATGACCTCGAAGCCGAGATTGGCGTCGTTGCTTTTCGGCGGCACGCCCCGGAAGGTGTCGCAGGCTCGCCAGAGGATCTGGTTGATTTCTTGTTGGTTGATGGTGTTGGTCATTCATTGACCTCTGGTGATTTCGTCCTGGTTGTGTTGAAGAGGAAGGGTTCTACTACAGGGGAAGTTTATATTGTAGGCTTCGGAAAGTCAAGCTGAATAGGAGACCAGGTAATAACCACACAACCCCACGGCTACCTATGCTCCATACTCTGATTCCCGTCAGTCCAGCACCGACTGTTTCAGGCCTGTGCAGCTCATGCCGTCTCCTCCTGCGCCTCAGGTTCGGGATCAGTGAACAGGCGGATGTACTCTTCGTAACGAAAGCGGCGGTTGCGGCTTTGGCCGGTGAACTCGTGCAGGATACCGTGCTCCTCCATCTTGCTCACAAGATAGTTGGCGGCGGGATAGGCTGTGCCGATAAGTCCCTGGACATCGTTGACCGACTTTTACCATACTAGCTCAGACCTCATTGCCTTGTTTTTCGCGCCATATTATCAGTAGCCTTTAATATGGCCCCAAATTGCCGCCATATTAACGCCTGCCATCAATATAGACTTGCCGCGCACGTAGATATCGCGCAAAACGTCGTCGGCGATGCCCCAGATGAAATTGGCGATCCAGCCAAGATGATTCTCGCTTATATGGTAACCTTTGATCGTTTCTTCAATGTTATACTTGGCCTTACCCACGACGGTCACATGGTTTATACTTGCATGAAGACTATAAAATGCAATCCGCTTCAAGTCAAGTCACAGACCCGAAAGTCCAGCACCGGCTCGCCCAGGCCGGTGCGGTCAATGACTACGAGATGGAGGCACGTGATCGCGGGCGGGCGGAGCGTGATGCACCGAGGCGCGATGGACGGTGTAGGGGGGGTTAGCCCAAGGGGGCTCTGTCTCACCCAGGGTCCCGGTAGTGAAGGATTGGGTGCAAGGGTTAGGCGGGCGCCATGGTCGGCTCAAGGTGCTAGCTAGATCGGAGGCGGAAACCTGAGATCCTCGGGGGTCATGTTGCCCTTGCTCTCTCGGTCGAGGCGTTGCTTCTCGGCGTCGAGCCCATCTCGAATGGTGTCCAACAGAGACTCTGCATCGGCGAAGGTGAACACGAGATCGAACCGTACCTCAGAGTCGAAGTAGGCCAGAGACAGCCGTTGAAGAACCTGAGAAATCGCCGCGATCGCTTCGTTCACTTGCTCCCGACTGGCGGGGGCCAGCGGCTGCGCTCCGTCTTGCAGCGCGAGTTTGAGATCGCGGTGTGCAATGCGGCGGTTTCTCCAATCCCTCGCGAACTCTGTCGCAGCGTCTGCGGCAGCGATGAGCTCTTGCAGATCCACTTTCAAGGTGCCGGCACCTACCAGGTTTGGCAGACGCCGAATCGTCAGATTGTCCCACCTCCCGGTTTGGGGAGGATCGGTGAGTCTGGCCAGGTGTAGAAGCGTGTCCTGCCAGAGCGTAAGCTCTATCACGCGGAAGAAGTAGGAGGCAGATTGATTGAGGAGATCGATGCGCTCTGGGCTAGTCCCGAAGAGGTGGACGTACTGCTTCCACTTGACGTGAAGCCACACGGCCTGGTTGTAAAGGGCGTGGTAGACAGGGTCCAACTCTGGGCCAAGGCCAGCAAGGTGGTTCTTCTCGACCTCTTCAGCAGTTCGATGTCCGCCCATCTCATCGGCTCCTTTTCCTGCCCGGCACACCAACTAGTCGTACGGAAGCCAGATTCTCGATCAAGATCAGAGCCATGGTCAATTGGGACGGGCCGATCGGCGCTCGGCCTGGGCCACGTCCCACAGGCTGTCATAGCCCACTCGCCTGCCGATAACCTCCGTCGAAACCTCGAACATCCGACCCAGATGTGTGTACACATAGTCCGAGGCGATATCTCTCCACTCAGTGATTGGGATACCCTCGGCCTCAGCGCGACGCAGCGCTGTGAGGAACTCACTCCTCAGGAAAGGTGTCGGTACCAGAACCAGTCCGGCGAAACAGTAGGCCTGGCTTTCCATTCGGCTGATATCTCTCTCGTCAAGTTCTGCCATGAACTCCTGGTACTGATCGATCGTGTTGAAGGAGAACGGCTCCAGGAATCACCGGTGTAGTATGGCGTGTGCGGCCTCATGTGCGAGCGAGAAGCGGCGACGGTTCGACCTGCTCTCGTAGATGAATCTGTCAATGGAGATGCTGCGAAGGTCACCCGATATGAAAGCATCGATATCAAATATTCCGAGTAGTTTGGGCAAAGGAATGATATCGATCTCCACCTGCATGTCAATGATCTTCTCGATGGGCACTGGAATCTTGCCCCAGGCTTGCTGCTCCCGTAGAAAACGCTCGGCCATCGTGCGCATTTGATCGTATTCCAGATAGGGAACATTGAGCCTGATAGTCAACTTAGTTACCTCGTATAAGCTCGATCAGATCACCGATTTGCTCCTGCGTAACCCGTTGGCCCCGCAGCGTGCGGAACACTAGCGGCAGTCGAGCCAGGACCTCCTCATCGCTTAGGATGCTGCGCGGGATCTGCCCACGGCTTAGTGCTGCCTGGTCATAGAAGTCGATCCACTCATCGCTGTCCTTCTCAAGACCCAGTGCTCGTGCATACTCCTCAATTTTGGACGGCGACTGAGGCGGAGGAAGAATCCCCCGTTCGAGTCTGCTGAGGTTGCCGGGATCGAAGCCGTTCTCTTCGCAGAACTCCCTCAAGGTCAGCCCTGTCCTCGCCCTAATCTGTCGGAATAGACGCCCAAAGCCTGCCTCCCGTGACATTGTGCCCGCCTCCTTTTCCTTCCACTTGCACTTGTCCGGCCTGTTGTATAGATTATACAACACAACGCCATGTTTGTCAAGAGAGCTATTCATTCATGTTGTGGCTCTACGAGATCACGTCCGCGTTGTGCAGATTGATACGTTTCGGGCAAATCACCCGCGATGAAGGGCAGCACGCATTGACCCTGGCGCAGAAACTCGATGTGCAGTTATTTCCGCCTGACGATGCCCAAACCACATTGGCATTTGACTGGACGATGCGGCTAAAACGGGCCGCTGCCTACGACAGCTTTTACCTGGCGCTCGCGGAGGCGTTGCGCAGCGAACTATGGACGGCAGATAAGCGATTGAGCAATGCCGTCGGAGTCTCTTGGACACATTTGATAAGCGTATCCCCATAAAGACAGGTTTGGAAATTCGCCCACGGAATGACAAGACGTGAGCCAACCGATTACATATTTGCGCCAGGGCGCAAGAGATTATCCGCCGGGGTTGACGGACTGCTTGGGAGAACAGGCCCCGGCAATGGTAGCGTTGTGGGGAGAGCGGGCCATCTGGTTCAAGCGCCATGACAATGAGCCGCTGCTGGCCCTGTGCTGCTCGGCCAAAGCGGCAGCCGGCATCATCTTGCAGGTGCACGACCTGGCGCAGGGTTGGCGCGCGGGCGCGGTGACGCTCATCAGCGGTTTCCACTCGCCAGTGGGGCAAGAGTGCCTGGAGGTGGTGTTGCGCGGGCCGGGGCCAGGCTTCGACTTGAGCCCTTTAGGGTTTCAGAAACCCTAAAGGTTTTGTTCACAACCGCTGTAGGGATCGACATAATCGGGACGAGTCGCGCTCTTGTGCTTGCCGTAGAAAAGCCGGTACGCCCTCGCTATCAGCAACTGGTGCGGGCCTCGCACGGTGGTCAAGGAGATCACGGACTCGCTGAGCCAGTTCCGGGGTCTGGTCCAGGGACAGGAGGCCATGCAGATACCACAATCTGTCCCCACCGCGTGCCAGTAGCGGTAGCATTTCTGTTCGTCCAGCTTCCACTTCAGAATCCCATTGAATTCGATCTTGTCACCGGTGGGGATGGCCCCAGCAGGACACTCCTCCGCACAGATCTTGCAGTGCTCGCAGAAGGGTTGAGCCCCGATGTCCACGGGCTTGTCATGCACCAGAGGCATGTCCGTGGTGACGATGGCCAGGCGAACTCCCAACCCGAGCTCTCTGGTGATCAGGTAACCGGCGCGTGAGAGCTCACCCAGGCCGCAATCCACGGCGACCGGCACCACGATCACCCGGTAGTTGTTCAGATGATGGGCCCGGGCGGAGTGGCCTAGCATGCGAATGTACTCTGCCAGTTGGATTGACACCCACGCTCCGATGGCATACCCCTTGCCCGTGGCCAGCAAGGTCGGGAAGTCCGGGGTGGTCTGGGAGAGACGGGGGTCCATCTGGAAGGCCAGGGCAATGGCGTGAGTGTGGTGGCGGAGGTCGATGGGTGTGCCCCATCGTTGGTAGCCTTCGCTGTCGCCAATCGACCGGCCAACGTGAGTGTAAACGAATTCCTGGCGCAGAGGGCCAACTCCTACCAGGCCGGCTCCCAGGAACCTGGCAAATGCCTTCACCTTCTCGGCCGCGCGGTCCGGCGGGATCTCGGTTCTCTGCGGAGCCGGTTCTCCATCCACGAAGGACTCGGTGCCAATCCTGGCAACTGCGGCGAACTGAGCATCGAACATCGGGATGTCAACTCCGCCCGTCCTCCCCAGGCCGGGCAGGTTGCCGATCTTCGTGTCGTACTCCAGAAGCTCGGGATGCGCCTCGTAGTAGGCCTTGTACTGGGGAGCATCTGTGCCGAAGTAGCGGAAAAAGTCTCTGCGCGCGAACACGATGTCGCGCTCGTCCCACTGCTTGGTCTCCCCGACTCTGTCGTGCTCATAGGTGGGCACTTTCACGGCTCTCGAGAAGGCCTGAGCTGCCGCGTTCTTGACCCTGGACACGAGTCCGGTGCCACCGCCCGGGTCAGCCACTTCTGAACCGCCGTTGTGACCACTGCCCTTTGCTTTGCCCCGCATGTGCTCTCCTTTCTTCCTGGCCCTTGGCCGGAGCTCGTCCCATGGCCTTGCGGCATGGCCACGCAGAGGATACCACCGGGCGGGGAAAACCGCAAACGCTCCGCCAGGGAAGTGAGCGGCGAGAGCTAACCCTTCCGCCTGGACGAGCAAAGCCCTACGGGCTATCTCCAGCCCCGTAGGCGCTTCGCTCTCTCAGTGCGGCGAGTTCAGCCCTGCGCCACCGAACCCTCTCGTTGGGCGAGGGTCTCCCGACCGGGCCCAGAGTGTTTGATGAGAAGACCTTGCCCATCAGAGAGGCGGGGGTCAGGAGACCTTGCTCATCAGAGAGGCCGCAGCGGAGTCACATCTATCCGTGGATCAGCGCTGGCAGGCAGTGCGTACACACCCACAGGCTTTCGCCTGCCTTTCGACATGGCAACAACACCCGATTGTCCTCGCCCGCGCCGCAGATGTGACAGGTCTGTTCGATGTAGGTTTTGCCGCGCCTGATCATCTCCGACTCGGCAGCGTGCTCGTCGAAGGCGGGAGCCTCGCGCTCTTCAATAGTCAGCGCACCGGTGGGGCACACCCCGATGCAGAAGCCCGCGCCATCGCAGAGTTCCTCGCGTATCACCTTGGCCTTGCCGTTGACCATTTGAATGGCGCCCTCGGCACAGGGCGCTACGCACACGCCACATCCGTTGCACAGATCCTCATCAATACGCACGATCTGTCGAAGCATGTCTTCCTCCACTTGATGATATTGGGAATCGGGGAAGAGTCCAGCATAGTACACGTGGTTCTCAGGATCTCCAACACGACCAACTGCCCACCGTTCCCCTTCTCTCGACCATACCAGTATAGGGTATATGCGGCGTGATGTATGTGACAGAAGTCTCAGCGTGTCGCTCCGCCCTGGCAAGCACGTGCCAGGTGTGGTACAATGACGAGTGTCCCGGCTCTGGCCAACGGTTCGGCGAATTCGTGGGTTGCTCTGTTGTGAGAGGGTCTCCCGGCCGAGACAAACTCGTTTCCGCCCCAGAGTCCGTTGCCGCCAGCAGCGGGCTCCATCGGGCGCCTCTGTGCAAGGGAGTAGACTCGTGTCGACGAACCTACTGCTGCTACCCGCTCCGCGCTCCCTGATCGTGTCAGGTGGTACATTCTCCCTGCCGGAGACCGCGCTGATCGTACTGGATAGCGCCCAACCACAGGAGCTGCGCTTTGCCGCCGCACGCCTGCAACAGGCCCTTCTCGAAAACGCGGAGGTTCGGTGGGAGATTGTCGCCGGGACGGCTGCTCCCTCGGATCAGGCCGGCGTTACGCTCAGCGTGGTACCAGGGAGCACACGCCATCCTCAGGGCTACCAAGTGCTGGTGGATCCCGCCTGGGTACACGTGGTGGCCAGCGCCCCGGCGGGTGTCTTCTACGCGGTTCTAACGCTGATCCAGATCGTGGCCCAAGAGGGCCGTTGCTTGCCCGCCCTCCGCATCAGCGACTGGCCCGACTTCCCTCACCGGGGGGTTATGCTCGACGTCAGCCGCGACAAGGTTCCCACCATGGAGACACTCTTCGACTTGGTGGATCTTGTCGCCTCGTGGAAGATCAATCAGTTCCAGCTCTACACGGAGCACACCTTCGCATATCGCCGGCATCCTGAGGTGTGGGCCAGCGCATCTCCGCTGACCGGGGAAGAGATCCTGGCGCTGGACGCTTACTGCCGCGAGCGATTCGTCGAGCTGGTGCCCAACCAGAACTCCTTTGGGCACATGCGGCGCTGGCTGACCCACGACCGCTACCGCCACCTGGCCGAATGTCCCCATGGGGGCGACGCCGGTTGGGGGCGTCCCGACGAACCGTTCTCCCTCTGCCCGGAGGATCCCGGCAGCCTGGAATTGCTTCGCGGTCTCTACGATGAATTGCTGCCGCACTTCACCAGCCGTCAGGCGAACGTGGGCTGTGACGAGACGGTGGACCTGGGCCAAGGCCGAAGCAGAGCGGCGGTAGAAGAGCGGGGCAAGGGCCGCGTGTACCTGGACTTCTTGCTGCGAATCTATCGTGTACTGAAAGCGTGGGGCTACAGGATGCAGTTCTGGGCCGACATCATCATGGCCCATCCCGAACTGGTGGGCGAATTGCCCCGCGACGTGATCGCGCTGGAATGGGGCTACGAGGCCGATCACCCCTTCGATAGCCACGGAGCCATCCTCGCCGCCTCGGGGGTTCCTTTCTACGTTTGCCCGGGCACATCCTCCTGGAACAGCGTCGCCGGACGCACCGCCGATGCGCTCGAAAACCTGCGCAGCGCGGCGGAGAACGGCCTCAAGCATGGTGCCGCTGGCTATCTGATCACCGACTGGGGCGACAACGGCCACTGGCAACCCCTGCCGGTCAGCTACCTGGGCTTCGCCTGCGGCGCGGCCGTTTCCTGGGCCTACGAAGCTAATCGTGAGCAGGATGTGGCCCGGCTCATCGGCGTGCACGCCTTCCGTGATTCGACGGGAATCACGGGAGGGATCGCCTGCGATCTGGGAAACGCTCATCAAGCCACAGGGCTGTTCTTCCCCAACGCCACCAGCCTCTTTCGCATCCTGCAGGCCGACCCGGCCCAGATCAGAGCTTATCGAGGATTGAGCGAGGACGGCCTGCGCCAGGCCCTGGCGCACATCGACCAAGTCATGTCTCGCTTGTCCGAGGTCGAGATGCAGCGTCCCGATGCAGACCTAATCCGGCGCGAGTACGGTTGGGTGGCGGATATGCTGCGCCACGCTTGTTGGCGGGGCCTCTGGGCTCTGGGGCAAAGGGAGCCGTCGGAGGAGATCACTCTTCGCCAGCGGCTGGCGAGCGCGGCAGATCAACTGCTGGTGGAACACGAGACGATCTGGCTGGCCCGCAACCGTCCCGGGGGCTTTGGGGACAGCCAGGGCCGGCTCTTGAAGATGCGTCGCGACTACGAGCCGGGTGGTGATCGGGGCTCTCACTGAATGAAGGCGCGTGGGGATGGCAAGCTGCGGAGTCCGGAGCGCCTCAGGCCCTTTGCGTTCTTGGCGTCTTCGCGCGATCCCATCCAGTCGCGCGCCAGGTTGCCACGCAGGCCAAGAAAGAGGCAAGCGAGCGTTGCGATTCCAGGAGAGCGGCCCATATGAGACACACGACCTGGTTCCTCGTACAACTGGCTCTAGTTGCTTTGGTTCTGTCGGGAGCAGCATTTCCCGCGCTGGCCCAAGGCGTTGAGAAGACGGCTGCGATTGCGGGCCGTCAGCGGGACAGGATCGATCCAGACGAATTGGAAGCGTTCTTGGACGAGTTCTTGGCCGAGAAGATGGCCGAGTTGCCCGTTCCGGGCGTGACCATCGCGTTTGTCCAAGATGGCGAGATCCTGCTGACGAAGGGGTAGGGCTTCGCCAACGTGGAAGAGCAAATCCCCGTTGATGCCGAGACGACGGTTTTTGCCATCGGCTCCGCTTCCAAGCTCTTCCTGGCCACTGCCGTGATGTAGCTCATGGAGCAAGGCATCACGGCCAGACCTGTGACGGGCGAGACCATTCGCCAACCGCCGACATGCGTGTCTCTCATTCCAGCAGACTGATGACATCAATCACACCGTTGGTGGCCGTATCAATGACGAGAACCCTGTCCGTCCATTTGCCCATTGCATACAACGTGCTGCCATCCGGACTCATGACCAGCCAGACCGGCGGCACGCCGTAATAGGGCGCGCGCCCCACGTCGAGCTTTGCCTTCACCTGCCAGGTCTTGGCATCAAAAGCCGGTATGGCTTGTTCATCTGGCATCCCGAGATAGCCCGTACTCCCATCGGGGTGGAAGACGATGTCCTCGATCAGGCACAGCCAGGTGGGGTCCCACTCGTGGACATCGATGATACGGATTTCCTCGTCGGTGGCTGCATCATAAATGTGCAGGATGCAGAACCCTGCCACCAGATACTGGCCTGAATCGGGAGTTACCCCGATGGCGAGCTCGGTATCCCAAAGACCACCGCGCATGCCCAGGTCCACCTTCTTCAGCACAGTATCCGAGGTCAGGTCAATGATCGAGAATCCGGAGCGACCGCTCACGTAGGCCCGCTTTCCATCCGGGGCAATCTTCAACGTCGGGCCGCCCTCAATTGCCTGCAGCGTGGCGACGGTTTTTCGGGTTTGGAGATCAATCACGAAAACCCGGCCGGTGGGGTCAAGAGCGTAGGCCTTCTCTCCGTTGGGGTGGACGGCAAGATCGGTCAACTGCTCAGAGTCCAGCAGGAAATGGTCAACGACAGTTTGGCTCTGCGTGTCAACCACGAATACGCAGCCCTGCCCAGCAGCGACGTACAACAGGTGCCCATCGGGAGAGAGGGCCAGCCCTGCACCTCGGCCGGAGCACCTTCTCGTTGAAGGAGCTACGATCTTCGCCACAACCTGGCGGGTGGCGGTATCGATCACAAAGACGATAGCCGGGTCCGGAACCCGCCCCAGGACGTACAGGTAGGCGCCGTCCGGGCTGACCTCAGCCTTGACTGGCCCCACGCGGTGGAAGGCTAGCAGTTGAATGAAACCCAGGGGCTCAAGGGTTTCAGGATTCAGGATGAACACGCCCTGGGCATCCACACTGGCGACGTAGAGTTTACTGCCGTCGTGGCTAAAGGCCATGTGTTTAACATCTGCGCCTCTCAGGTAAGGGGCGTAAGGGTGCTTGAACTTGATGCCGGAGATGAGTTTCCCGCTTGCGGCGTGGAACGCGATGAAGTCGTACTCCACGCCAGAATAACTAGCACCGGCAAAGGTCCACACGTAGAGCTTCTTGCCATCCGCGCCTAGCGCCACCCCCTGCGGTTTTTCCACGTCGTAGGTTTCCTTGATAGATTCGTTCACAAGGTCAAGGACCACCACCTGGTGGCTACTCATGACGGAAAGGTAGCCCGTTTGGCCGTCGGGCGCGATCACCAGGTCGCTGTTGCCGGGCACAGGCAGGACCTGGATTATGCCTTGGACTGAGCGGCCATCCTTGTCGATGATGGCCACACCCCCACCCTCCACTCCGGAGAGGTACACGCGGCTCTGATCCGGCGCCAGCGCCAGGGCGTAGTAGCCGTTGAGATTGGGAT
>SDBU01007907.1_pt1 | contig 12165 bp, 11 predicted proteins | sample 2277071 | NCBI WGS metagenome assembly SDBU01 (sample SAMN10397929, study PRJNA504765) | marine sediment metagenome | isolation source: marine sediment core GS08_GC12, 126 cmbsf | place: Arctic Ocean: Gakkel Ridge, Loki's castle | collected 2008
CAGAAATTCTTGACGCGTGCGAATCTCAGGATATGCGTCTCCCATTAAGTTTACGATGATATCGACCAATCTATGGATAAACGGTTCATCCATCCCGAGCTTCTTTCCATACAACACTGCGCGTCGGAGGATGCGGCGAATCACATAGCCGCGCCCTTCGTTAGAAGGCATCACGCCGTCGCCGATAGCAAAAGTCAGGCAACGGGTGTGGTCGGCAAGTACACGATGCGGTGTGCCGCGTTCATCGCCGAAATATTCATGCCCTGTCATATCGGCAATAGTATTGAGAATCGGAGTGAATAGGTCGGTGTCGTAGTTAGAATATTTATTCTGAAGCACAGCAACAATGCGTTCAAACCCAAGACCAGTGTCTACATGCTTTTCAGGTAACGGATGCAGCGTCCCCGCATCATCGCGATTATATTGAATAAAGACAAGGTTCCACAGTTCGAGGAATCGAGTACATCCTTTGACATTTACACCGCAGGTATGGTTTGTTGAATTACAAATCTCCGGTCCGAGGTCTATATGAATTTCCGAACATGGTCCACACGGTCCTGTATCTCCTACTTCCCAGAAATTTTCTTTTTCATCAAATCGCAATACACGCCCCCGACCAATATCTGTTACTTCATACCACAATTCTTCTGCCTCATCGTCATCGCGGAACACCGCAGCCCATAATTGTTCTTTCGGCAATCCCCAGATTTCAGTCAGCAATTCCCAGGCAAAAGAGATAGCTTCGCGTTTGTAATAATCGCCAAACGACCAATTGCCTAGCATTTCAAAAAAGGTGTGGTGAGTTGTATCGTGTCCAACCTCATCTAGGTCATTATGTTTGCCGCTGACTCGAATACATTTTTGGGAATCCGCTACCCGTTTGTAGCTGCGGCTCCCCGTACCGAGAAAAACATCCATGAACTGATTCATCCCTGCATTCGTGAACAACAAAGTCACATCACCAGCAGGTATTAGCGAATTACTGGGGACAATCGTGTGTCCCTTGCTTTTGAAAAAATCCATAAAACTTGTGCGTATTTCATTACTTGTCATCGTAAACCTCTTTATATAGATGATAATATGGTATTTTCCATTTTTCCAAATTACCCAATTACCGATTTTCCAAATTACCCCTTATCCATCACATTACTCATGACACTATTTACCGTCTCATAATCGAATCCTCGACTCGTCAAAAAGTTATATAACCGTCTTCTGGCTACATATTTATCAATACTTTTATATCGGTTCATTTGCTTTTGGGCGAGTTCCAAAGCCATTGTATATTCTTCTGAATCGTCGATTTCGGACAGGATTCGCTCAATAGTGCCTTTATCAATACCTTTCTGCATGAGTTCCATCCGCAAAGCCTTTTTGCCTTTAGGTTTCAAGCGCCGTCTGCTATCAACCCAATCCCGCGCATATTTTTCATCTTTAATATATTCCAATCGTTCCAGCGTTTCCATGGTCGTGGTAATAGCTTCTTCAGTGAATCCTCGTTTCGTGAGTTTGTTTTGTAATTCCTTGCGGCTATAGCTACGACGCACTAGAAGGTCAAAAGCGTAATTTTTCGCTTTCAATATCTCATCTTCACGAATAATCCGCCTCAACACGGTATCGTCGATTTCCAATCCCACGCGCAGTCCAAATTTAATCACCAATGCCTGGTCGACATTACCAAAAAATTCTCCGTTCAAAAAAAGAGACCTCTTGGGGGAATGCTGTTGTTGCACCCGTATGTCTGTTATTCGTCGTTTCATAATATGTTAATGATATACAACGGGATGGTAAATGTCAAGGAAATTACGTTGCCAAGCCGCTTCTAAATCTCAATCTCATCAAGGCTGTTAGCGGTAAGACACCGATTAAAAATTCTCTTCAGACGCGCCATGCTCTTAATTGTTTTAATCCTTTCCGAAACTAAGGAAGGAGTCGTTTGAAACCTCGTTTGAATTGTTTCTAAGATAGCTTCCTGTCTCTCCTGAAGCGCACCTTCTTTCATTGAGGCTTTGTGTGCTGTCATTGCCATCTCTCTCACCTCCTCTTTTCTTTCACTTCTAATTGTTAAGTTTTCTACGAGAGATATAAGTTCTTCTGCCTCACTCTTATCTCGTCGATTACGAATCAACAAAACCAGATACTGGGGGAACGAATTACGAATTACGAATTACGAATTACGAATTAAAAAAATATACGTCAATTTGATTAACAATGTCGGGACAAACGATTTGCAGAAATGCTCTAAGATTATCTACTGAGTCTAATAGCCATTTGAAACTAAGGTCCGGAAATTGTTCCACTAGCCTCTCTGTAATTGCTGCCTGCCCCATGGATTCTCCTTTTCTATCTATAATTACAGAAATAATACAAGCATCGAATCCGTCGGGAACAGTGGGAACAGTAATTCACGTTTCACGTTTCACGCATCACGTTTCACGTTACCCTTTGTCTTTTTACGTTTATAATTGCGCGCAAGCTCAATGAATATGCCGACATCACGGTCTAAATCTGTTTGCGTGCCGTCGAAATAGAATATGCGTATGGGAATATCCTCGTGGTTGCGGCTAACAGTGGGATAGAGCGCTTCGGAGACGATACCGTTCATGCAAGTGAAGGGACTGATATCGACAATACCGTCCACACCTTTTTCATAGAGATAAATTGCTCTGCCAATGTTCAGCACCATTTCTCCACCGGCGCCCGGAGGACATGGTAGATATTGGTCGCTATAGTCTAATATAATCTGAATATCTTCAGGTTCTTCATATCCTTTAAAATCTTCTTCAAACGGTTTTAACAATGCATGTTCATCAGAACGTTGGATGGCGTTTTTGATTTTGGCGACGAGCATATCCTTGGAAAATCGCTTACCTGCGGCGCGGAGTTTTTTAACGTGTTCGACGTTGGTATACCAGACCCATTCAGTTATATCGGACATCCAGGTTTCCGCGCCAAATGCTTCAATCTTCCTAAGCAAATCATCATTACTGAAATCACTCATCCGGCAAAAAATTTCTCCGACAATGCCGATGAGAGGGAATTCTGAGTTATAATTGATAGGAATCCGGTGGAATTCGTCGCGCGCATGTGTTAAAACTTCGAGAATATCTACCATTCGTTGTTTTCCTGAAACTGGTTGTTCTATTGCACGACAGAGTTCATCAATACTTCGTTCAAAGACTTCGTCGGTATCACCGGAGTTTATCTCATATGGGCGGGTTTTGAGGCGCATCTTCTGGAGCGCATCTGAAGCGACAATTGCCCGCCACGCCGTCCGCTGTACTTCAGTTGATTTCTCTCCTTCAGCGCCGCCATAGCCATTGGCGCTAGTCGGCGCAAACATCATTACATCGCCATATCCCAAATCACGCATTACTTTTTTTATGTATATCGAATATTGCCCAAAACGGCATGGTCCAGAGGCTGTCGCCATAAAAAATGCGGTTTCCTCGGGTTTAAAATCCTCTTTCTCTGCCACTTTCAGAAAATTACCCAAAGTAACTTTTTCCGGGTAGCATTCGTCACCTGAAGTATATTTGCCACCTAATTCCAGTGTCCGCCCATCTGAATCTGGGGATACCATTGCGTCGATGCCGATAGACCGAAATGTAGCGGCGAGTGCGCGTGAACCGGCGTAGTTCATCTGTGGGATGTATAATGTTCTGCCTTTTAAACTCTGGTTTTCCATCTATTGAAAAATTCCTCCTTGCTTAATACTACTACGAGATTTCACTCCAAATTCGCAAAAGCGCGAAGATGAAAACGTTTCCATTGACTATTCAAAATTCACAAGCTTACAACAAAGTCCCGTTGTATAGGTCACTCTATCAACATATCCCCTCCAATAGGAAGAAATTCATCAGCCATTTGTTGTAGGTCTATGGATGTGTTATGTGGAAATGCGACAACTTCGACCCGGCAGCTATTCTGCTTTACCATGTCCACCAACGCACAGAAATCGCCATCCCCGCTTGCCAGAACCATCACATCTAGCTCATCTAGCACAGAGATAATATCAATGGCGATGCCCATATCCCAGTCGCCTTTGGCTGACCCATCCAATCTTAATCGCAATTCCTTGCTCCTAACTTGATATCCATTATGTTCCAAAAACGAGATAAATCCCGTTTGGTCAACTTCAGGCATCTGTACCACATAAGCAGTAGCGACGACAAGGTAACGCTGACCAACTACCACATCTAGCAGCTTCGCGTAGTCAAGCCGGGCGTTGTATCGGTCTTTTGCTGCGTAAAACATATTCTGGACATCGACAAACACTCCAACACGAGGTTTATCAGAGTTGTTACGTTGAACTACCTCCTCGCTTTGGGCGGCGGTTAGCGTCTGGATTTTCTGGTGAGCGGATTTTAACGCCGACGCCGATTCCTCTTTCACCTTTTGCAAATCATGTTGCAACCGTTCCTGCTCATGCTGTGATTCAGTTTTATATGCTTGGAACTCATCTTTGACAGCACTTAACTCTATTTCAAATTCCGCCCTTTCTTTCTCTACGTTATTTAATTCCGCTAATTCTTGTTGAGCTTTTTCTAAATCATATTTTAGTTTTTTGTATTCTCGCTCCAATTGATGATACGGCATTGCCTCCGTTTCCGTCTGCGGCTCGCGTTTGACGCGCCGTAAGCGGAGATTTTTCATCTCTAGCTGTTTTATCTGTTGCCTAAATTCACCTTTTTCAGAAGCAAACTGACTACATGTGCGTTTGAGAGTATCCAACTGCTCCTGAAATTTTTCGATTTTATCATTTAGACGTTTCTCGATTCTCTTCTGATATTCGATTTCCTTTAACCTTTCCTTTAATTCCAATTGTAGGGTTGCAATTTTCTCCTCCATTTCCGCAACTTCTTCAGTACTATATGATTCATTTTGTGTTTCATTTTCAATCTTCTTATCTAGTTCCTCAAATAATAATTCAAGTTGTTCCACTTCTTCCGGCGTTTCTGAATTTTGTTGCTGTACAATATCACTATAATTTTCGAGTAATGCGCAGGCATGTTCATTGGCTTCAACACGTTTATCGACCAACAAAGCCCACACAACCGAACCAAATTCATTATCCTGAATTAATTGAGCAGTATTTGAAAAAAAGGTTTTAATCTCATCCAGGGTCATATCCTGCACACGACCATTGGCGTTAATGGGGTTCTTTTCTAGCGCTTTAATAATAAGCCTACCTGTATTGGTGTCTTCGAAAAAATATTCAGTGAGGTCAGACATAAGTTGCTCAACAGGAACAGCACTTGCGCGTATACCTTCATAACATATTCCGCATTTGCTCACGAGTGAAGCAATCTCCTGTCCCGTCAAACAATGTTGGAAAACATAGCCTAGTTTTTGCTCATTGAGTAATTTTACAACTTTATTGTACAGTTGCAACATAATATCAATCCTCCTAATCGTTTATGCTGTCCATACATTCCACGTCAGGTCTCGCAAACCAAGATCTTCATTCAAGTCTTTCTGATAGCCCTCGATTTGGCAATTTTCGATTTTCCGCAAATCGACCGGCTGATTGAACCACGCGGATTCAAACACCCCCATGCAAATCGCTACCGCTTTCAGTCCGACCATTCCATCCGTCTCATGCTTCGCGTCGCCTCCCTGGGCGATAACATCGGCAAATTCTTTGAGTTCTGTGGCGATGCCATCCGTTACACCTTTCGGGAATAGACGCTCGCGTTCTTCATCGGAGAGAGCGGCATTGAACATTTCATTGACATTCTGCGGTTCTCCTCCGCGCAGTTGCAGGGTGCCGCCATAGTCCAGCGAGCCATCACTGCCGTAGATAATATGGTTACTGAAACCACGTCCAGGCGCGGCTCGGACGGAATTCCATTGGATAATTGCGCCATTTTCACATGTAATGATAGCGCAAGCAGAATCTTCTACGGTGACGGGAATAGGGTCGGTTTTTTCACCGGGATTGCGGTATCGATATGGGTCGAAACTGCGCACGACGGCAATTATCTCTTTTGCTTCACCGAGATGATACAGGAACATATCTGTGTAATGCACGCCACCATCGAGTACCCAACCGGCTCCAGCCTGGTCTTTGAGGTCACGCCATCCCCATGGGCCTAGACTTTCACCGACGTCCTGATAGAACAGGATGCGCGGCTCGCCTATCATACCGCGTTTAATCGCCCAGTTGATGGCGCGCTGCGCCGGTGACCGACGATAATTTTCTGCCACGGCGAGGATGCAGTTATTTTTCTCCGCGGTTTCTACTATCAATCGACATGCTTTCATCGTAACGCCCAGGGGTTTTTCGATGATGACATGCTTTCCCGCTTCCAGACATGCCGTTGCGAGAGTATGATGCGTGCGATGCTGCGAGCAGATGTCAACAACTTCAATCTCAGGTTCCTTTTCCAGCATTTCTTCGACATCAATATATACATGTGGCTCTGTCTCCTGCAATTCCTTGGCTTGATTGGCTCGCGTTTCCGCGGCGTCGCGGTTAATGTCACATGTCGCAACAAACTCGAAATCCAAAAGGTCATTCTCCCACAGTGTTTTGTAGCCATTCATGTGGGCTCCAGAGATGCCGCCACAACCTGCAAGCGCTAATTTAACTTTCTTGCCCATTAATATACCTACCTTTCTTTTAAAATTCCATACCTCCAATTGCTTTAACTCTTTTCGTCGCAGAAGTCCTGTTTGCTTCGCTTTGCTCGCAACGGCGTCTGACCGGACAACCGGAAAACAGGACAACCGGAAAGCCGGCAAAAGACGCCGTTGCGAGGAACGAAGCAATCTAAAGATAAAAACTATTGGTTTTTTCTTTGTTTTTAGTTTTTTGCCGGTTGCCTGGTTGTCTGGTTGTCTGGCTTTCTGGGTTCAATTTCCTTCCAATTGTTCCGTTTTCCATTTTCCGTTTTCCGTTTTTAATCCCACTGTTTTTTGTCTCGTTCAACAATTCATAAACGCTAATGCCCTCAATCGCCTTATTTCGAGCGATATTGAGTTGATGCGCCAATATTTGTAATGTTTCCGAAGTATCTTCTGGAATGGTGGTAAGGCGCTCTATTTTGCCTTCAAAGGCGTCAATAATCTGGTCAACGTAAATTTCATCCAAAGGGCGCGCGGGGATATAGCCCTCTGTATCACCCTCGACCTCCAAAATAAGATTTTCTTCCTTATATTGCTTAAAAAGCCGCTCGACAGTATATTCGGAAATGCCGAAGGCAAAAGCAATACCAGATTTATGCGTTGCCGCGTTGCCATTCTGGAAATTCTCCGCGACTTTGAGAAATAATTTAATGGCCAAAATGGAATTGATGAATATGATGTTGTTATTGCCATTCTTCGTTTCTGTGCCTTGCATCACGGCTTTAATATGTGATTTGGGAAGATTTTGAATGGCATTAGCGAACTCAGTGCCAAACAACACAATTAGCCAGGACATATAAATCCACATGGCGAGGATGGGAATAAGCGCGAGATTTCCATAGAATCGCTCGTATCCTGCGCCGACAAGGTTCGAAAGATAAGCGCTGAAGCCGCTTTTGGTCACTTCGATTAAAATGCTCGCTATCAAAGAACCGATAATAACGGGTTTCCATCGGACGACAGTATTGGGCAGCAATTTATATCCTAACAAGAAAGCCAGCCACATAAGAGAGAAGGGGAATAGTTGGGCAAACAGCAATTTGAGGAATATGCCGCCCTGTTCACCTAACACTTGCTCTAAGTTGTTGGCTTGATAGATGGATAAAGTCATCAATATCGGGCCAATCGTAATAATCGTGTAGAAAATCGCGAATTTATAAAAAATCGGGCGCGATGTTTTAACGTCCCAAATATCATTAAATGTCGTTTCAATGGCATTGAAGAGCAGCAACGAAATTAAGAGCAATGGAAAAAAACCAAACAAAGCTACCATCCCGCCTATACGGTGGAGGTCTACATTCTCGGTAAACTCTTTAATCCCTTTGATAATCTCTTCTCTCTGATAATTAGGGAGAAAATTTTGGATATATCCAATGATTGGAGAATCCGCATTCTGTAACTGCCCAAATCCGTTTAGCAATAGGAATGCCACTGCCAACAATGGCGCGAGGGAAAGAATTGCTGTGAATGCTAATGAGGATGCCTGCTGAAGGCATTTGTGCGCTACAAGTTGTTTCCAAACCTGAATCACCAAACGAATCGGGTAGAGGATATACGAATAGCTGCCCGAAAAACTAATATGCCATTCGTCCATGGGGATTCTGAATAGTTGCTTCACAAATCTACCAAAATTGTACATGACCACACCCTTTTCACTGGAATTCGGAATTCGAGAAATCCTCTTGCTTCATTGCCTCATTGTTCCAATACCTTTTTGGCAATATCAAATGTACGATTAGCCAATTCAGAGATGCTCAAATCATTAAATCCAATGACAAAGCTCATAATACGGTCATTCAATGGTTCAATCCATTGTGGTGGTAGTGCATGGGCCCCGAGCACCGCGCCAATAATGGAACCTGCAGTTGCTCCATTGCAATCGGTATCCCAACCGCCCATGACGCTAATGCTGACGGTTTTGCCGAAATCTTTTTCTCCATAAAGCATCCCCAACAACACAACAGCCGCGTTATTGATAGTGTGAACAGGGTGATAATGTCCATAGTGTTCATTTACTCTATCCCACGCTTCCTGCCATGTTCTGCACTCTTTGCTCCATTGCATCGTATTTTTCATTACTTCGGATAGACGTGATTTCGCCGGAATTTCAGATAACGCTACATTGATAATTTCTTCGATGTCATCAGTCACAAATGCCGCTGAAAGCATCGCGCTGACGAACATCTCGCCATAGATGCCATTTTTCACGTGTGATACCGCCGCGTCGCGGAAAGCAAATTCCGCGCCCAATTCGGGCCAGCCGGGCGTCACATAACCCCATGCATCCGCCCGTATTTGTTCAATGGCTGTAACATCACAACCTTCTTCACGCAGCTGAATTAACTCGCCACGAATTAAATTTTCCCAATATTCCCTGTCCGCTATATTAATCATCCCCTTTGAATATGTAAATGATATTCCAAATTGATATGGTAGCATGACAAATTTATTTTGTCAATACTAAAAAAAACTTAGGAAACCTTTTTTCCAAAAGTTGGTTTGGTTCAGTGTGGTGAGCGGTGGGTCTCCCGGTGATGTCCCCAAATTCAGTAAAATTGTGCTTGACATTCAACCTATATTTTGGTATTCTTAGCTTCATGGCATCAAATAATGCTCTGGGATTAAATTTCTTATCATCTGAAGAAGAATAGGAGATTCACAAATGTCAATCTGCGTCTCCGTAAAAGTAGGTGAAGGCTTGGTGCTTGCTGCGGACAGCACGGTGGCCATTCAGGGCCGCATCGGAGGTCCAGCGCGGGAAGAGCAAGCAGGTATCCTCAAAACATACGACTACGTAAAAAAACTCTCACAAATCAAAGATTATCCCATTGGCACCCTAACTTGGGGAACTGCGTTAATCGGCGCGCGCAGTGTTGAGAGTTTGATTAAAGAATATGAATATACCCTTCCGTCTCTAGAAGAAGAGCAAGAAAAAATTAAAGAACGCCGAATGCGCGGCGAGATAGAAGATGGCGAACACTATGAATATAATGTGCATAAGATTGCCAAGAAGCTTTTGAAACACGTCAAAAAGTTCTACGAGACGGAATTTGCTAGCGAACCTGTAGATAAAAGGCCTCCGTTAGGTGTTTTAGTTAGCGGTTATTCATCGGGTGAATTTTTTCCCGAGCAGTGGCTAATTAATCTACCTAAGTCGGATGAGTTAGAAGAGGTACGTCCTGACGTAGACGGTAAACCTCATTTTGGCGCTTATTGGTTTGGTTTAACGGACGCGATTATTCGCCTACATTGGGGACGGGATGACAAAGCAATCAATATTCTATCTGAGCGCTTCAAGGTACAGCCCGAAGAAATTCGTCAACTGCTTGGTGAGTTGCAATACCCCGTCGTCTTTGACGGTATGCCGTTGCAGGACGCAATTGATTACGCTGTTTACTTAGTGAATGTCGTCATCGGGCGATTCCGTTTCGTCATTGGCGCGCCTTTGTGTGGCGGCGAAATTGACGTAGCCGTTATTACGCCGGATGAGTTCACTTGGGTCCAGCGCAAGTCTTGGAGTGTTAAGACAGCGCTTCCGAGTAGCATGCAGCATAATGTCTAGGGAGGTCGCACAATGTTTTACCCCGAATTAGATTACTCGCAAGCTTATGAGATTGGCCCGAGCAATGGGTCAGCCGCCGTTTCTCAGTTTCACTTGGACGAAGAGAATATGTTCATCGCTATTGAAAACGTCGCAATGTTTGGGGGGGAGGTGTTTCTGCGTGATGCGCCGAGTCGAACGCGCTTGCATGAAAAAGCACAAGCGCATCCTGCCGTAGTAGCCAGTCTCAAGCGTAGCCTCAAGGAGCATGCTGATATATGGGCGGAACTTTCCAAGTACTAACCGTAAGTGATATTGTGGAAATTAATCGCCAAATGATTGCTAATTTCGGCGGAATCTACTTGAAAAGTGATAGCAACTTAGCAAACCCCGGCTCACTTGAGCATGTACTTGAGGAGATTCAAGAGTCTCTTTTTGGGTACGAACCCTATCCCACACTTTTTGAAAAAGCTGCAGCAATCGCTTGGCGGATTATTGCAAATCACGTATTCCACGATGGAAACAAAAGAACAGGAATGGAGGCCTGCCGTCTGTTCTTGGAATTGAACGGTTACGAAATGCGAATTGATTCACAGGTAGTCGAAATGGCGTTAGATATAGCAACCGGTAAAGTGCAATTTTCCGAATTTGTCCAGTGGCTTGAACAGAGAACGTCCAAGATTAACTGATTGCGTTTTTATAGATTTCCTTGAGAATGTCGGTAAAAAATTTGACAACATGGAAACATTTGAGGTATACTTTTGAACCAGCTAAGCCTAAAAAATCTTAAAATATTAAACGGCTATGATGGGGAGGAGTAGGTCGATGAACTTGATAGAGAGGGAAATTCACCGGCTGAGAGATTTCCAGAAGCTCTCTCGACTGAAGGTCGCCCCGGAGCTTCTGGGCTGAAATTCCTGATGGCGTGATGGAACGTAGGCTTAGACGGTTACTGCCCGTTACAGCAGTATGAGTGTCCTCAATTTTAATATCGAAATAATTATTCGCTGAATTGAGGTGAGGGAATTGGAGTGGTACCGCGGTAAGGAATAACCCTTTTCGTCTCCAAAGTGGGATGGAAAGGGTTTTTTTATTTATCTACTAAAGGAGAATTTTTAATGACCCCAATACCCAAAGTATACGAACCGCACGAAGTCGAAAACCGGTGGTATAAATTCTGGGTGGAAGAAAAATACTTCCACGCGTCGGAGAATTCCGACAAACCAGAATATGCCATTGTGATTCCGCCGCCGAATGTGACGGGAGATTTACATATCGGTCATGCGCTGGATAACACATTGCAGGATATTTTAATTCGCTGGAAGCGCATGCAGGGTTACAATACACTCTGGATGCCGGGCACCGACCACGCGGGCATTGTCACTCAAATCGTAGTGGAACGTCAACTTCAAGCAGAAGGTACGAGCCGCGAACAATTGGGCAAAGAGAAATTTTTGGAGCGGATGTGGGAATGGAAGGAAAAATCCCGCGATTATATCATTGAACAGTTGATGCGAATGGGCTGTTCGTGCGATTGGGAACGCGAGCGTTTTACCCTTGATGAGGGCTTATCGCGCGCTGTGCGCGAAGCGTTTGTCAGTTTGTACAACGATGGCTTAATCTATCGGGATAGATATATCGTCAATTGGTGTCCTAGTTGCATGACCGCGATATCTGATTTAGAAGTTGAACATGAGGACGAGCAGGCGAGTCTTTTTTATATCAAATATCCTCTGAAAGACAGCGATGATTATCTAATGATTGCAACAACTCGTCCCGAGACGATGCTCGGAGATACAGCAGTAGCCGTCCATCCAGATGATGAACGCTACACAAATTTCATTGGCAAAACGGTGATTTTACCCATCGCGGAGCGTGAATTGCCGATTATCGCTGATGAATATGTTGACCGTGAATTTGGCACCGGCGCGCTCAAAATAACGCCGGCACATGACCCCAATGACTTTGAAATTGGGCAGCGTCATAACTTGCCG
>SDBU01007908.1_pt1 | contig 12165 bp, 10 predicted proteins | sample 2277071 | NCBI WGS metagenome assembly SDBU01 (sample SAMN10397929, study PRJNA504765) | marine sediment metagenome | isolation source: marine sediment core GS08_GC12, 126 cmbsf | place: Arctic Ocean: Gakkel Ridge, Loki's castle | collected 2008
GTCCGTGATGACTACGCCTCCGCCGTGGAGCATGTCGGTCTGCTCCAGCAGCGTGACGTTCATCATACGCTTCTGCTGAATGGCCTTGCTCCTGGCCAGGACACAGGCGGACTTGACCACGTCGGCGGCCTGACTGAGCTTTTTGCCGCGCATGAACGGCAGAATCATGGGGATCGACATGGCGGCCACGAGACCGATGATGCCCAGAACCACGAGCATCTCGACAAGCGTAAACGCTTGTCGAGAGTGCGGAATACGGAATAGTGAATAGTGAGTGCGGAATGGAAAGGAGAACGGCCCAGCCGTTGTCCGTCGCTCTGCATTCAGTACTCTGCATTCAGTATTCAGCATTCGCCTATTCTTCCACGATGTCATCGCCGGTGTTCCATTCGAGGTCCGGGCCGCTGGAGGTGATAGTGAAGCTGTTGTAGGGAGGACCGCATATGTACTTGAGAGGCTTTCTCCATGCGTCTTGATAGTAGTACCAAGTAGCCTGGCTGGAAGTACTGGGGTCGGTGAGGGGTCCTCCGGCGGCCTTGTGCTTCGCGTTTACGCTGAGAAACTGGCCTTCGTGTTCCGACGCCTGCCACAAAGGGAGGCTGTAGCGCCTTGCCTGAACAGGGTTGGCCTCGTCAATAAGGTTGTCTTGAGGGACGTAGACTCGATAGGTGATCCTATACTGGTTCAGGGCCTGGGCGATCTTTTGCAGAAGGCCTTTCGTGCCTCTGACCTGGGCCCGGCGCTGGACGCTGAAGCCGGCCACGACGAGGGTGCTGACGAGGATGGTCATGATGGCCATGACCACGATGATCTCGATAAGTGTCAGAGCGGAGCAACGGGAGAGAATAGAAGGGCGAGGGGAGACGTGCGTAGGGAGAAGGGCCGTGTCTCCCTTCCCCTTTCTCTCCTCCGTCGCCAGCAACATCTCTGGCGGAGTGCCGGACGTCATTGAGCGTCGTCTCGCTACCAATTGTTGATGTCATCCTTGTCTTTTTCGTTCACCACGACGTTTCCAGTGGTGCTGTCAACGTCGTTTCCGGCCCCGGGGCAGAACCATATGCCGGGGATACTGGCCGGCGGCGCTGGGAACGCTTCGGCCGTCCAGAAGTGGAATTGAGCGACATCGGCGGGATTCCACGGCTTCCACTCCCATGGCTTCCACTCGCCTTTTGGCTTCCAGGGGGTCTGAAGGGGCCGGTTGGCCGAAGCGGTTACGCCGTTTGGGCCGAGGCTGTACACGTCGCAGGTCTGCGGGTTGCGGAGGGGGAAGAGGGCGCCCTCGTTTCCTGTGACGGCGTTGGTTCCGGGGTCAGACGCAGCACCGATGCCGAAGACCACCTTGAACTTGTCAAAGTCGGTGCCGGTAATGTCAAACGTTCCGTTATAATTGGGATTAACGCAGTTCGTTATCGTCGCTCGGCCAACGGTGCCGCTGAGACGGAGGTTAGCGTTGATCTGGTAGATGACGTAGTATGGATCGGCTGGCGTGCCGGTGAATGGATCGGCTGGCGTGCCGGTGCCCCATGGTGTGGTCTGAAGCAAGCCATATGGGCCTGTGGGATACCATCGGTCGAGGACACCATCGACGCCATCCTCATCCAAGTGATACGCGCCTGCGGGGTACGCGCGATACATGTAAGGCCGTCCCCAGGGATCCACGAACTCCGAGTATCCGTTGTTGTCGTAGTCCTTTTTCTGTTTTCCCTGCTTGACGGTGAAGTAGGGCCCTCCGCTGACGCGGGCGAAGATCGTGCCAGACATGGTCGGGTCCCACGGAGGCCGGATCGGAGGGGGAGGGGGCGGAGGCGCCCACAGAGAGTCTCCCGGCACGCCGGGCAAGCTGTCGTCGGTGCCGTACGCCCGGGTCAGAAACCAGACCATCAACTCGTTAGGACTAAGGGCTTGGGGGAAGAGCCAACTCGCCGCCCTACCCTTGGGGTCCCCCGCAGGAGGCGGGTCCCAAGTCCAAGGAACGCTGTCCGGCGGGAACGCGCCAAAGTCGAAGTTGTAAGTCGTCAGCGCCTGTTCGAGGTTCTTGATATCGCTTTGCGCGATCACGATTCGCGAATGGTTCCGCGCCATTTGGAGAACAGGCAGGAGTATGCCGGCGAGGATGCCAATGATGGCGATGACCGTAAGCATCTCTATCAAGGTGAAAGCGCCTCTCGCGGAGATATCGCGCAGACGGGAGAGAGAAGAAGGGAGAGAGGAGAGGAATGGGAGCCGGTGTTTGTCCCTTCTCTCTTCTCCGCTTTCTCTATCCGCTCGACGAATCGAGCTGTGATTCTGTCTTTGCCGGGTCTGGTTCATGCGGTGGTCCTTCCAGCGTCTTTAGGTGCCGATGCTGCCCATGAGTTTGATAAGGGGCAGGAACAGAGCAATAACGATAAAGCCCACCGCGCCGCCCAGGAAGATAATCATAATCGGCTCGAGCAGGCTGGTGAGGCTCATGACAGCCACATCCACGTCTTCGTCGTACTGGTCGGCGATCTTGAGGAGCATCTTGTCAAGGTCGCCGGTTTCCTCGCCCACGTCAATCATGTTGACGACCATGTCGTCGCATATCTTGCTTTGGGCCAGCGGCTCGGCGATGGTCTCGCCCTCGCGGATGCTGTCGTGCACGTTGCCCAGGGCCCGAGCCACCACGGCATTGCCCGCGGTATCCTTGGTGATGTTGAGGGCCTCCAGGATCGGCACACCGGAGGCGACGAGCGTTCCCAGTGTCCGGCTGAAGCGCGCAATGACCGATTTGTTGATAATGGTCCCCAGAAGCGGCATGTTCAGCTTCATTTTGTCAATGATGTAACGGCCCGGCCCAGTGGCGCCCACCGCCTTGATTAAGAGAATGAGTCCCACGATGGCGGCGATGCCCCAGTACCAATAGTTCTTCATGAAATCACTGAACGCAAGAAGCATCAAGGTCATGGGGGGCAGTTCCACGTCCAGTTCAAGGAACATCTTCTTGAACTTGGGAACGATATAGGTCAGGATGCCTGCCAGGATGCCGCCCGCCACGATGATGACTGCAGCCGGGTAGATCATGGCCCCGATGACCCTCTTTTTCAGGCGCTGGGCCTTCTCGCGGAAGTCGGCCAGACGTTGAAGGATCGCGTCGAGGACGCCGCCCACCTCGCCGGCGTGCACCATGTTGCAGTAGAGTTTGTCGAACGCCTTGGGATGCTTGGCCATGGCCTCGCTCAAGGTCATGCCGCCCTCGACGTCCTCGGTGACGGTAATGAGCGTGTTCTTCAGAACGCTGGGCTTCATTTGGCCTTCCAGTATCTTGAGGCTCCGGACGATCGGAAGGCCGGCGTCCTGGAGGGTGGAGAGCTGGCGGGTGAAGAGGGTCAGCTGCTTATTGCTGACGCCGCCGATGGCAAGGGTGGTCCTCTTTCGGCGCGCCCCGGCCATGACCGCGCCGCGGCGGTCCATCCTCTGTTTGACGCTGGTGGGGAAGAGTTTCTGCGCTCGAATCTTCTGAATGGCGTCTTCTTCGGAAATGGCCTCGATCTCATTTTTGACCGAATGGCCCTGCGCGTTCATAGCCTCAAATCGATAGACTGGCATTTCCGGCCTCCTCTACAAAGGCAGCGACGTCCGAACCCGCCGCCTTGCGCCTTATATCTCGGCGAGCAGCGTCTCGCGGACGACCTCCTCGATGGTGGTCATTCCGTCGTACATGGTTAGAAGACCGCTCTCGCGGAGACTGCGCATGCCTTTTCGCATTGCCGCTTCACGAACCGCCTGAGTGGAGCCCTGTCCCATGATGATGTCGCGGACCTCGTCATCCAAGACCAGTATCTCGAAGATGCCCAAGCGCCCCCTGTAGCCGGTGTTGTTGCACTGCTCGCAGCCCGGCCCGTAGCAGAAGCGCTTTCCCCGTACGTCGGCGGGCCGGAGGCCGAGTTCCATGAGCATATCCTCGGTGGGAGTGAACTCCCTGCGGCATCTCTCGCAGATTTTGCGGACGAGCCGTTCTGCGATTATGGCCTCGAGCGTGGCGGTAACCAGGTATGGCTCAACACCCATGTCAATGAGTCGGGTGATAGTGGTGGGAGCGTCGTTGGTGTGGAGCGTGCTCAACACCAGGTGGCCGGTGAGCGAGGCCTGGATGGCGATCTGGGCGGTTTCCACGTCACGAATCTCACCCACCAGGATCTTGTCCGGGTCCTGGCGCAGGATGCTGCGCAGGCAGTTGGCGAAGGTGACCCCGATGTCCGGGTTGATCTGCACCTGCATGATGCCTTCGAGGTCATACTCGATCGGGTCCTCGGTCGTAATGATTTTCGTCTTGATATCGTTGAGGGCGTTCAAGGCCGCGTACAGGGTGGTGGTCTTTCCGCAGCCGGTCGGGCCGGTCACCAGGATGATGCCGTTCGGTATTTTCAGGAGACTCTCGATCTTGCGAAGTTCGTCGTCGCGCAAGCCGAGCTTGTAAAGATCGAGCTGAACCACCGACCGGTCCAGCACGCGCAAGACGCAGCTTTCGCCGAACATCGTAGGCAGGACCGAGACACGCAGCTCCACCGGGTTGCCGCTGATGTTGAGTTCGACGCGGCCGTCCTGCGGGAGCCGCCGCTCGGCGATGTCCAGGTTTGACATCACTTTGATCCTCGACGCGATGGCAATGGCCAGCTGCTTGGGCGGCGGCACCATTTCGTAGAGCACGCCGTCAATGCGGTAGCGTATCTTGAATTCGTCTTCGAACGGCTCGAAGTGAATGTCCGAGGATTTGTCCCGTATGGCCACGAGGAGCACGTAGTTCAGGAGCCGGCGCACCGGCGCCAGGTCGGCCATTGCCTCCAGGGTCTGCAGGTCTATGGATTCGCTCGCGTCGGCCACCATGTCGGCCATGGTGCCGTCGTCGAGCTCGGCGAGCAGGCTCTCGAACGACTCCTGCATGCCGGCGTAATAGCGATCGAGGGCCCGGGACACGACCTGTTCGTTGCTCACCGCGCCCTTGACCTCGCAGTCGAGGAGGAACCTGAGGTCGTCAAGGGTCTTCACGTTGAGCGGGTCGGCCATCGCCACGGTGAGGACGTTGTTCGTGAATTCGGTGGGTATAACGCGATAGACGGAGGCGATGGAGGGCGTGACGTGCGCGATGACCTCGTCGGGGATATCCACTTCGTCCAAGTCCACCACGTTCATGCCGGACTGGACGCCGAGCGCGGTGAGCACCTCCTGCTCCGTAACGTAGTTCAGATTGACCAGGATTGAGCCGAGAGCGCCGCCGCGCTCCCGCTGTATGGCCAGAGCTTCCTGTATCTGGCTCTCGGTGACCAGCCGCATCTCTTTGAGGATCTGGCCGAGCGGCTTACGGCCTCCGATCTCCGCGACCTCCGGCAAGGCCGCGGCCGCTTCCTTCGTCTTCTCCGATATTGCGAAGGAAGATGGCTGTGTTCCGGTCTTTTTTTCGTCGGCCATGGTTAGTACAACCTCGACAAACGACCCGTATGGAAATCAACCCTGTTTGCGCGAGACCGCTTCGATCTGCACGGTGGGGCGGCGCCCGGCCCTCGCGGCCGGTTGCGCCTCCGTTTCTTCGAGGACGGCGCGCGGCAAGTGTCGCAGCTTCTCCGGCATATCCTGGGGATTGCGGCAACGGTTGAGCGCTTCCTCCTCCGAGATTCGGCCGGAATGGTATAGCTTGGCGAGACAGTCGTCCAGGAGCATCATGCCGTGCTTGCTGCCGGTCTGGATCTCCGATTCGATCTGATAGACCTTCTGCTGGCGGATGAGGTTGCTGATGGCGGAGGTGCGTATCATGACCTCAAAGGCCGCCACGCGGCCGGTGCCGCTGGTGTCCGGTATGAGCGTCTGGCACAGGACGGCCAGCAGGTTGCTCGCCAGCTGGATGCGGATCTGTTCCTGCTGGTTGGCCGGGAAGGCGTCCACGATCCGGTTAACGGTGCTTTCGGCCGAGTTGGTGTGGAGGGTGGAGAAGACCAGGTGTCCGGTCTCCGCTGCGGTGATGCAGGTCTCCATGGTCTCCAGGTCGCGCATCTCGCCCACCAGGATCACGTCCGGGTCCTGCCTGAACGCTCGCCGCAGTCCTTCGGAGAAACTGGGCACGTCCACGCCCAACTCGCGCTGGGTGATCACGGACCGCTTGTGTCCGTGGAAGTATTCTATGGGGTCCTCGATCGTGATGATGTGGGTATCTCGGTTGATGTTGATGTGGTCTATCATCGTGGCGAGCGTGGTGCTCTTTCCGGAACCCGTCGGGCCGGTCACCAGGATCAGGCCGCGAGGCCGCCAGAGGAGCTTCTTGATCTTGTTGCTCAGGCCTATCTCTTCGAAGTTCATGATCTTGTTTGGAATCAGGCGCAGCACAATGGCCACATGACCCCGCTGGCGAAAAGCCGAAACTCGGAAGCGGGCCTGGTCCTCGAAGGAGAAGCCGAAGTCCGTCGAGCCGCGCTCCTGAACCTCCTGCTGGGAGCGCTCGGACGTGATGCTCTTCATCAGACCCACAGTGTCCTCCGGTTCGAGCACCTTGGTCTGGAGGGGCACCAGCCTGCCGTTCAGTCGGAGCATCGGCTTGCACCCCACGGTGAGAAGAAGGTCCGAGCCGCCCTTACTTACCACCGTCTGAAGCAACTTGTTGATCTGCATCTGCATCTCTTTGGTCTCTCTCGCAAAGCGACTTTTAGCCCGCTTCCGACGTGACTTCGACCATGGCGTCGACGTCTCTAGCCGTCACCTCCAGCACTTCCTGGATAGTCGTAGTGCCGGCCAGGACTTTGCGCACGCCGTCCTCCCGGAGCGTGACCATGCCTGAGGAGCGCGTGTACTTGCGCAGTTCACCGAGCGGCTCTCGACGGAACGTCATATCTCTGAGGGTGCTGTCCATCTCCATGAGCTCGAAGATGGCTACGCGGCCCCGATAGCCCATATCCCCGCAACGCTGACAGCCGGCGCCGTGGTACAGTGTCACATTCTTCACATCCTCCGGCTTCAGCCCCACGGAGGCAAGCGTTTTTCTGTCGTAGGTCGTCGGTTCCTTGCACTTAAGACAGATCCGCCGCAGCAGCCTCTGGGCCATGCACGCTTGAATGCTGGAGGCCACCAAGAACGGCTTGATGCCCATGTCTACGAGACGGGTGATGGCCGACGCCGCGTCGTTCGTGTGCAGCGTGCTGAAGACCAAGTGGCCGGTGAGGGCCGCCTGGATGGCGATCTCGGCCGTCTCCGGGTCACGAATCTCGCCCACCAGAATGATGTTCGGCGCCTGACGCAGCATGGAGCGAAGGATGGCCGCGAAAGTCAGGCCGATCCTCTGCCTCACTTCGCACTGGTTCACGCCCGAGAGCATGTACTCCACGGGGTTTTCGGCAGTGATGATCTTCTTGTCGGGCCGGTTGAGCTCATGGAGGGCTGCATATAGCGTAGTGGTCTTGCCGCTTCCAGTGGGGCCGGTCACCAGGAAGATTCCGTTGGGCCGCTTGATCATGGATTCGAAGCGGCGGTAATCGGTCTCGTGAAAGCCCAATTCCTGAAGGTTGATCAGCACGGACTCCTTCTCCAGGAGCCGCATCACGACCGACTCGCCGTGGTTGACCGGCAGGCAGCTCACCCGGATATCCAGCGGCTTGCCCGCCACCGTCATGCCGATCCGGCCGTCGGTGGGCCGCCGCTTCTCGGCGATATCTATGCCGGCCATGATCTTCACGCGCGAGATGATGGCGCCCTGAAGCCTCTTGGGAGGGCTGTCCATCTCCTGACAGTTGCCGTCTACGCGGTATCTGAGACGAAGCTTGTTCTTCAGGGGCTCGATATGTATGTCGCTCGCCCGCATCTTCACCGCCTCGCTGATGAGGAGCTGCACCAGCCGTATCAAAGCCGAGTCCTCGTCTTCCTCGTCCATCTGCTCCTCGGGCGTGTCGAGGCCGAGGTCGCTCTCGGTGAATTCCTGGAGCATGTTGTCCACCGTGGATTCCTCGATGCCGTAATACTTGTCGACCGCTTCTTCGAGGGCATCCGGCGCGGCCAGCACGCAACGCACGTCGCGGTTCAGGTAGAACCTGAGGTTGTCCATGGCGTACAAGTCGAACGGGTCCGCTATGGCCACCACCAGCACGCCGTCCTCTTCGCCCACCGGGACAACGTTGTGCTTGCGCGCGATGCCCTTCGGGACCGACTCGATGGCCTCCGCCGAAATGCGGGTTGCCCTCAGGTCAACAAACCGGTACCCGAGCAGTTCAGCCAGCCCGTCGTAAATCTCGTCCCACGTGGCCGACCCCATTTGGACGAGCGCCTCGCCGAGGCGCATGTCCGGCTTTTGCTGCTGCAGCTCCAGGGCTCGGTTGATCTCGTGCTCCGCAACGACGCCTTTCTCCACGAGAATCTGCCCCAGCGTCCTCTGTCTTCTCTCAGGCATCTCACGCCTCCTCAGGGCTTGCCCCTGCCGCTCGGCGCCACTCGCGGTCAGAGATACATGTCAGGCGCGCAAGCGCTCCGGATATCCTTCCCCTCCGCAACCGGTCACGACTTGCAGCCCGGTCTTCGCTGATCAACGGGTCACGCCTCCCGACTCTCTCTCAACGAATTATAGGAACCCCCAAACTCCCAAGTCAAGGCTTCTTGTCCGGACAGGTGCGGCTTCCTAAGCAAAAAGAGCGCAAAGGACTTACCGCCGACCTCGCGACGGGGCGAACCGTGTGCAATCGCCAGTGCCGGATCATGTGACACAAGCTGTTTGGCCCTCTCAGGTCCCGGCTTGAAATTCACGGCCGCCTGAGAGGACGTTCGGCCTAATACAGGGCACCGTTTCGCCGGTCAACCGGCCCTGAATCCAATTCCCGTCGAAAGGCACAAGGTTGAAGGCCGCCCAGATTCGGGTTCGTCCTCAACGGCTCTCTGCGGAATATTCCTCCAGCAGCTCGACCTTTACCCCTTGGGGGAACTGTCCGGGACGACGAGCCTTCCCGAGCTCAGCGGACAGCCGGCGTAATTGGTCGCGATCCTCCGGCTTCAAGTCCAGGAAGGACACCCCGGCGTCGCAATAAGGACCCACGCTCGCGGACCAGATTACTTTGCATCGAGCCACCAGCTCGAGGTCTTGCTCTCGGGAGGCCGTAAACCTGAGACGGAAGGTGCGGCCGGCTCGCACCTCGCAAGGACTCACGATGGAGAGCTTGGCGCCGCTCTCGCTGAAGTTCCTTGCGTAAGCGAGAAGCCGGTTGTCGCCTGCGGCCCTCGCCGTGGAGGGCTGCCTGGTACTCCTGCGCCTTTCGCTTCCTGGGCCCATCGGTTCACCTCGATATCTTCTTGCTGAAAGTAACGACGGTGCCGTGGACGGAACCGTCATCCCGCCAATCCGTCTCTCCTCCGTCGGGGCGAACCAGGCGGAGCCGGAAGTTGTCCACTGCCCGCCTGGCCAGCACAAGGCCCAGCCCGAAGCGCGCTTCGTTGTGCTTCTTGCGGTAGACCTCGAAGGCCTCCGATTCGAGATCAATTTCGTCGTCCGGGCCGTACAGGTCGTACGGCAGCGATCCGGGGTCAAATCCACCGGCGCCGTCGCTCACCTTGAAGTACAGGTGCTCTATGTCGCAGGACACAGCAATGCAGACCGGCGCCCGGGCCTTGCGTTCGGCAGAGGCGCGTATCGCATTCGCCGTCAGCTCCAGCAGAGCGTACCGGACGCAGTAGGCATCGTTCGTGGGCAGCGGAAACTCGAGCGCTTCCAACGTGTCACATATGTCGGCGTTGCTGCAGTCAGAAGGAAAGGACAGGCGCAAACGGCGTACTCGTTCCGTTCCCAGCCGAATGCGGGTCCGTGCCGTACGGCTCTCCTGAGTCTGCTCTTTCATGCCGGGCATGGCCCTATGGTATCACGAGACCGAGACGATTCAAGGAGTTGGCATTGTTTTCTCACGCCGTTCGCGTCGGACCCAGCGTACCGAGTAGATCCTGAACCATGTCTGCCATGGTGACGATCCCCAGGCACCGTCCGCGAGGGTCCACCACGATCCCCATCATCTGACCGGCCTCCTGCAGCCGACGGAACGCTTCGTCCAGTCGCAAGTCCGCATCCAGGACGACGGCCTGTCGCGCCAGACGCCTCACCGGTGTCCGGGTCCCGTTCGTAAGATAATCCAGCACGCGCATGACTCCCACCACGTTCTCCGTCGACCCTTCGTACACCGGCAGGCGGGCATGACCGTACTGCTCGATGAGGCGCAGGGCCTCCTCTCCTGAAGCGTCTGCGGGAATCATCCGCGCCTGGCTCCTAGGAATCATCACTCTCCGCAGCGGACGGCTGCCCATTCTCATGATGTTTCGCACGATGAGGTCCTGCTGCGGCGTGATGACCCCTTCCTGGGCGCCCTCGGCCAGGAGGAATCTCAGATGCTGTGCCGTGACCACGGTCCGGGCGGGCGGGACGCGACCTCCCAACAGGTGTCGCCAGAACGCCACCACCCCCAGCAGCAGCTTCACCACAGGCCACAACGCCTTATGGGTCAGCCACAGCGGAGCGCCGGCCCATCTCATGAGCCGGTCCGAGGCAAACTGGAAGATGCTCTTCGGCAACACCTCAGAAACGACCAGCAAGAGCGGAGAGAGGATTAGCAAGCTGGCCAATTCCGCGCGCAGGTCCGTGCGGAAATGCGTTGCGAAGACCGCGGTGGTCAAGGCCGTGGCGCCGTAAACGGCCGTATTGTGCGCTGCCAGCGTCATACACATAAAGCCTTCCATGTCGGAGACCACGCCCTGAAGGAGCCTGGCCGCCCGCGACCCGCTGCGGGCCCCGTGGCGCAAACGAATTCGATTGAGCCGATAGGCCCCTGTCTCCGCGCCTGCGTAGAATCCCGCGGCCAGTATGCAACCGATTATCAATAGGACGTAGCTTAGCATCGGGTCTGCGCGAATCCTGAACAAGTCCTCACGGCCGATTCTCACTGCTCAGCAGGTTCATTGCTCCTCCGCGGGCCTGACTCTCTGAACGCGCACCAGCGATATCCGCCTGCCGGTCATCTTCTCCACCTGGAACCTCAGCCCGTGCCACTCCACACATTCGCCCCCGGCCGGCACGTGGCCCAATAACGACATGACGAACCCGCCCATGGTCTCGATTCCCGGCGGATCGAAGTCTATGCTTAGAAGCTGGCGCCACTCGTGCGTGTTCAGATCTCCGGCGAGAAGGTAGGTATCCTCGTCGAGTTTCCTGACTGATGTCTCTCTGTCTTCGGACTCGTGCCTGATCTGGCCGACCACCTCCTCGAGGATATGCTCCATGGTCACCAGGCCGGAGGTCCCGCCGTATTCGTCAACTACGATGGCAAGGGGCTCGCCGGTCCTTTGGAAGTCCCGGAGCAGGCTCTCTACGGTCTGCGTCTCCGGGATAAAGCGTACCGGCCTGACGAGGCCCCGGATATCCGCTTCGGCCCTGGGGAGAACGTCACGCGCTCGAACAAAGCCCACGACGTTGTCCATGGAACCTTCGTACACCGGGATCCGTTCCTCGTGTGTCCTCCGAACCAGGTCGCAGAAATCCCGCCCGCTCTTGGCCAGGTCGAAGAGGGCCATGTCAACGCGCGGCACCATGACCTCGTTGACTCGAATGTTGACCAGCTCCACGACCTGCTGGATCATCCCACGAAGGCCGTCGTCGAGCGCGCCGTGGCTCTCGGCCATCTCTACGAGCATCTTCAGCTCCTCGCGCGTCACAAATGGAAGTCGAGGAAGCCGCCTGGCCAGAAGGCCCGTGAACCACGCGGCGAACCGCCTCAGGATGCCGCTCACCGGTCGGCCCAGGCGATAGAAGGCGTACAGAAACGGCGCCACGATGTGGCTGAACCGCACCGGGTGCTCGACGGCGACGCCCTTGGGGCTCACCTCGCCGAATAGTATGAGGACGAGCAGCGCGGCCGTTCCCGACGCGGCCGCGGCCGCGGAAGATGTCTTGGCCAGGTGCATCGTGATCAGGAAGCTGACGCTGATGAGGAAGCGGACGTAACGGGCGCATGCATTGCCCTGCACGGCGGCTACACGACCAAGTAGTGGCGACGTCGTCAAGCGTTTTCAATTCTCAGCAGTCGGATTGCGTTTGCATGGGCTATTTTGTTCCAAGCCTCTTCGGAAAGGTCGGAATTCTTTACCTTTACACCAAATAATTGATTTACAATAAATGCTTTATAACCTTCAGCACCACCTACATCT
>SDBU01007909.1_pt1 | contig 12163 bp, 8 predicted proteins | sample 2277071 | NCBI WGS metagenome assembly SDBU01 (sample SAMN10397929, study PRJNA504765) | marine sediment metagenome | isolation source: marine sediment core GS08_GC12, 126 cmbsf | place: Arctic Ocean: Gakkel Ridge, Loki's castle | collected 2008
AATTGGTGCCCTTCAAGTTGAGCGAAGCCCCTAATGGCGATGTCCAGGTCAAGATGGGCGACAGGGAGTACAGCCCAGCGGAGGACTCGGCGATGATCCTGCAGAAGATGAAGGCGGATGCCGAGGCCTATCTTGGAGAGAAGGTCACTGAAGCGGTGATAACGGTTCCTGCCTACTTCAGTGATAGCCAGCGGCAGGCGACCAAGGATGCCGGTAAAATCGCCGGGCTCGAGGTCCTGCGCATTGTCAATGAGCCCACTGCTGCTGCCCTGGCCTATGGACTGGATAAGAAAAAAGACGAGACTATCGCCGTCTATGACCTCGGAGGGGGCACCTTCGATATCTCGATCTTAGAGCTGGGCGAGGGGACCTTCCAGGTCAAATCGACCAATGGCGATACCCATCTGGGCGGCGACGATTTCGACCAGCGTGTAATGGACTGGCTGTGTGACGAATATAAGCGGGATCAGGGAATCGATCTCAGGCAGGATAAGATGGCGCTGCAGAGGCTGAAGGAGGCTGCGGAAAAGGCCAAGTGTGAACTCTCCACCGTGTTGCAGACCGATATCAATCTTCCCTTCATCACCGCTGACGCCTCCGGCCCCAAACACCTGAATATTACTTTGACAAGAGCCAAGCTGGAGCAATTGGTGATGGATCTGGTGGAAAAGACCGTCGAGCCTTGCCGCCAGGCGCTAACCGACGCTGATATGGCCACCAGCCAGATCGATGAGGTTATCCTTGTCGGCGGTCAGACCAGGATGCCTTTGGTGCAGGAGAAGGTTAAAGAACTTTTCGGCAAGGAGCCGCACAAGGGCGTTAACCCTGATGAGGTGGTTGGCGTTGGGGCGGCGATTCAGGCGGGGGTGCTCAAGGGGGACGTCAGGGATGTGCTGCTGCTCGACATCACTCCCCTTACTCTGGGCATTGAGACCCTGGGCGGGGTGATGACTTCCCTCATCTCCCGCAATACCACTATCCCCACGTCGAAGAGCCAGATATTCAGTACGGCTGCCGATAACCAGCCCGGCGTGGAGATTCATGTGCTTCAGGGAGAGCGTCCTATGGCTACCGATAACAGGACCTTGGGGCGTTTTATGCTTGATGGCATCCTTCCCGCTCCTCGTGGTATGCCTCAGATCGAGGTTAGCTTCGACATCGACGCCAATGGTATTATCAGCGTCAAGGCCCATGATAAGGGCACGGGCAGGGAGCAAAAGATAACCATTACCGCTTCCAGCGGCCTGAGCAAGGAGGAGATCGAGCGCCTGCAGCGTGAGGCCGAGGCACATGCGGCCGAGGATGCCAAGAAGCGTGAGGAGATTGAGGCCCGTAATGTGGCTGATAACCTGGCCTATACTGCGGAGAGGACTCTGACAGAGCAAGGTGATAAGGTGCCCTCTGACCTGAAGGAGGAGCTTGATGGCAAGATAGCGGCGGTGAAGTCGGCTCTATCTGGAAGTGATGTTGAGCAAGTTAATCGCACTGCTCAGGAACTTTCTGAGGCGTTACAGAAGGTGGGCGCAGCCGTCTACGAGCAGGCAGGAGCTACACCGCCTCCCGGTGGGGAGGAACCGGGCAAGGGCGACGAAGGAACTGTAGAGGGCGAATTCCGCGAAGTATAGTTAAGGGCGTCGTGTATGCAGGCACAGCGCGCCGGCCCTGCGTTCGCAAAACCATACAAATAAGGCGGGTATTTCCCGCCTTATTTTTTATCACATTATTGCGAAAATACAGGTTGGCAGTTTCGAGTGGGTAGGTTGGCCGACGTCGGCCAACCTATGCCAATGAATTTCAGTTGATAGGATATGTGTGGTGCAGCGAAATCCCCCGCTTGTCTCAGGCATACACGGGCCTATCATTTTCATCCTCAGTGCTGCCGATGGCAATCGGCATGATCGATTGCGAGGTGCGGGGAGCGAGGTTTGACCAGTACCTGAAAGGGGTGTACACTTTTAGATACTCGGGCTGGAAAATGGAGTTGGCCTGTGTTCGAGATAGGGGCTGCCTCTAACTTTCAGGAGTAAAGGTTGACGCAGCTAAGATGGCAAATCTGCCCCCCGCTTCCGGATGACGTACTGGAACAACGGCTTCGGCATGAATCATTGTCCCCATCTCGGGAAGGTGATCTCTCAACCAAACAACCAGACATAACCCCGCTACTTGTTCAATTGCTCCACAATCGAGGCATCGTAGACCCTGCTGGGTTCGAGCCATACTTGGCTGCTGACGAGAGGCTGGCGCATGCACCTCTTCTCCTCACGGACATCGACAAGGCTGTGACCAGGATACTCCGCGCCTTGCTTGGAGACGAACTCATTGCCGTATATGGCGACTTCGACGCCGATGGCATTACCGGTACGGTTCTATTGATAGAGGGGATCTCGCGGCTGGGGGGAAGGGCTGTTCATTACATTCCTCATCGCCTTGACGAGGGACACGGGTTAAACCACGCCGCTCTCAAGGGCCTGAGAGAACAGGGCGTTAGCCTGGTAGTGACGGTCGATTGCGGCATCGGTGGATTCTCTGAGGTGGAATGGGCGCAAAAGCAAGGCCTGGACATCATTATCACAGACCATCACGAGGCTCCTGAACTGATTCCCCCCGCTTTGGCGATCATCAACCCCAAGCTTCCTGACTCTAACTACCCGTTTTGCGAGTTGGCGGGAGTTGGTGTTGCGCTTAAGCTCCTGCAGGCGCTTTTTGGGGCGACTCAGAGAGATGGGGATTGGGATGACTTCCTCGACCTGGTTGCTTTGGGCACGGTTGCGGACATGGTGCCGCTGGGTGGGGAGAACCGATACCTTGTAAGACGTGGGCTTGAGGTTCTAAACAGTAGCCGGAGGATCGGTCTGCAAGAGCTGGTGCGCTGTGCCGGGCTGGAGATGGGCGAACTCGATGAAGCGAGCATTGCATATAAGTTGGGGCCCAGGCTGAATGCCAGCGGAAGGATGGATCATGCAGTCACCAGCTACGAATTACTGATCTCATCTTCTCGGGCAGAAGCTCGTGAACTCGCGGCTTCCCTTGAATCCAGCAACAGCGAGCGCCAGAGATTAACCGCTAGAGTTCTTGCCGATGCGAAGGAGAAGCTGCTCCGAGAGGGAACTGATCAGCCGCTGCTTATGGTTGGCGGAACCGTTTATCCTTCCGGGGTGGTAGGAGTGGTCGCCGGCAAGCTGGCCGACGAGTTCTATCGACCGACTATAGTGCTCCAGCTGGATGGAGAGAAAGCCAGGGGCAGTGCTCGCAGCATCCGTGAATTCGACATGCTTGCGGCCCTGACCGAGTGCCAGGACTTGCTCTCCCAATTTGGTGGACATCGCCAGGCGGCGGGCTTCCTCGCGCCCAGTGCCAATATTGATCAACTTCGGCTGCGGCTTCTGGATATAGCAGACCGAGAGCTGGCCGGAGTCGATCTTCGTCCTGCGATTAATATTGATGTTGAGATTCCCCTGTCTATGTTGAGTGGGCAGACCTACAAGCTCATAAGCAAGCTGGCGCCTTTCGGGCAGGCCAATCAGTCCCCCACTTTTCTCAGTAGAAATGTGAAGCTGCTGGAATCGCACACGGTCGGCACCAATAGGGATCATTTGAAGCTCAAGCTGCGCGATGGCAGTATTATCTGGGATGCTATTGCCTTCAATCTAGCAGACCGCAAACTATCTTCCCACCTCGACCTTGTCTATAATCTCGAGGAAGAGAACTGGAGAGGAAAGCGACTGCTGCAGCTCAACATTATCGACTTACTCTCCTCATCATGAACTTAATTCCGCGCGGCCCAAGCCTGTTAAGCGACCTCCGGCACTTGTATAATCAATGCTGGTTGCCGCTCTTCTCGTAGTCGAGTAGTTGCCCACGGGATTTCTAATTCAGGAAAGGTAGAGGATGGAAGAACTAAGCCTGCTGACAAGCATGGCAATCGTTCTGGGCATCGCCCTCATCGGGGGTATGGCAGCGCGCCTGATACGGCTGCCTGTTATCCTTGGTTACCTCCTGAGTGGGATCGTGATTGGGCCTCATGCGCTGGGCGTGATTCGTGACGTAGGTGAGGTTGAAACACTGGCCACCATCGGGGTCGCCCTTCTGATGTTCACCCTGGGCATAGAATTCTCCCTCAAAGCCCTGAGGCGGGTAGGCAAGGTTGCCGTATTTGGCGGGGCTGCTCAGATAGTGGCCACTGCGGCGCTGGGGCTGATGGTGGGTTGGCTCCTCGGCTGGCCGATTCGGGAGGCGATCCTGTTCGGGCTCTTCATTTCCCTGAGCAGCACTATCATTGTGCTGAAGACTCTCATGGACCGTGGCGAACTGGGAAGCCCCCACGGGCGGGTGATGCTTGGCATTCTTCTGGTGCAGGACCTCAGCGTAGTCCCTATGATGGTCATCCTCCCGTCTCTGGGTGAATCGGGGACGGCACTCCTGGGAGTCCTGGGATGGGCCATATTGAAAGCGGTCCTATTCCTTGGGGCCATAATCGTCCTGGGCTTCTGGGTGCTCCCCTGGTTCATGAGGAGGGTTGCGGGGGTACGCTCCCGGGAGCTTTTCCTCCTTACGGTCGTGTGTCTTTGCCTGGGGGCAGCTTTTGGTGCCTATCATGTTGGGCTTTCATTTGCCCTTGGTGCCTTTGTGGCCGGGCTGCTGGTCAGCGAATCTGATTATGCCCATCAGGCTCTGGCCGACATCAGACCGCTCAGGGATATATTCGCTGTCCTTTTCTTTGTCTCTCTGGGTATGCTTATTGATCCCAGCTTCATAGCAGCGCATCCGGGGGAGGTTGTTGCCGTTGTAACGACCATCGTGCTGGGCAAGTTCGTTATCACGTCCCTTGTACCCAGGGTATTTGGGTATAGCGGCAAGACCGTTCTGTTTGTAGGTAGCGGTCTTTTCCAGATAGGCGAGTTCAGCTTCGTCCTGGCTGCCCTCGCCCTCAAACTGGAAATAATCTCCAACGACCTCTATTCCTTGACTCTGACAGCCGCGGTTATCACGATGTTGCTGACCCCATTCGCCATGGGACTGACCTCAGGGCTCTATCATCGGCTGATCCAGAGGGAGAGAGTGGCGAGGTTCTTTGCCGCCCGGCTTGACCCAGGAGCGTTGGAGGAAGGGAAGCAGCTTTCCCGCCACGTGGTTATCTGCGGCTATGGCCAGGTAGCCAAGAATCTGGGGAGAGTGCTTGAGCGGAGGAAATTCTCCTACCTTGTTATCGACATTGACCCCAGGGTCATCGATGCGGCGCGAGAAGGAGGGATTCCATGCGTCTATGGGGATGCGAGTAACCCCGAGATTCTGGCTCAGGCTGAACTGGAGAGGGCCAGGGTTTTAGTGGTTACTTTCCCCGATCCGATTGCCACCAAGCTGGCAGTAGAGAACGCTCGCCGTATCAATCCCAGGCTCGATGTGGTGGCTCGGATTCACGGTGATGAGGATGCCGAGGTGCTTCGAAAGCTTGGAGTTGCCGAGCTGGTGCGCCCGGAGCTAGAGGCAGGACTGGAGATCATCCGTCATACTCTGCATCGCTTTGGCTTGACCACCCAGGAGATTCTGTACATCGTTAACACCCTCAGGGAAGAGGAAGTTTAGATTCCACTGGTATGTACCCCCTCGTTTTTCTCACTGCCCCCTTTGCATGCTCCTTGGGTGGCAGGGCCTTCATCCCCTTTTTTCGATCAAATGCGTACAAACGCAAATGGCGTTGAACAGCCTCTTTAATAAGTGTAGAATAGTGCCAAATTAGCTTGTGGGGGAAAGGGATGAAGGTTCCGAGGTGCAAGGGAATGCGAGATCTAATGCCTCAGGACATGGCGAAATTCCGCCAGATCGAAGCGGAATTTCGAAACTGCTGCCTTGGGTGGGGCTACCAGGAGATCAGGACCCCTGTCCTGGAATATCTACACCTGTTTACCTCTGCGGGAACGCTTTCCCCCGATATGCTGGGGCGGGTTTACTCCTTTCTCGACTGGGATGGATGGAGTGGGGAGCGGGTGGTGCTCAGACCAGATGGAACCATCCCTGTCGCCAGACTCTATGTGGAGAACTTCCAGGCACTGCCGATCGCCAGGCTCTTCTATGTTGAGAATATGTTTGCCTTCGAGGGCACAGGCAAGGAGTCGAGGGAACGCTGGCAGTGCGGCGCCGAGGTTATTGGCGGGAGCAAGCCTGAGGGGGATGTCGAGCTGATTTCGATAGCGCTGGAGGCCGTTGGCAAGCTGGGTATCGGGCCAGTGGAGGTCAGACTGGCTCACGCCGGATTGCTGAAGACTTTCCTTGAAGAATTAGGATTGAGCGGTGAGGAGGAGGCCGATGTTCTGGATCAGATCTTCTCCGGGAATCCAGGCGTGCTGGGTGACCTAAAAGGCAGGGACCCGGAGAAAGAGAAGCAACTGCAACTGCTGTTTGGGTTGAAGGGAACCTCTCCCGGCTTCGTGCAGAATCTGAGGGGCGTCTTCTCCTCATCACTGCCAGCCCTGGAGTCCAGCCTTGATGAGCTGGCCAGAATCGCTGAGCTGCTGACTGGCCTGGGTTGCAGCTATCAGATCGATTTCACTTCCGGGAGAGGCTTCGAGTATTACACCGGCGTCATCTTTGAATTCTACAGTTCAGCGCGGAGGCTTGGTGGGGGTGGTAGATACGACGAGCTGATTCCATTGGTCGGTGGGAAAGATGTTCGGGCCTCGGGTTTCGCACTCTACATTGATGAGCTTATGGGTTTGGTCAAAGAGGTTGCGCGAAGGGAGAGGATTCTGGTCAGGGCGAAGGACGATGAGGGGCTCAAGGCCTCGCTCGAGGTTGCCCGCGTTTTGCGAGACGCAGGTTACATTGCTGAGTTCGATCTGGGCTATGAAGAAACCACCGAATTTCGCTGGATAGTTGATATGCGCAGTGGTGAGGGCATCGAATTGATCGATCAGACTAGTGGCGAGAAGCAGCGGACATTCTCGTCTGCTGACCTGCTGGGGCTACTTGAGGAGGCGGGGTGCAGGTAAAACTAGCCTTACCCAAAGGGCAACTTCAGGACAGCACAGCGGCGTTGTTGAAGGAAGCGGGATTTGCCATCGGCGACTACCGTGAAGGGTCCCGCTCCTATCGGCCGCAGTGCGAGGAATTTCCCGGTCTCTTCACCAAGGTTTTCCATGAGAAAGATATCGCCATTCAGGTGGCTATCGGGAACTATGATCTGGGCATCTGCCAGCTAGACTGGGCAGAGGAGCTTCTGGTCAAATATCACAGCGATGCCTTAGTAAAGATTGGAGACTTGGGCTACGGAAAACGGAGCCTTTACGTTGCTACCGCCGGTTCCTCCGGCATCGACTCGCTCGATGCGCTGAAAAGCCATTCTAAAAGTGTGCGCATCGTCAGCGAATACCCCAATATGGCAGAAGCCTTTGCATTGAAGCAACGGTTGAAGAGATTCCAGATATTCCCCGTTTGGGGAGCGGCTGGAGTCTACCCCCCGGAGAACGCTGAGCTGGCGATATTGGCCGAAACATCGGTAAACAGACTTCGGGGGCAGGGCCTGGCCCCGGTTGCGATTATCCTCGAAAGCAGCGCATACCTGGTGGCAAACAGAAACAGCCTTGAGGGGAAGGACTTGAACCAGCTCTTGACGGTGCTCTCATCCAGAGATGTCGTAGGCAGCGATGTCGAGGAGGCCGAGAGCACTGGTACTGATGCAGGGGTGCACACTGCGGTTGCTGGCGAGAGTGCGGTCTCTCTGGCGCTACCCGATGGTCACCAGCAGCGTCACACGGTCGATTTCCTGAACAGGGCCGGGCTCGAAATCGATGGCTATAGCGTGGGCAGACCTACTTCCAGGCCCCGTATCGACCTCGATGGAATCATGGTGAAGGTGATAAGGCCCCAGGACATGCCTCTTCAGGTGGCCAATGGCAACTTCGATCTGGCCATCACGGGCAGGGACTGGCTGCGGGATCATCGCTTCTGCTTCCCTTCGAGTCCTGTAGAGGAACTACTTGAACTGGGCTTTGGCGGAGTCAGAATTGTAGCCGTGGTCGCAGAGGATTTAGCGGGTTCGAGCACTGAGGACCTGAGGAAATTGAAGCGAGACTCCGTGTTGCGAGTGGCTTCGGAGTACGTCAATATAGCGGATAAGTACGCCCATGACAACCATCTGACGCCATGTAAGATTATCCCCACCTGGGGTGCGAGCGAGGCTTTCCTCCCCGAGGATGCTGATGTACTCATCGAGAACACTGAGACCGGTTCGACTATCGCCAAGCACAATCTTAAGATCATCGATACCCTGTTTGAGTCCTCGGCGTGTCTTATAGGGAACACTGAAGCTGTGGGGCGGCAGGATAAGAGAGAGAGGATAGCATATCTCGTTGAAACAATGCGCAAGGGCTTGGAGGCGCGACCAGTTTCTTGAGGAGGGATCCCATTGCCACCGATTTGCCTTCATCTGGGCATCGCAGAGGAAGTAATAACAAAGTTGAACCATCCGGCCCTGGATGGCAACCGGGGAAGCTATTACCTTGGGTCTACCGCGCCGGACATTCGCTTTTTCGTCAGTGCCGGGCGCGAGGAGACACACTTTCTCTCGCTGGATTGCAAGGAGGGTATGAGTGGGGTACAGCCCATGTTTGAAGCCTACCCCGAGCTTCTCGGGAATACGAATCTGAACGAGGCTACAAGGGCCTTTGTCGCTGGCTACCTTTCACACTTGGTGACCGATGAAGCCTGGATCTACCGTATTTACCGTCCTTATTTCGGCAAATCATCGCCCCTCGGTGGGGAACCTATGGCTAATCTCTTAGACAGGTTGCTTCAGTTCGAGCTCGACCGCCGGCAGAGGCTCGATAGTAGGAATATCTCTGTGATTCGACAGGACCTAGCTAGTACGACCACAGAGATAGAAGTGAGTTTTCTGGACAAAGTCAACCTGAGCAGGTGGAGCGAGTTTGTCTTTATAGCTACCACCAGGAAATCGCACTGGGAGGATTTTCGACGCTTCGCTGAGAAGTACCTTATCTGGATGCAACAGATCGCCCCTGAGGAGCAGGATACCTTTTTCGCCAATTTCGATGCAAGGCTGGAGCAGGTTCTGCAAATGGTTCCCGAGGAGCAACTACTGGCATTTCGTGAGCAATCTATTGCTGATTCCGTGAAGGTGGCCAAGGAGTACCTGGGATGAGGATAATTAGAGACCTGGAAGCTGCGAAGTCTCTGCTATTGGAGCGCGCTCAAGTTGAACTGGCAGGGGAAGCGTATGAAACGGTGCAGCAGATCCTTGGCGAGGTGCGCGCCAGAGGGGACAGCGCCCTTTTCGATTACACCAGGGAGATCGATGGGGTGGAGCTTGCCCGACTTGAGGTAACCCGGGAGGAAATCACTCAGTCCCGCAACGTGGCGAGCAAGGAGCTGGTGAGCGCTCTCGAACTCGCTGCCGAGAGGGTACGCAGCTTTCATGTTGCTCAGAAACGAAGCCTTGGTCTGGAATTTGTTGAGGGTGGGCTGGGATTCCTCGTTCGATCCCTTGAACGCGTAGGGATATATGTTCCCGGCGGGAAGGCGTCGTATCCATCCACGGTACTGATGACAGCGATACCGGCCAGGGTAGCGGGGGTTGATGAGGTGGTCGTTACCACTCCGCCGGCGCCGGATGGCACGGTGCCAGCTTCCACGCTGGTGGCGGCGGACATCGCTAAGGTGGATCGTATTTTCAAGGTTGGGGGTGCTCAGGCTGTGGCCGCTATGGCATACGGCACTGAATCAGTCCCCAGGGTGGATAAGATCTGTGGCCCGGGCAATGTCTTCGTTACACTGGCCAAGAAGCAGGTCTACGGGATAGTAGGTATCGACGGGCTGCACGGTCCCACCGAGACCGTTATCCTCGCTGATGACTCGGCGAGCCCCGTTCTCTGTGCCGCCGATCTCCTCGCCCAGGCGGAGCACGATGAGATGGCTTCTGCTATACTTATCACCACCTCACCTCGCATGGCAGGGGAGGTTAATGAGGAAGTCGAGCGCCAGCTTGCCCAGTTGGAGCGGCGGGCTATTGCACGCCAGTCTCTGGAGCGTAATGGTGCAATAGTTGTTGTCGATAACATTGATGAGGCTATTGAACTGGTGAACCTGTATGCGCCGGAGCACCTCTGTCTGGCAATGCGGGATGCCCGCTCCTATCTCGACCGGATTCGCCATGCGGGGGGTATTTTCATAGAGTCGCCGGAGGCTCTGGGCGATTACACCGCCGGGCCAAGCCATGTCATGCCCACAGGAAGAACCGCCCGCTTCGGCTCGCCGCTGAGCGTCCTTGACTTTCTCAAGGTCTCTATACTGGTTGACCTGGACGACGAGGCGTTGAAGGCGCTGGGGCCGGCAGCGGCAACCATCGCCAGGGCTGAAGGATTGACTGCCCATGCGCTCTCGGTGGAGAGAAGGCTTGAAGACCTGGAACGGGGGAAGCCGGGCAAATGACCCATGACCCCACCAGACGCCCCGAGAACCTCATTAGAAGCGATTTGAGGGGCTTCGAACCCTATGAGCCTATTGCGCCGCTGGAGGTGCTCAGCGGGCGCTCAGGCATTCCCGTTGAGAAGCTGATAAAGCTGGACGGCAACGAGAACCCCTATGGCTGCTCTCCCCGTGTGCGCCGTGCTCTGGCGGACTATAGTTACTATCATATATACCCTGACCCTTTGCACGGTGAGCTTCAGGAGCCGTTGGAGAGATATGTGGGGGTTGGTCACAAGTATATCGTGGCGGGCAGTGGCAGCGATGAGCTCATCGACTTGGTTTTGCGTGTCTTTCTGGAGCCTGGAGATAAAGTGATCAACTGTGTGCCTACCTTCGGCATGTACCCTTTCAGCACGGCGGTCTGCGGGGGTAGGACGGTCGCTGTGCCCCGTGACGATTCCTATGCGGTGGACGTCGCTGGTGTGAAAGCGGCAATTGATGAGCGGACCAAGGTCATCTTCATCGCTTCCCCCAATAACCCCACAGGGAACGTTACTCCACCGAACGCCATCCTGGAATTGGTAGATACCGGGGTGATCGTGGTTGTGGATGAGGCGTACTACGAGTTCAGCCGACAGACCTTTGCCCCTCTGGTTCCCGAATATCCCAATCTTATAGTCCTGCGCTCGTTCAGCAAGTGGGCGGGGCTGGGGGGTTTGAGGGCGGGCTACGGCATATTTACCACCGAAATCGCTGAGCTTATCCGCGGCATCAAGATCCCCTATAACGTGAACATAGCGGCGATGATTGCGGTGAAGGAGTCGCTGGCTGATATCGACTATCTTCGGGACAGGGTCAAGGCAATCATCGCCGAGCGGGAGCGTCTCTCCATGATGTTGAAGGAGCAGGGTGTGCTTATGCCGCTGCCTTCTGAAGCGAATTTCATATTGTGCAGGGTTGCCGGAGGTGATGCTTTGGAGATAAAGCAGGGACTCGAGAAGAAGGGCATATTCATCAGATACTTCGATACCCCACTGCTGAGGAATATGCTGCGCATAAGCGTGGGTAAGCCTGAGCACACAGATGTCCTGGTTGAAGCGCTGGCTAAGTGGGAAGGAGGGTAAGATGGCTGCTGATAGAAGAGCTACTATCAACCGTGCGACTGGCGAGACCAAGGTCAAACTTGAACTGGTAATAGACGGCGAGGGCAAGTGCCAGGCGAGCACTGGCATTGGGATGCTTGACCATCTCATAGACCAGATAGCGCGGCATGGTCTTTTCGATATAGGAGTTGAAGCGAAAGGCGATCTCGAGGTGGGGCAGCATCATACCCTGGAGGACGTCGCCATATGTCTGGGGCAGGCGTTCAACCAGGCGCTGGGGGATCGGGGGGGCATAGTCAGGATGGGACATGCCGTAGTCCCCATGGACGAGGCGCTGGCCATGGTGGCAGTTGACATAAGCGGCAGGGGCTACGCTGTTGTTGAGGCCCCACTTGAAGGAAGGGATATTAGCGGTCTGGACACCGATCTAATACGGCACTTCCTTGAGACCTTCGCCACGGAGGCGAAACTTAGCCTGCATGCAAAGCTTCTCAGCGGTGTGAACGATCACCACAAGATAGAGGCGCTGTTCAAAGCGCTGGCGAGGTCGCTGGACACCGCCACAATGATGGACGAACGGCGGGGGGGTGAGGTCCCCAGCACCAAGGGAACGATATAACCTCTGGGGCCTCGAGGTACGT
>SDBU01007910.1_pt1 | contig 12162 bp, 11 predicted proteins | sample 2277071 | NCBI WGS metagenome assembly SDBU01 (sample SAMN10397929, study PRJNA504765) | marine sediment metagenome | isolation source: marine sediment core GS08_GC12, 126 cmbsf | place: Arctic Ocean: Gakkel Ridge, Loki's castle | collected 2008
CCTGAGCGATTACGCGCATCCCTGCCAGGCCCTTGCCGACCTCTGGACCGTGAAGGAAAGGCTCGGCCGTTGGGAAGGCGTGAAGCTGGTCTTCATCGGTCCTCCTCAGAGAGTGCTTCTTCGAGAATGTCCAGGCCGTTGTCCATGATCTCGCGTGAGACGGTCAAGGCGGGAAGCATTCGGAGAACGCGCTCGTGCGTGCAGTTTATCAGGAGTCCGTTGCGCAGGCACTTCTGCACGACCGTCTTGCCGGGACCGGTCAGTTCCACGCCGATCATGAGGCCCTTGCCCCGCACTTCCCGGATGCACTTCATTTTCCGCTTCATGGACTCGAACCGATCGACCGCATGAGCGCCGACGGTCCGCGCGTTCTCCAGGAGGTTCTCCTCCTCGATGGCCTGGAATGCAGCGATGGCCCCGGCGCATGCGATGGGGTTGCCGCCGAAGGTGGAGGCGTGCGTGCCCGGGACGAGGTGCTTCGCCACCTCCGGCCGGGCCACCATGGCGCCGATGGCCAGACCTCCGCCCAGAGCCTTGGCGAGGGTCATGATGTCGGGCGTTACGTCATAGTGCTGATAGGCGAACCATGTGCCTGTGCGGCCGCATCCGGTCTGCACTTCGTCGAAGATTAGAATCAAGCCTCTCTTATCACACAGATCGCGCAGGCTAGTCAGAAAGGCCCGATCGGCCACGTTGATTCCGCCCTCGCCCTGGATCGGTTCCACCATCACGGCACAGGTCTCTTCACAAATCAGCTCTTCGACCGCGGACAGGTCGTTATACGGTGCGTAATGGAAACCGGGCACGAGCGGCTCGATGCCCTCATGGTACTTCGGCTGCGCCGTGGCCGAGATGGCGGCGAGCGTCCGGCCGTGAAAGCTGTTCCGGAAGGTAATCACTTCATATTTGCCCTCCTGCGTGGCGAGCCGGGCGAGCTTCAGGGCCGCCTCGTTCGCCTCGGCGCCGGAATTGCAGAAGAAGCACTGGCCGCCGAACGAGCGCTCTGAAATCATCCGGGCGAGTATCCCCTGCGGCTCCATGTAGTAGTTGTTGGCTACGTGGAAGAGCTTTCCGGCCTGCTCGCGCACGGCGGCGACTACGCGCGGATGGCAATGGCCCACGCCGTTCACGCCCCAGCCGGGAAAGAGGTCGAGATAGCGCCTGCCGTCCGCGTCCCAGATGTAGCTGCCTTCGCCGTGGACGAAGACGATCGGCTCGCGCGTGTAATTGGCGATAACGTACTTTTCGAAGAGGGCCAGTGTCTCCTTGGTAGTCATCTCTCTCCTCAGAAGGCGCTCAGCAGCACGCTGGCGAAGGTTCCCACGGGCACTTGCTCCTTGACGCTACGGAGGGTCTCGCGGGCGTCCTCGAGGAGCTTCTTCGCGTCTTCGTAAATGTCCTTGTCGCGAGTCAGGCGAGCAAGAGTGCTGTCGCCGGACTCGAGGCGTTCGGCGATGGCCCTGAAGCTCTTGACGGCCTCGCCGAAGTCCTCGGCGAGTTGATCGTCCGTAGTGAGCTTGGCGAGCAGCCCCTCGCCTTCAGTGAGCAACTTGGTGAACTTGTCAACGCGGTCGAGCGACGTGTCCAGGCGCGTCAGGGCGCCCCTGAGGTCCTCGGCCATTTCCTTGTCCTTGAGCAGGGCGGTGACGAGGCCCCCTCCGGAATCGACCGATTCGCCGATGCGCTGGATTGTCGCCATGGCCTCTCTTGCCTCGGGAACGGCCGCTTCCAGCCCTTCAAGGATGGAACCGATTCGCGACTCGTTCTGGTCAATGAGCCGGCCGAGGCCGGCCGACGTGCTCTGCAGGTCGTCCGCAATGCCCAGCGCCTTATCGTACAGTTCGTCCGAGCCCAGCAGCTTGCCGAGGCTTCCCTGTTGATTCCTGATATCCTCAACGAGCGCGACAAGGTTGCCCAAAAGGTCCTTCAATTGGGGCGCCAACTCGCCCTCGGTCAGAAACATTTCCACCTTCGACAGGGCCGTATCGGCCCTCCGGAATAATGCGCCCAGTTCGACCGCATCGCGCGCCGGTATTTCCGAGCCCGGCGGAAGCTCGGGAGCGCTCGGATCGCCGAGCGAAATATCCACGTACCGGTTGCCGAGCAACCCTCCCCACGCCACGACCGCTACGGCCCCTTCCTTGATCGAGACATCCGCGTCCATACGTATGACTACCTCGACCGCGTCCTCGCCCAGCGTGATCTGCTCTATCTGGCCGACTCGCACACCGGCCACCGCAACAGGGTCACTCACACTCAAGCCGGCCGCGTGGCCCAGCCGGACAATCATCGTTTTGCGATCGCGGGCGAGAGAACCCAGGTCTTCCACTTTGAACGTCACGACGCCCAGGATCAGCAACCCGATGAGAAAGCACATGCCGACTTTTGTCTCGATACTCATTCGCATGGCTAGGCGCTCCGGTGAATGTGCCGGGAGATGAACTCCTGGATCACCTTTTCCTTTGATTTACGGAACTCGTCGGGTGCGCTCACAGCGAGTATCCGGCCCTCGTGGAGCATGCCGATTCGGTCGCCCACACGAAAGGCGGTGACCATGTCATGCGTCACGACCACACTGGTACACTTGACACGCTCCTTCAGGCCGAGGATGAGCCCGTCCACGTCGTTCGAGCGGAGCGGATCGAGCCCCACGGTGGGCTCGTCGAACAGAATGATCTCCGGCTCCAGGGCCAAGGTGCGAGCCACGGCCACGCGCTTCTTCATGCCGCCGCTCAGCGCCTCAGGCAGGAGATGATTCGTGTCCGTCATGTCCACCAACGCCAGCTTTTCGTTGACGATGCGCTTTATCTGATCGGCGGCGGCCCGACGCTGTTCGCTCAGGCCGAGGCCGACGTTTTGCTCCACAGTAAGGCTGTTCAGTAAGGCGGACGATTGAAACACCATGCCGACGCGCCGGCGCAGGCTGAGCAGCTCACGCGGAGGCAGGGCGTGAACGGTCTTGCCGAGCACGCGCATCTCGCCCGAGTCCGGCCTAATCAGGGCGGTGACGTGTTTCAAAAACACGCTCTTGCCGCAGCCGGACGGACCGACGAGCACGAAGGTCTCTCCTTTGCGCACCTGCAGGCTCAGGTTCCGCAGAACGTGAGTCGACCCGAACCTCTTGTTCAGGTTGATCGCTTCGATGTCGTAGGTCTCTTGAGGCCCGGTCACATCATGAACCTGGTAATGAAGAAGTCACAGATAACGATACAGATGAAGCTGGTGACTACGGAGCGGGTGATGGTGTTTCCCACTCCCACCGCACCTCCGTGCGTGCGAAAGCCGCAATGGCAGGCCACCACGGCCACGATGGCCCCGAAGAAGAAAGCCTTGATGAGTCCCTCCAGGACGTCGCCAAATGCCATGGAGTCGAAAGCGGTCTTGAGGTACGACTGCATGGTGATGTCGAAATAGCCCGACGCGATGACGCCGCCGCCCAGTATGCCCACGATATCCGCATAGATCACCAAGATCGGCAGTGTGGTGATACACGCCAGAAAGCGCGGCATGGCCAGATAGCGGACCGGGCTGATCCCCAGCGTGTGAAGAGCGTCTATCTCCTCGTTCACTTGCATCGTCCCTATCTCGGCGGCAATGGAGGCGCCGATGCGGCCCGCCACAAGGAGCCCCGTGATCACCGGCCCCATCTCCTTGACCATGCTCAGGCCCACGATAATGGCAAGGGCCTGTTCCGACTCGTACATCTGCAGCGTGTTGCCGGTGTGAAGCGCCAGGACCATGCCGATGAATAGGGCGATCACGGCGGCGATGAACAGCGTGTCGTTGCCGATGCGCTTCATCTGCACGAAGACCCTGTGCGCGTTGGCCGGCGCCCACCAACACTCGCGGATGCTCTGCACCAGGAGCACCAGCGCCTGGCCGGCTTCCTCGCAGGTCGCTAGTATGTATGCACCCAATGATCGGACAGGTGTCATCATCCTTCTGTATTACCCTTCGTCGAAGCCCCGCCTCCCACGCGAATCAAATACAGGAAACGCCATGTCCGGCGATCCCCCGCTCGCTCGTAACCCAGAAGCCCCTTCATGAAGCTCCAGCGAAGGCCGGCCCGTTCATCGGCCGACGTGTGGATCTTGAACAATGGAAACACTTCCACGTGCCGCTCTTTCGGCTCGATGTCCACGCGGACAAGCCTCCAGAGAAGACGCCACGAGCGGCGTCTATCCTGGCCACGATGATACTCGAAAACGCGAAAAAATGGGGCGAAATGTCGTTCCCATCCCCCGTGCCATCGAAGCGGCATGACCGAGGGCGTCTCCAGATGCGCTCCTCCGTCGGCGGTACGACGCCACTTCACCAGCGGCCAGAGCTGCCATGCGCCACTCCTCAGCCGTTCGCCAGCCTCTTCGGCCGGCGCCTCCTCCCGCTCCCAGAACATCAGCGGCACGAAGCGCAGCGACGTGGATTCCCGCTCAGCCGATTCCTGCCGCCGGTACCAGCCGAACGGCCACAGGAACTGTGCCTTGGTCTGCCCCGGCGCCCGCTCCCTCGCGTATACTGGCCAAGCCGTCCAGCCGCTCACGCGCTCGCCCGTGTGGCGGCCCAGAAAAGGCCACGGACACCACCACTGCTCGCGGCCCAGCCTGCGGTCGATCATATGGCTGAAGAAAGGCCAGAGTACGGACCACTTTGACACGCCTCGGTCCTCTGTGCGCACGATTCGGCCCTCTACGCGTCCGACAAACGGGAAAATCCCCCACTGCCTCAACTCGATGTACTCCGTCTTCATCCACTGGTAGTGGCCCACCGGCCACAGCACGAAGAGCTTGAACAGTCTGCCCGGCCGCCGATTCAGGCCGAAGAGCGGCCAGAGCTTCAATCCCCGTCCGCCATCGTCCCACTTCACATAGTTGAATATCGGGTGCAGGACGCCCCAGGCCCTTGCGTCCTTTCCTTGCTGATAGATGAACAAAGGCCACAGAACAATGACGATCTTGTCCCGTCCGAGGACATTGTGGAGCACGCCCCCGAACGGAAAGATCAGCAGATCGCCGGGCCCGCGACCCGAACGATGATACAGAAACGGCAGGAAGATCGTGCGGGTCCTGACCTTGCCGTCCGTAAACTCTTCACGGTCGCGCAAAGCGAGCGGATAGAAGACCCTTCGGGAAAGGTCCGACCGGAAAAGGCCTGAGCCCAGGGGATAGAGCCACTCCGACACGATCCGGTTCGAGGCCTTGTCACGCCTCCTGTTGTAGAGCGGGCGGACGTAGAGTTCCTGGGAAGCCGGCGAATCATGCCACTCGATCAGAGGCCAGAGGGCTTCGACGTGGCGCGCGGCGCCCTGGTCAGTGCGCCAATATCTGAAGATCGGCCATAGGTCGCACTGGGGATGCCAGTCATCGCCCGCCGCGTACCCAGCGGGAAGGGCCACGCACACGACGACAGCCGCCAGAACCATCGCCGACCGTGGAACGAGGTCGCACCAGCGATATTTTTCAGGCATGAAGGATCTGCGTGCCGACACCTTGGTCAGTGAATATCTCGAGGAGCAGCGCATGCCGGATACGGCCGTCAATGATATGGGTCTTCCGCACGCCGCCTCGCAAGGCGAGCAGACACGCCTCCACCTTGGGCAGCATGCCGCCGGCTATCACGCCGCGACGGATGAGTTCGTGTATGCGCGCCTCAGAGAGTGTGTCAGCCAAGGAGCCCGGGTCGGCGGGGTCGGTCAGAATTCCGTGCGTGTCCGAAAGGAACACCGCCTTCTCCGCCCTGAGCCCTGCGGCCACGAACGCGGCCACCATGTCGGCGTTGACGTTGAGGGTCTCGCCCTCGGGCCCTCGAGCGAGCGGGGCCACCACGGGCACGTGGCGCGACTCGACCGCCTTGCAAAACGGCTCCCGGTCAATCCCCTCCATGTCTCCCACGAACCCCAGGTCAATCTCTTTCACTTCTGTAGCGGACCCTTGCGCCCGAACGGTCCTTCGTCTCGCCCGGAGCGCGCCGGTCGAAGGGTCGGCAAACGCCACGGCGCGGCCGTCCATACGTCTCAGGCGCCGGCAGATGTCCGCGTTGATGCGGTTGGCCAGCACGTCTCGCACGATCTCCATGGTCGCCGCGTCAGTGACCCTGTGGCCCCCGACGAAGCGCGGCTCGATGTGGCGGTTCTTCATCTCCTGGCTGATCGCCGGACCGCCTCCGTGGATCAGCACCGGCCGTATGCCCACGGCCTCCAGGAAGACCACGTCCTCCAGCACGCAGTCCAGAGTGGCGGGGTCGTCCATGGCCGCGCCGCCGAACTTGACCACGAACATCTTGTCCTGGAAGGAGCGGATGTACGGCAGCGCTTCGATCAGAGCGGCCGCTTTCCGGATGGCCTCTTCCATTGCCTGTACCTAACCATCAGGGGAAATTGCGAGACTCGGATATTCGGGAACCGGCAGTGGTCAAAGCGTCGGCTTGCCCATTCTGTGCTTCGGCGATTTCCCCGCTTCCCGACGTTCCAGCGCGTTCGGGCGATTATAGGGGCGCCTGCAGAGGAGGTCAACTTGAAAAGGCTGGGGCCGAATGCTAATAATAGTATAGTCTCGCTGGGGTGATTCGGATTCTTTGGCTCCGCCCCGAAGCTGTTGGAGTCGGACTTTGGCATTCAAGCGAATTGGTTTGCGCCGCCGCGGGAGCGGTGGCATCTGCATTCTGGGGCCCACCGCCTCCGGCCGTGTCATCCTGGAGAACTTCCGGGCGAACGGCAGGGAGGTGGATTGCTTCGTTGATCCGCAGGGCAAATTCCAGGGCGACTCCTGGGCCGGGCTTCCCGTGGTTAAGCTGGGCGGACAGCGGGAACTGCCGAGCCTCAAGCGCATGGGCATCCACGAATTCGCCATCGTGTCCGGCGCCGCGGCCTCACGCAAAAGGTTGTTTGAGGCCTGCCTTCACGCCGGATTGAAGCCGGTCGTCCTCACGCATCCCACGGCGACGGTCCTGGAGCACGCCCGTGTAGGCCAGGGATGCGTCATCGGCGCGCGGGCCCTCATTGGCGTGGGCGCCGCGCTCGGCGACAACTGCCTCGTGGGCATGGGCGCCTTGCTCGACCGCGACTGCAGGGTGGGCCGCCACGCGGCCGTGGGCGCCGGGGCGAACTTGGGCGCGGAGGTCTCCCTCGATGAATGCTGCTTCCTGGGCGATGGCGTGGTCATCCTGGCCGGACGGGTAATCGGCCGCGGCGCCATCGTCGTCTCCGGGTCGGTCGTGACCCAGGACATCCCGCCCGAATGCATCGCCGCAGGCGTCCCGGCCCGACTGATCCGCCGCAGAGATTCCTAGCCCTGCGGGCGCAGGTATGTCGGCCGGTGAACAAGGGGAGAAGGCCACCAACGGATGCCTGTCCCCGTTATATCCAGAGCATTCCATCGAAGAACTTCTGGATGCCTAAGAATAGTGGCAACCGTGCGCCCTCGCCACAAAGTCAATAGGGAGCTTCCGTAGACAAAGGAATCAGAATGCCCCAGGATCAAGCCACAGGTGCTGCAGCTAACCGGTATGGCAGGGAAACAGCTCGAAGAATCGGTAAGCTGCTCGGAGCCCGCATGCCGGATCCGAACAGCAATGAATGCCTTCTGGGCAACGAACGTCTCGTGATCAAATGCGCGCACAGGAATACCGGCGATATCGGCGTAAGCTACAAGATGCTGGAACGCTTGGATGGGATAATTGGCGCGTTTGAAGACGAAGGCGCTGAATATGACCTCTGCCGTTTGAGCCCACAGACTTTCAAGCTACATATGCGGCCGACACGGAGCAAAGGTCCGGCAGCGGGCCGGGTCGGTCTTGTGAGGAAAACTGTCTTTCTGGAGTCGGGGCTATTTCTTCAGCACCTAGTTATTGAGTGAGGACCTCGGATTTCCTTGTGTCAGAACCAAGTGGGGTAGTCAGTATCGAAGTTGTTCAATAATGCCAGACCTACGATTCATTTGAGAGGAACATCGTGGGCAAACCTGTCCGTACCGGCCTGACTCACCACACGTGTCTTGATGCGCACGCCGGCGCGCCTTGCGACGCGCAAGGGAACTTCATCCCCACGGCCCAATGGGACACCAACAACTGGCCTTCGCATATCCACCTACCTAGGGAGGCAGACGATGAATCGAGTCGTGTATGAGCGGCTTCAAGAGGTGGCGAGAAACCAGAGTTTGACAGCATATGAGGATGTTGCAGCTTTGGCCAATTTGGACATGCACTTCGCCCACGACCGCGATGAGATAAGCAGAATTCTCGATGAGATATCGACCTTCGAGCACAGCCAGGGCCGCCCCCTGCTGAGCGCCATCGTGGTCCACAAGGAACGGGAGAACTTCGGTATACCGGGCAAGGGCTTCTTCACCATGGCGCGCCGTTTGAAGCGGCTTCATCCGGGAGAAGATGAAAAGAACTTTTGGCGTGGCGAAGTGAGCCGTGTGCACCGAGAGTGGGCGGGAAGGACATGAGCGCAGCAGAGGCGCAAGAGCAACGATTTCGCTTTCCGGATCGGCGGCAGCAGAGAATCTATGAAAATCTACGCCTGGTCGGCCCGGGTGTCCAAGCATTTTTCCTCGACGCCTGCAAGGAAATAGCTTCTCCAGAGCCTCGCGCAAGCGCCTCTAACATCGTCGGTCATCTACTTCGGGAGGTCGAAAGTGCCTTGAGAGATGTTCTCGAACCGCTGGCCACACGCACGGATGCGAAAAGAAAGAATGCAAAGCACCGACAGGAGGTTGAGGGCATCCTGCGTGCGTTGGATATCCCTCTGGAGCATCCCACTGCCATTGCGTGGTTGGAGATAACCGACCCCGATCAGCGCCTGCTTCCCCGGCTTGCCCATCGGCCAAACCTCCGAGCCCCAAGGACGCTTGATGCAAATGCCAGGGGACTCTGGGATAGCCTGCTCTCGGTCTTTGATGATGTCCTGACCAGATTCAGAGATCGATTCCTTTCTGTCTTCGACGCGCTTGACCGGCTTCTTGCCAAGGATGACCCTACAACAGCAGACGCCGACTTCTTGGCCAAACATGTTCCCTGTAACGCGGCCACCTATGGACATTTCTTTTCGCAATGCACGAACCCGAGATGGTTGCCTCTGCTTCGCGAGAGGGACTTGTTCGAGGGCCCTGCAGGGCCTATTGAGGACCCCGAGGCCGGGACTCTGCGTTTTCCCGTTTGGCCCCAGTCGAAGTATTTGGCGAATGTGGCTGGCCAAAACCCGCGGGAAGTCCTGGGGATCATCAGCGCAATCGATACAGAGAACCCATGGGTACTGAGGCACCTTGCGGACGCCGTTCTGGCCATGCGACCGGACATTGCGGTACGTGCCGTTCCTGCGGTGGCCCGGTGGCTCGACACGCCCTATGACCAGCTACTGCTCCCGCGCAAGGCGTGCGAGATCATCGCCAAGCTAGCGGATGCCGGGCAGCTCGATGCTGCGTTCGCTTTGGCAGAGAAGCTGCTTGATCTGGAGCGGCCTACACAGAGAGCGAGATCCGATGGAGAGTCCGGTTCCCGCGTCAGGTCGTTCTCGCCACAGAGTGCGTATGCTTACAACGAGTTCATCAAGGCAACTGTCCCGGCACTACTGCGGTCGGCGCCGGATCGCACGCTCAATCTCGTCTGTGGCCTCCTGAACAAGGCACTGGAAATGCAGGCGTCAGAGGAGATGCGCGAGAAACCGAATGACTGGTCCCATACCTGGCGTCCAGCCATTGAGGATCACGAGCAGAACCGGCGCCACGATTTGAGAGGTGTCTTGGTCGCCGCTGTCCGTGATGTCGCTGTCCATATCGCAGAATCGGACCTCTCCGAGGTGCCTGCACTCGTTGCCCAACTGGAGGGCCACGAATGGACTGTTTTTCGGCGCCTCGCTCTCTTCCTGTTGAGCCGGTTTCCGGAGGAGGCCCGCGACCTCGTTGCACAGCGACTCGGCAACCGGGAGATGTTTGATGATCATAAGATGAGACACGAGTATGCGCTACTTGGCAAGGCCGGGTTCCGTGTGCTGGATGAGGGTATCCAGGGAAGCATCATGGGATGGATAGAGGGCGGGCCGAGCGAAGACAGGGTTCGCTGGTGGAAGGAAGGCGTTGAGCAGTATACGGAACAGAGCGTGTCAGCAGATGAAATCGAGCGGTACAAGAAGCACTGGCAGGCCGCAAGGCTGGCGTGGTTCGGCGATGCATTGCCCCGGGAGTGGCAGGGGAAGTATCAAGAGCTCGTATCGGATTTGGGCCGTGAGCCTGAGCATGCCGACTTCGCAGTCTATCGTTCCGTCAGGTGGGTGGCTCACGAGAGTCCCAAGTCCGCCCAGGAGCTGCAGGAGATGGCCACTGAGGAACTCGTTGAGTTTCTCAGGACGTGGGAGCCGCCATCCGGACCTTGGCGATTTGGCGAAGAACTGCCCAGCAGGGAGGGGCTTGATCGCGCATTGAAAGAGGCCATAGTCGCTGATCCGCAGCACTTCGTCGAAGCCGCGGAAGGCATCATGGAACGTGCTCCGATGTATGTACCATCACTGCTCTTTGGTCTTGCTGATGCTGCGCATCAGGAGAAGCCGTTTCAATGGGGTCCGGTACTGCGTTTGTGCTCTTGGTTCTTGAGTCAGCCACCACCGATTGCCGAGGGAAAGGCGAACGATGACGGGGACCGAAGCTGGAGGTGGACGAGAGATGCCATAGCTGACCTACTTGGAGAGGGCTTCCGGAAGGATTCGCTTCGTATGCCTTACGAGCTTCGCCAACACGCGTGGCAAGTGATCCGGCCTCTCACTTGTGACCCGAATCCCACGAGGAAGTATGAGGCCAAGTATGGCGGTGAGAACATGAGCCCGTTTCAGCTTTCTTTCAATACGACGCGAGGCAAAGCTATGCACGCCGTCATACGATATGCCGTTTGGGTGCGACGCCACATCGAACAGGGGCCGAATGCTTCTGATCTGGGACAGCGCGGCTTCGATGCGATGCCCGAAGTCAGTGCAGTCCTGGAGCGGCGGCTTGACCGGCAGTTGGAGCCGTCGCTGGCAATCAGAGCTGTATACGGACAGTGGTTCCCACGGTTTGTCGTTCTGGACGAAGCATGGGCGCGAGATAATCGCCAGCGGATCTTTCCGGCAAGCGACGAAGAGCGGGACGCGTGGGAAGCGGCCTGGCACGCTTACGTATTGTGCTGCCCTGCGTATGACAACATCTTTCCGGTTCTCCGGGACGAATATAGCCGTGCGGTTGACCGTATAGATGTCCAGTCCTCTTCGGCAAGAGGGCCCAGTGATCCGGATTATCATCTTGCCGAGCACCTCATGGTGTTCTACTGGAGGGGTGTCGTCAGCCGAGAGGATTTGATAGAGCGGTTCTTCGCGCGGGCGCCTGTGCCTCTCCGAGCTCATGCCATCGGATTCGTCGGAGAGAGCCTTGCGAACAGGGAGGAGACCGCGCAAGCCCCGCCTGAAGAGGTCATAGCCCGCCTGCAGGGACTGCTCGAGTGGCGGATTCGCGTGATACAGGAGTCGCAAGGTCGGGAGGATGGCGCGGAACTAAGCGAATTCGGCTGGTGGTTAGTGTCAAAGGCGTTCCCCGATGATTGGTCCTTGGGTAGGCTTGAAGAAGTCCTAGCCCTGGCAAGGAAGGTCGAGCCGGACCACATGGTCTTCGAACGCCTTGCCGAGCTTGCACCACAATATCCCCTTCAGTCGGTCCGGTGCCTCACCAACATGCTGGAGGCTGACGACGAGGGCTGGAGCATCCTCGGCTCTGGGAAAGAAATACGCAGTGTGATAGCGGCCGCCATGAGGAGTGGCGACGACAAGGCTCGTCAGGTTGCCACCGTTCTCATCAATCGGCTGGGTGAACGGGGTCGCATCGAGAAGTATCGCGATCTGCTTCAACTTGAACCTCCTGAGGAACGACAGTGAGACTGTGCGCCAGAGGGGAACAGTGCGGAGTCGTTCTTTCGCTGTTGGAGTCGTGGGAGAGGAGGCGATTGAATGACAAATTCCGAGAAAAGCATAGTAGGTGACCTGATCAACTTGCGGGACGGGATGGGGACAGTCACCTATTATTGGCTTGACAGCGGGTTGGGGAGGTGGCAGTCTTCTGCCATGCCAAGGCTAGCACGCGTAGTCATCTCAGGCGTGCCGGCCCGATTGGTCCGCCGGAAGACGGTGTGACTTTGCAGGAAGACTGC
>SDBU01007911.1_pt1 | contig 12162 bp, 6 predicted proteins | sample 2277071 | NCBI WGS metagenome assembly SDBU01 (sample SAMN10397929, study PRJNA504765) | marine sediment metagenome | isolation source: marine sediment core GS08_GC12, 126 cmbsf | place: Arctic Ocean: Gakkel Ridge, Loki's castle | collected 2008
CTTTTTTGACGTTTTCAATAATTGTTTTCGGATCGATCCGTTCGTGAACATGAAGGCTCTGTGTCGGCACTTCAAAGGAAGTATGCTCCGCCTTGCCCGCCCACTGGAGCTGTGGGTCAAGATGCGCGTCATATTCATACGTCCTTTTTTCGGTTGAATAAGGCTCTGTATTTTCAGATACCAGACCCACCGGCGGGTTATTCAACCGTTTCTTGTTAGAATGATCGTATTGCTCAATGTTTTTTATCGATTTCCCTTTTCTTGCCATTTCCTTACCTCATTTTTTTAGCACCGCTAAAGATCGAAATCAGCGGCGACAAAGCGCAACTTTTTTGTCCGCCGAAACAATTTGTTATGTGCTCTTTTGAACTACAGTCCCCCTACTTTCTTTATTAACCTTTTTATTCTCGCAGATTGTGCCTTTGATAATATATCCATTCTCCCAGGGACCTCACTCAATAAAAAGTGCTGTGACTTAGAGATTCTTTAACCATCTGCGCACAGCCTTTGCTGTGAATTCAGGAACGTTGTCAGAGCGAATATACTCTGGGGTGCCCCTGGATATGAATAGACAGAGTAGCTCTTCAATAACATCCTCCAAAGTAACCCACCTGTGAGTAATAATCATCAGGCACTGTCTGGTGCATTCGTCAACAACAGTGAGTATCCTACATCCTTTTCCATCAGCTGTCCTTGCAACTATGATGAGGTCATAGCGCCATACATGATTCTTGTATTCGAAATTCTAAGCCTGATGCAGGAGCCATCATTCAGTCACAACCGACCCCGATTTATTGGTGACGCACAACACTGACGGGATGCAGACCCGACATCTTGCATTTGCCGTATTCTACTTTTCAGCATTTACCAACGCAGGCTACGATAATTCAAATAAACTCTATTTTATGACCAAATATTTTCAGTGCAGTATCCCCATCCTTATTGAAACAATGACATTTCTCTAGGTCACCTCGAAAAATTTTATTTTGTTTATTATTCTCTAGTGAAATTGTCAATCCTGCCGCCTGCTTTTTGGGAAACTTAATTGCTATTTTGCTTGGGTAGTCTTGATCCTCTCTCCACTTGTGATGAATTCTTGTTTTCACCTCATCGTTATTGTGTGGCTCAAATCTAATCAAAGGTCTACCCCAGATAGATAATTCATCAGCAAAAATAAGAAGAATAGCCGCAGGGACTTTCTTGTGGCAATTGAAATCAAGGAAATGTTTGGAATTGTACCTATTATCGAGATGAAGATACCTTTCGGACTTAGTTAAATCGTGCAGTAAACAGGACTCTGCGGCTATTTGAAATGCGAGATACAATTCTGGAATAATAGCCTGAGAGCGATAAAGGTCTTCAGCGATATCTAGAACAACCAACGATGAGGCAACGGAATGATTCAAAGGCAAGCAATCGTGAATAAAGCCAAGCAATATGTTTTCTTTCTGAATAGGAGACACCTGTGCATTATTACGAAACCATGCATGATGGGAGAGGATGAATTCTCCCAATAAACTCCTTTCTATTATTTTAGCACGTTCTTTTGTAATATCTATAGAATCACATCCTAGAAGATTCAATTTGGAAAGCTTCTCTTCGTATCCACGCAAAAATTTATAGCCATAACCAAAATCATGAAATATGGAAGCCAGGAGGATCGCATCTTTTATGATGTCACTCTTTCGCGCTTCACTGAAATAGATTCTTTCCTTTTTATACCATCTAATAAAATGTTTGGAACCAAACTGCCAATTTACAATTCTACTCAAGACTTTCTTGTCCTCAACTACCTTCCAACACAGAAAGGCTACTTTGAGCATGTGGACAAAATGGTCTCTGTACTCAGGGTTCTCCGGTTCAACGTAACACAGCCATTCGATATATGCGAGTTGCTCGATCTGTCTCGCCAGAGGAGGAAATGTTGCTTGAAAGATCTTTGAAAAGGCCAGTGCGCAATACTCCATCTCCCGAAAATACTGTCGTGGCATCCCTTCCTTCAAACTCTGAAAAATAGAAAAATCATCACCATCCCTTTGGGAATTATTTACCTCAGTGAAATAGCAGCTAAAATTCGACCCGTGACTCATAGAGCTGAAAATGCTTCCTTCACTATTCTCAATGATTGAAGCTACCCAACACCAGAAAGTCTCATTAGAAAGGATTATTTCGTTTGCCATATTCTCATAAACCGGCCGTCTCCTTTACTATTTCACACCAGTTTCCCATTTCACCGGGGCGAGATTTATTGTTCACCAATCGTTCGATGGTCATAATAATATCCTCCATATCGAATCCGTCGACAAATGGACATGCGCCTGCACTAATGTTCTTCAAGCGTGATTCAATTTCTCCAACCGTTCTTTCGTTTACAGACCGTTCGTCCGGGAAAGGATTTGGACCTTTCAAATCATCAAGTATTACCTGCCAAGCAAATGCCGGCTCTCGGAATTTCTTGCCTGAAAATTTATTTAGTAGAAAGTCAAAGTCACCAATTCCAATTTTTGCCTTGTTAGGCTGTTTTTTTTCCTCCCAATACTCAGAAAATGATGCTAGCATTGCCCTATAATCAACGCGATCTGAAGTAATCATAAAGAGAGCTTTCTTCTCCCAATTATCTTCACTTGATATCTCTAAATTAATCATTGCTCGAGAGAGACCAAAAAGTCCTGGCGGATTGTCTATGATAATAGTTTCAATTTCGTCTTTTACGACTAAGCTCAGAATATCCGTCATTCTACTTTGGAAAAAATGTAACATATTTTCCTGTGAAATTAGTGCAACAATACTTCTGATATCTTTAAGGACAGGGCTGGAAGGAATGTAGTATAGATTCTTGCAATTAGGAACCGTAAGATAGAAAGTACTTTTCATATCCCCTTCTTCATATCCGCTAAATGCTTTAGGAGAAGCCAGGAGCAGCCTATTTAGGTAATAAATTTCTCTGTGATTCTGCTGCTTCGTATCATACTTCCAAAACAGATCAATAAGGCTAGTCCCAGTCAGATCGCAATCAATAATTAAAGTCTTTTGCTTATGTTCCAAAGAGGACCAACCAGCTATGGCTACTGCAAGGGAAGTTTTCCCAACTCCCCCTTTTTGAGAGTGTATTGTATAGATTCTAACCTTTCGCTTTGGCATTTAGCTTACTCCTCATAAAACATCAGAAAGATCATTCAAAATCTGGCGTAAGTTGTCTCTACTGCCCAATGGAACGTAAGGTAGAAGAGACTCTAAGACTGGTTTTGCACGGCGGAGTGGTTCGCGGATCTTTTTGTCTCTATCTTTCTTATCTAGCAAGGGGCGTAAGATATCATAATCTCCCCCAATCAAAACAACTATTACCAAATAACGGAAAATGAGCTCAACCACTTTTGCATCGCAAGACTGATAATCAATATTCTTAAATTGTCGGCAAAAAACCTGAAGCCACTTAGTGTAACCTCTGGATTGGAGGTCCAATAAAATCTGTGAAAATGCTGAATATGCAAGTGCGGCTAATCGTTTTTCAAATCGGCTTACTCTTTTCAAAATTGTATTATCTTTATGAAATATTTCTAACCCATTCGGAAACTCCACCTCCCGATGGGACAGTATGAATATTTTCAAAGAGTTAATTAGTAGAACAAAGTCCTTCTGCTCATTTCTATCAATATATTCCGGAAGATGAGGAAGTTTGGCATCAAGAAAACTTCTTGCAGAAACGGTGCCAACGAACTCTATTATTTTTTCTGCTCTAAAAACCTTACCATGAGTCTTTTTGCCTAGCAGTGGCAATGCTTCTCCATAATATTCTTTCAGCATAATAGGAAGCGAGTTGCATAAAGAATTGTTCCATAGAAACAACAGAACTTTAGAATCATCCGTGAGTTGACCGTTGCCCAATAGTGCATCATCAAGCAATTCATCAACGACTATATTTCTGATTTCAGGGGAAAGAGCATCCGGAGGACCCCTGAGTCCTTTTAGCGTTAAATTGACCCCTTCTCTATATTTAACAGTAAATAATCGAACTGTAGCATAACTCAATAGGTCTATGTCATTGAGAGCAAAATACCTGGCTGATGAGAAAGTCTCCTTTAAGTCAATAAACTGATGTTGAAATTGCATAATAGCAAACCGCTTTTCTAAAATATCCAACACTTTTTCTATGTAGACTGATTTGTCTACGGCAGATAAATCTCTTCTCATTAGAAGTGTAACAAAGCTGGAACTAATCTTCCCCGCCATCCACCAAGAAAGAGCTATTTTTCGTTCAGCGTTGAAATCTTTTCGCATATTGACATCAAGGTATCGCAAATAATAACGTGCAAACTGCTGTCGAAACTTCCATATCAAACGCTTCAATATTATTTCGTTGTCATTCGATTTTTCATCTTGCTCACTTGAGAGTAGTAATGTTTTGAAAATATTATCAAGAAATCCATAAAATTCATTGTCAGTAAATGTTGTCTGATCAGTCTCTATTTCTGCACGAGTACTAAGGATAATTTCCAAGACAAGAAGCCAGCCAAAATGATTTTCTTTGTTCCCGTCTAACCACCTCTTCGTAGTCTCTAGAATGTGCTCACTCACCGAAGCACCTTTGGTAGCGTCTTTTAGTATCCCATATACACTATTGTTCGCAATATAAGGAACAAAATAGACATTTTCTAAATACCAATCGAGAAACTCCTTTATGTTCCTTTTGCCTGCCGCTCCTTTCTTGATTCTGTCCTCTATAGCGTCTCTCTCAAAAGGGTCTTTGAGCAACAAAGGAAGATTACCATATACCGACTCGATGTCTGGTTCGAGTGCACCATTCAGTGCCATATCAAGAGACTGCTGTCGAGCGATATCCGAAATATGTGGGTCGCCCAATTGTTGAATCCAATACTGAATGTAGCGGAAATCTTTGAGTAGGGCTACCTGGATCTCTCCAACGGGCCCTTGCCAAACAAAAGGCTCATCGGAGACGATTTTATTCCCTCTTTCTTCTATAACTCCTTTAGTATGTTCTGATATGTAATTTTCCTTCATTAACCTAGTTATGGCTGCTTTACGAATCATCGGTGAATCGGACATAATTGCATCATGAAGGATCACCAGCTCGCCTTGTTTCTTCTCGGATGGCGGGATAAAGACAATAGGGCCGGTTTGAGATTCTGTTAGATTACGCCTTTCTATGTCAGCTCTTCCAGACAGATAATTTACTATTCTCTGCTTATCGGTTATTGACAGAGAATCGTGTTGTAGTTCTCCTCTTTTCACTCTACCGCTAGAAATGCCAACATCCAATTCCCGTAGGACGGGAATCAGTTTTCCGTCAATTCCCTCCCCGTCTCTGAGATATTCTTCTCCATAAAAAGCCTTTAGTGCTCGCATAGCCATTGCAGTTCTGACCTTATCGTCGATATCTTCCTTTTTCTTTGTTTTTTCATCCACGCCTTCAAGGTAAGAGTTCAGTTCGTCAATTCGTCTCTCAGACGAAAAACCCAAACTCTCAAAAGCATACTTGAATAATGGCTGAAATCGTCCTGGTTCGTCATATTCGAGCGTGCCTATGAACAAGTAGGTCACGATAGACCGCTCAGCCTTGGCCGCAAAATTCTTTCGGACCTCTGGCAATAATCCTTCAGGGCTTTTGGGAAATGCCCGCAGGAATACTTGCTTGGTAATTTCTTCTCGATTTGCATCATCAAAATCAGAATTGGCCCATATTTGGGTTAACGCTTTTGTCCATACGCCAAACCAGCCTATATATAGTTTTAAACCGCACATTGACGGCGGGTTCGTGGGTTCGCGTCCGAGGAAAAGCCCTTGGTCTTCCATGCATTCATTACTGTATTTGATAAGCGTTTCAAGAGGTTTGCCCAAAGGATTTCTGCGATATTGTTCGGCAAAATAGGCAATAATCTCTGCTTCGGGAACCAAGAATCGGTAACGCCATTCACAAAGTTTTAAGAAAGCACGCGCATACTCGTCTAAGGAAATGATCTTCCTGGCATATAAATCTCTTATTAACGCGGATGAGCCAAATTGTCTATCTCCGAGATATTTCGTTCTTATCATCTGACTGGATCGGTCGTCGGTCAGGAGAGGCAATTTCCTTTTTTCCGCGCAGCGTAAGCTCTCAAAAGCAAGAACATCGTAGTAATGAAATTCTTCACGTTCATTCTTCAAACGTGAAACAGTGGACACTGCCTCGAAAAGTTTCTCTCTATTTCCTGTTTCAATATTCTTGACTTCTGCTTCTAAATCCTTCTGCCATTGAGCTACGTCTCCAGAGAATCCAATCAAACGGACTTTATACTGAATATTTTGATAGGTTTTCTTCTCCGCAATGATTTGAATTCCGGAATCGATGATGGATTCTATTAAATCAAATCGTTCGGCCAATTCCAATGTGCTCTGGTCAAAGAGTAACCGCGGGATATTGTCAAGGATTTGGCTTATTTCTTCTTTTGCTAAGTCCGGTCTATCCTTCACTAATTGTTTCAACTCAGAATAACGATTCTCGCTTAACCTCCCTTTTCTATATAGGTGTGCTAATACTTGATGAAAACGAAACACAGTTACCGAAGAATCTTCAGGAATATCTTTCTTCTCAAGATATGCCGAAATTAGAGGTATTCTCTCTTCTTCTGCTAGGTAAATGTTTCTCTTTACTGCACTTCTGTGTGTTGATAGGGGAGATTTTATTACCGTTATCAAATTGGTATTGAGCTTCTTTTCTAGACCTCGATTAACCTTTGCCTGTGAAGCTTGAGGGTGCCTATATTTTAGTCTATCCATTGTCCAAATATTCCGTAAAACAAAGGGATAATAAACACGATCAAATCTGTGTGCCAATTTAGACATCAAGCCAAGGCGGTGCAGTGTTATCAAGGCGGAATAATCAACCACGACTTCTTTAGCATCTTCGGGAACAGAAATAGGAACCAACTGACTTCTCTTTACAAATTGCACCCTGAAACCATTTGTAGAGTAAGTGGTAAAGTCAAGCCGGTCAGGCAAAACGGTTAGCTCCTGTGTTCTATATGCCCAGTCGAGATATAAAGGAATGTTGTAGTAACTGCAGAAGAAAAGGCGTGGAATTTTCCCAAGGCGGTATTGGTCAAGTAGTTTTTTTCTAGTTTCTTGTCTCATTCGCATGAGGTCTTTGATTTCGTCAAGATTCTTTCTTGCAAATGTCTGTTCCGGAATCTTACCTTGTTGCCGTAACTGCTCTAGCCGGGCAAGGGATTGGTGCGCCTTTTCTTCTTCTCCGATACGAAAACCTATCTCAAGATGACGGATCAGAAGACCAGGATCATCCTGGAAATCGCTCTGGTATCTATCCAATTTCCCAAAGGCCTTTTTTTCTTTATCTAAGACGCGCAAAATATCCGTAGCCAAGATAAAACACTTCGCATTAACCTTCTGGTAAGGTTCTATGAAGGGCTCTAGAATTCCCAATGCTTCCTCATGTCTGTCTTGTAACGTTAGTGCGGTAGCGTATCCACAGGCCAATTCCGGGTTAGTCGGATGTTTCTTCGCCAGAGACTTCCATGCCTCTTCAGATTTCTCAAAGTACCCACAATTTTGAGCCACCTGCGCCTTTATGTGCTCAACCCCATCATCGCTCATGCCTAATTCTTCAATTCTTTCTGTCGTTTCAAACGCCCCAATATCGTCTTGTAGCTTTACTTGAATTTCCAAAAGCTTTCGCAAAGTTCCGTGTCTTAGGTGTATTCCCAGACTTTTTTTGAGAAGTTGCTGTGCTTCTTGGTAATCCTCACGTTTTGCTGCTTGAAGGGCCATTATGTATTTGCAGAGAGCTCCCAATTGAGGAACAGGATTATTGGTCTCAATGTTGAGAAGCAAGCGAGATGCCTTATCAACATTTCCGATACTATCTTGATAAACAGCCTCTAAATATTCTCGCCACAAGCTATCAGGAGGCAGGAAATCACTAATAATCTTTAGAGACTCCCCTGGCTTTTCCGTACGATTTCCAAGCTCAAAAAGAATTCCAGCTGCGTGTTCTTTTTCATCTTGCCTGCTACTGCGTCTCAAGACCTCCAGGGTATTATTCCAAGCCTTATTGTAATCTTGCAGACTGTCCATCTGCAACGTAGCAATTAACAACAGAGCCCATGATTGCTCAGGATAATCTCGCAAGAGTCCCTTTAGTACTTCATCAACAATGGCATGTTCGATAAACCCGACGCGGGTTACAACGTACTGAGCTGCTTCCCGTGCTATAGGAACTACCACAATAATATCTTTTATGGTTTCATCAGCGCTATGAAATTCCCCAAGAAGATATGAAGCTCGCATCTTGGTTAACGACGCTCGATAAGCGAAATAAGAGTTTCCTAATCCATTCTTACCCACTCCATATCCTTTGATAAATATTCTATCTACGTAGTCTATTGCCTTCTCGCATAAGTCTTTCCCTTCTTTCCCTAAGTCTTGTGGATAAATAACAGCTCCTGTGCTACCCACGGACCTAATTGCACGTGCGAGATAGGCATCGGCCATGAGTGCGCAGACTTTTTCATAGAAATACTTATTCTCGTAAGGTGTACTTTGCAGTCTTCCTTTTTTACTTTTATTCTCAAAGTCAGTTGTAAATCTCTGGAATCTTCTCTCTGCCCCACTAATTCTACCAGTGAAAACGAGAATATATAATGCTTGTGGCAACCACGGTATTTTGACCTCGTGAGTAAAAACAAACCGATATGCTTCATCAAACTTCCCAAAGTCAATTAACAAGGCGAGCCAAAGTGAGGTCGTTTTATCATCATCTGAGCCCGAAACAAGCTCTATTGCTTCCTTAATTCTTCCTTCAAGAAAGCAAAACTTTGCTGTTATCCTGGTCAAGCGTTCTTTCCATCTTGTCTGTTGTTCCGTTTTTCGATAGAAGGAGTTGGCCTTATCAAGATATTTTCGTGCTTCATTGATGTCGATTTTTCTCTGTAATGTAGAATAAACATCCGCAAGAGTGAGAAATCCCTCCAATTTATTTTCTGTATCCAGTTCATCCCGGTACTTATCCAAATAGCTTGCCAATTTCTGAGCACGCTCCTGCATGACTTGCTGCGTGGGCAGTTGACCTTGGCCCCACACTTTTTGGCAGAGCTTCTTGATCTCTTTGCCACGTACACCAGCAAGGTTCCTTTCTACTTCTTCTGTGTGAATGGTACTTAATGTGAGTCTGCTCCTTAAATCTCCAGGATCTTCCTGAGCTTGTTTTTGAAGAGCCAAAGTGTTTGTTTTGTCTAGGGCCTTACTAATTTTACCATAATCTTCGATAACGATAACATAAAAGCCCCTAGCCTTGAATTCTTCGCATAATATTTTGAAATCTTCAAACTTAACTTGATAGTCTTCTTCAGATACACTCTGTCCACGAATAGGTAGCTCTAAAAATATACAGGCAGGTCTTCGGAAATCTCCAAATCTTTTTAACACATAGTCATCAGCATCTTTCAAACGTTGATCGGTAAAACTTGTTCCAACAAAAAGGACTGTGTTTTCCACTGCCTTTGAATTCAGCCAGTCGACGAAGGAAGAATGTTCTGAGCTATACTTATGATAATCGATGGAACTAATAATAATTGAGGAAGGAGAATCGATATCACCGTGCAATTTGACAATTGTCTTTCTTGTTGGATCAATAGTGGGGATGTCTTTATCACGAGAAATAACGGCGGGCGCGATGCCTTCATCACGAAAAGCCTCTTCGAGTAAATGATCATAATTTGTGGTGATGAATAAATTAACCTCCAGCTGAACCAATGACCTATGCAAAGATGCGGGAGAAGATGGAAGCTTTCTCAATCTGGACACAATCTCCTCACGAAAGCGCAACCTTCCTTCTTCTTTTTCAATTTTACTTGCAATACGTAGTAGATCTGTTTCATTAGTTTTTGTCTTGGATTTAACTTTGATATCAGAAATCAGGTCTGCCCAAGAAGGTAACCCTGCAGATATGGAACAGCCCGCACCGGCAAAGACAATTAGACGCTTTTTCATCAGCTCGTCTGCCAGAAACACAATTGTCTTCTCCTGAGACTGACTGTTCTGCTCTAACAGATCTTTGATTTTTCTACTGATATTGGTACTCATGGTGTAGTAGATATCCTCTGTTCCATCTTTATTTCTTCCGAACAAGTCAACGAAGTCTGTATTTAAAGCGCTATTTGCCCGAAATCAGATATTTATTTCTTTGCTAGTTCATCCTCAACAGAACTTTCGTAGTTCATTTTCATCTCCTATGAGCATAATCTCCTTATCTCTTAGAACCTCCAACTACACTATCCTTCCAAAATCTTCTCCACAGTTGTCTTTCCTAGTTTAGCAATCGTCAGAAGAATCTGAGCTGGAGGAATGATATCCCCCTTCTCGTATTTACTCACCATTGGTTGGGTGATCCCTAGCTTTTTCGCGAATTGCTTCTGATTCAAATCTAGATCAATAACCCTAATCTTCTTAATTCTTCTTCCGGCATTTTTTCTATTGATATTCATGGTACCCCTTGACAATATAAATATTTAGTATATAATATAAGTAATCGATATAAATAATAAACAACGTTACTTATTCATAATCTAGTTTATACAAATATTCGCCATTGTCAACCCCTAGGAGTTCGTAAAGGGCTCTGGCATTGGCTGAAAGGAAAGGGAATGAACAAACTCCTTATAAATGTGAAACAACTCTCAGAATCAACAGGATTGAGCGTTTTTACGCTCTATTCCTGGATTAATCAGAAAAGGATTCCCTATGTCAAAGTGGGAAGGCTTGTTCGGTTTGACCCGAGGAAAATTGAAAAATGGATAGAGGGAAAGACCGTAGACGAGAAGAACTGGTAGGGAGGAACTCATGTACTACACATTGGAAAAACAACGATCGGTTTCTGCAAGAGGCGCAGACAAATCTCATGTAAAAGTAAATAGAAAAAAAGAAGCTCTTCGAAAGTTAGCTCAGTACCTTAGAAATGAGAGGGGCTATTCGGAGAATGAGATCAGGAAGTTTATGGCTGAATCCTTTATTGGAAAAATAGACTACTAGTTCCTAAGTATTTTGCCAGGACTCATATTTCAGCTGAACACATAAGAGGAAAAGATGGGTGTCTATAAAAGAGGAACAACCTGGTACATAGATTATTACGCTGGCTATAAGCGAAGAAGAGAAAAAATTGGACCGAGTAAACGGCAAGCTGAAACAGTATTAAAGAAGAGAATGGTGCAGGTTGCCGAAAATAAATTTCTTGAGGTGGAAAAGTATGAGAAAATCAAATTTGAAAAAATGACTGAGCTTTATCTTGAGAACTATTCCAAACCAAACAAGAAGTCAAGCAGAAGAGATGTGACAAGCATTAACAATCTTAAGCCCTTTTTTGCAGGAAAATATTTGCATGAAATAACCGCTCTTGATATGGAGAAATATAAGAGAGGACGCCAGGGACAAGTAAGCAATGCAACAGTGAATAGAGAGGTAGCCTGCTTAAAGCATATCTTTACCAAGGCTATCGAATGGGGAATAGTGCAAAAGAATCCGGGGAAGAAAGTCAAACTTCTACGAGAGAGAAATGCACGACTTAGATATCTAGATGAGAAAGAAATGGGAAAGCTTTATGATGCTTGTGCTGAGCACCTTAAACCAATAGTAACGGTAGCATTGAATACAGGTATGCGGAAGGAAGAAATACTGAGTCTGAAGTGGAAGGATTTGGATTATAGAATCAGGACAATCTCAATACTGGATACAAAGAATGGCGAAAGCCGGGAGCTTCCCATGAATGATATTGTCTATAGGACTTTATTGGCGGCAAAAAAACTCCCTGATAGTCCCTGGGTTTTTTGTAAAAAAAATGGGGAGCGGTATGGAAATATTAGAAAAGCTTTTGAAGGGGCAAGAAAGAGAGCCGGAATAGTTGACTTCAGATTTCATGATTTGAGGCATACATTTGCTTCTCACCTGGTGATGGCGGGAGTAGACTTGAAAACAGTTCAGGAACTGCTGGGTCACAAAAGCTACGAGATGACCCTGAGATATGCTCATCTTTCTCCAGAACACAAAAAGGCGGCTCTGGATGTTTTGTGTAAAAGGATGGTCACGATTTGGTCACGAGAGGGAAAGAGCAAGATAGTGACCTGAAGTTCCCGAGGAAGAGTTGATCGACATAATATG
>SDBU01007912.1_pt1 | contig 12161 bp, 14 predicted proteins | sample 2277071 | NCBI WGS metagenome assembly SDBU01 (sample SAMN10397929, study PRJNA504765) | marine sediment metagenome | isolation source: marine sediment core GS08_GC12, 126 cmbsf | place: Arctic Ocean: Gakkel Ridge, Loki's castle | collected 2008
CTTCTGGAGGAGGTAAGCTATCTCAATGTTAGCGTAGCGGTCATGGGAGTCCCTCACCTCGGAGCGTTTACCAAAAAGGACATCAGCCTCATCGAAGAAAAGGATAGCATTTGCCGTCTGTCCCTCCCGGAAGATGCGGTCAAGATTCTTTTCCGTCTCTCCAATATACTTGCTGACAATAGCGGAGAGGTCTATCTTGTAGAGGTCAAGACCCAGTTTCTTAGCCATGATTTCTGCTGCCATAGTCTTCCCGGTACCTGAGGGACCGGCGAAAAGCACATTTAATCCTTTGCCCAGGGAAAGTTTGCGACCAAAACCCCAGTTACCATAGACGGTATGGTAATGTTTAACATAGCTACAGACATCGTGCAGCTGTTCCCTCTGGTCTCTAGGGAGTACAATGTCCTCCCAATCGTAGTTGGCATGTATCTTATGGGCTAGAGTGTTAAGCCTCTGCCCAGATTGCCGGCGACAAGCCGAATAAAGGTCCTCAGTAGTAATCAACCCATTATCTGGTTCCCGCCACAGAGCCAGATTGCGAGCTGTAGCCACAGCATCGCGGATTTGTCCGCCACTGAGTCGAAAACTGCCCGCTAAATCACTGAAGTCAACCTCACCAGCCAAAGGTGACTGACCATTACAGTGTCTCTCCCAGAGTTGCCGTCGCACCGAGTAGGATGGGATAGGAAATTCAATGCCGATAAACGGCTGGTCGGGCAAAACCTCTCTTGGCTGCCAATCCCTTTCTCCAGAGAGGAAGACCCACTGTGGGTAACCTTCTAGCTGCTGCATCAAGCTGTCATATCCTGACTTAGCCCCCTTGTCATCGCTCAGCAACAGGTCGAAGCCATTCAAATATAACGCGGCATTCTGCAATCGTCCTTCACGAAAAATAAGCGGTACTGCCAGTTCCAGATGGATGTCTGCCGCCACCATTCGATTTACATCTATACAGAGCAGCGGAACCCCAAGCTCATAGCAGGTCGCCTCAGCCGTGGTCTGCTTGCCCACACCGTAGCGCCCCTGAAAGTAGCAGATTAGTCCCTCCTCTTTAAATCCACGGGCTAGCCCATCCAACCGGTACTTAATATCATCGGGTAGAATTACATCCGGTAATTTGACCTTGGGGTAGAGCAGACAGGTGAAGGGCAATAAACGCGCATCAACCTGGTCTACCCCTAATAGATAGTTGGTTATACGCTCGTCAACCTGGAGGGATTTGGCCAGTATTGGGTCTGTCCTCTGAATATGGTCGTCATACAACCGCAAAAGATGATTTTTAGTAAGAGGGGCTACCGGTGAAAAGGCTTCCCTTGCCCCCAGCCTATCCTCAAATGATTCACAGAGTAGACGCAAGACTAAATCAACAGTGGGGCTTTTCTTGGTTACATCGTCTTGCAGATAGGCATAGAGCCTCTGATACTTTAAGTCCAGTTCGTGGAGAATACAGACCAACAGTGTATCAATATCAAAGGCAGACAGGCGAAACAACCGCTCTAGCTCGTGCAAGCGAAGTACAAGCCCATTACGCAGGCTTTCTTTCTTTCTTTCGGCGATATTGGCTTCAAACCGCTTAAGCGACTCAGTCAGAGTCACCAGAGCTGGGTCACCCGGATGGGATAGACCATTTCCTTGCTGAAAAGGTGGAGTAGCCATGATAGTGTCTATTTCCTTTTCGGAGACATAAAGCCCACGAAATTTATCCTCCCCCGCTTGGCTACTTTCCTGACGCCACCTCATCACCTGGAGATGAAGCTTCAGTTCAATCCGTTTAAGCTCAGCTAGCAGGTGGTCCCGGCTGCTGGGAAAACATTCACTCATCTTGACCAATATCTCCAAAACCATCGGCAACGAGAGACGAGCCCCCCGCATCTTGTATGACAGAATCGTGGGCTGGAGGGCCAAGGTGTCTCATTATGAAGCTTGTCATGTTTCCTAAACTCAGAAAATATTCATATTCCCGGGTACTTACATGTTGGATGTGTCCTCTCATTATCCTTTCGGTATCATCACACCAAATCTTGACCACAAAAGTGCTGTAATACCCCGTCGTTTGTTCCATACCAATACCAAATGATGGTTTGACTTGGTCTCTATGTGTTTTACTCCAAGGCAAATCCACATCTAAGAGTAGCAAGCACGGGTAAATCAGCGGTTAATTTTTAGTTAATTTTGGGTTAACTAACGGCGGGGCTACAATGAAGAATACTTTTCGGCCTTACTTGGTGATTTAGTAAATAGGTTCCCCGGTAAAATAGAGGAGGCAATTAGAAGGGACCGCTAAAGACGGTCTTTTAGATAGGTTCGTTTCTTAAAAGTTGGTGATATAGAGCGGTTGTTTCCCGGTCAGGGGTAGCGTCAAGTTCGGCCTGGATGGTGCGGCGGCAGATTTCATACCAGCGGAGGGCACGATTTCTCTGCCCCAGCCAACTGTAGCAACGCATTAGTCGCCGATAGGCATCTTCACGGCAGGGGTCTTTAGCCAGAATCTTTTGACAATAGATTATGCCACTCTCATAATCAGCCGTCTTCATAGCGTGGTCGGCGAGCTTGCCTAAAACAGTGACGTAGGTATCCTTAAGCGCTTCTCGACGGAGCAGCGTCCAGTCTTCATAAGGCTCATCCTCCAAGTAATCTCCCTGATATAGTGCCTCAGCCAGCTCGAATTCCCGTATCGCTTCAGACAATTTTCCTTCCTTTTCCAAGCGCCGACCGCTAACCCAGTGCTGCTCAAACTCCTCAACATCTACCCACAACTCAGTTTCGGGATTCATCAGGTAGCTGCCCTGCAGAAAAAGAATATAAGGGATGCTTTTCTTCTTATTGAAAAGGCGGCTAAGCGTCTGTCGTAGACCATGCATGGCCGCCTTCAAGTTGTTGCTAGCCGCCTGGGGATCACAGTCTGGCCATAAAGTCTCCATAAGCACATCCTTGATAACCGGTTCCCTGGGCCTGGCCATGAGATACTGGAAGACTGACTTTGCCTTCACGCTCTGCCACCGCTCCACCTGCCTTGATGCCGAACGGACAGCAAATCTACCCAGACAGCATACCTCAAGACGCATTAACTCAGGTAGAACACCAGGTCGAACTGCTTCTCCGAGGATGGCATTGCCCATTTGGCTGGTTGCAGTTCCCGTCCCATAGGGTGCCAGACACAAAGTGTGATAACCTCCAGACACCAGGAAGGCATATTGAAGACGTTGGCTGACCAGGGTCTCTCTTTCGGCAAGAGTATGACTCACCTTCTCCAACTGCTCTCTGGCTCCCTGATAATCACTTTGCATGAGCCTCAGCAGGTGGATAGTGTCCTGCCACTGCGTTCCATCCCCGTGGTTGCTGGGCCTGTCCCAACCATAAATGTCTGCTGTATTTTCCACCGCTTGGTCCTTTTTGACCCCGGTAATTATTGGCCGTTACAGGAGAACTTCAGCAGTAGTCAGCCTAGGTACTGAAACTCTTCCGGATAACATTTTCTGAAAATAGATTTCATCAAGTTTACACAAGAATAAAGTGTTTGTCTAGCCCCAAAATCGCTTATTTGAGCAAATAAGAACGGTTGCTGCCGATTTAGCTAGGCAAAAACTAACCATTTTATTCGGTTGGAAGCTATGTCTGGCTTAAGGTAGATGCGAACCATAAGACCATTAATCGGCCAGAAGGCTGAGCCTGGTTCCACCTTTACCTCTGGTTAGCTCATATTTTCCGTATCCTACATTTAATAAGCGGCTTCTTCTTGCTCTGGAATCCCCGCCCATCTTTGAAAAAGGTTGTGCTCTATACCAAATAGGTCCAGTGTTTTGCCTATTGTATGGTCAATAATATCCTGAATTGTTTCTGGTTTGTGATAGAAAGCCGGGACTGGAGGCATAATAATAGCCCCCATCTCAGTTAACCTCTCCATATTTCTTATGTGCCCCAGATGGAGCGGTGTCTCACGCACCAGCAGCACTAACTTGCCCCGCTCTTTGAGAGTGACATCTCCCGTCCGAATCATTAGATTCTCGGTATACGAGCTTGCTAAAGCTGACATTGTTTTAATTGAGCAAGGGGCAATAATCATGCCGTCTCTCCTAAACGAGCCGCTGGCAAGTCGCGCGCCAACATCATTATTATCATACAGAAAATCCGCCAGCGCCCTTACCTCTTCCGGTTTCCAATCGGTCTCGTGCCTAATATTCATCTCTCCAGCCTCGGTGATTATGAGATGCGTTTCCACATCTCCCATGGACGACAGTACCTGTAATAGTTTGATACCATAGATCACGCCTGTAGCGCCGGTAATTCCCACGACTATCTTCATTGGCTTCCTCCCGCAATAGATAAATCCAAAAGTCTCCTGGCGTTGCCTTCCAATATCTCTTTCTTTTCCGAATCGGGTATGCCTATTAGTCTATCAATCCTATTGCCAGTCTGATTAATAATCTCCTATGTCAGCATTATAGTGCATGTCAGTCCCAAATAAAAGATGCTGTGCCCGTAAAAAATAATAAGCACACATCAGTGCTGATATATTACCCCCAACCACGGTATCATTATAAAACGTACCGAAGTAATCAACAACTGGCTTTTTATATCTTTCGATGAACCCAGAAATGCAGTGCTTTAGCTGTCCTCGAACCAATCGACTTTCCTGGATGTTAGCCTCAAACGTTGATTTTTGTCAAGCCAGTAAGAAGCTCTCCCAGTTATGGGCACCATAAAGCATTCTTCTATTATTATGGTCGGTAAAGCCTGGTGCTATTTCTCATTGTTATTTGAGATAGAAAGGTCTATAATCTTAGCCTGAGATAGACTAGGGCAGCTACAGTTTAATACACTGTCCCCATCCGGGAGATGACGTACATTTGTAGAAGGAGGCAGCCTGGAATGACTAAGATTCAGATGGGTCCCAAGGCCTGGATTTACCCTATGCCCGCGCTCTTAATCGGGGCAATGGTTGATGATAAACCAAACTTTATGGCAGCTGCCTGGTGTGGTATTGCCAACGGTATGCCCCCGATGATTACCGTATCGTTGCGGCAACATCGGCATACCTACAAAGGCATCAGACAAAATATGGCATTTTCCGCTAATCTACCTTCTACGGATATGATAAGGGAAACAGACTACTGCGGCATTATATCCGGGTCTAAAGTTAATAAAGTAGAGGTCTGTCGATTCAGTGTGTTTTACGGCAAGCTACAAAGCGTCCCGCTAATTGAGCAGTGCCCAATAAACCTGGAATGTGAGGTCGTCCACATCCTGGGCATGGGTAGTCACGACCTTGTTATCGGCCGGATTGAGGAAACTCACATTACTGAGGCTTGCCTCACCGATGGAAAACCAGACGTAGCTAAAATGAAGCCCTTTATCTTTGCCACGGGTTTCCCTCTCCAGTATCACGCCTTTGGAGAGGTCATCGCCAAAGCGTTTAGTATTGGCCGAGAGCTGAAGGACAGGGAATTATAAAGGGGTAACATCTAAACCAGACGCGAAAAACCCGCCAATTTCAGCCGAAAAAGCTTCCGAGGACTTCTAATTGACAACGGTTATCAAGCCATTTATAGTGTAAGTTGATAGGTTGTACTGGGAAACCGACGATATACGAGTGAGGGTCAACAGAGATGAAGGCATCTGAGGAGCCAATCGAAGTCGAACGTTTGCCACGGTTGAATGAATACGGCCCCGATGACCTTTTTTTCTGTTGCGCTAGTTTTGAAGACCGGTGCCTTTCCAGCATATCAAAAACGGGCATTGATTACCGGACCAACTTTGCCGTAATCTTTGTCATCGAGGAGTCGCTCTACAAAAAACAAGTTGATACCAACCTGTATAGATTACAGAGTGAACTGGGGAAAAGAACTTCTAAAGGCATCTTTGTCATTTCGTGCCAACGAGAAAATCCGATTGATGGGATTAGCCAGCTTAAAGACGTCTGGAAACAGTGTAAACCCAGAAATCCCGAAGAGCCTTTCATCACAATTGACATTAGTGGCTTTAGCAAGATCTACCTATTGGAGCTTCTTCACTATCTTGTGATCGAATTAAACCTAGGGATTCCTCGTATTCTTCACACAACACAGACATATTTACCAACTAAACTTACTCAGGGAGTGGAGCAAATCAGCACCATACCCAACTTTTTTGGCAGTATTTCACTAGATAAGCAAACCCTGCTTGTCCTACTTTTGGGATTTGAGCCGGAGCGGTCCCTGGCAGTATGGAAACACTTTAATCCGGCGAAGACAGTGGCGCTAATAACTAACCCGCCACGCCAGGGCAATCTCGATTACCTAAAATATGCCCGGGATAATAATGCCTACTTGCTTTCACAGCCGTCTATAGAAGTAAGAGACATGCCGGCTGATAATCCCTATGCGGTGAAGAAGGTGCTTGAGACCATTTACAACGAGACAAAGGGTTCATTCAATATGGTAATTGGTCCTTTTGGGACAAAACCACAGGCTGTAGGCGTATTTCTTTTTTGCCTGGAGCATACTAAGGCTCAGGTTGTTTATTCTTTCCCTGTTAAATATACAAGGTCTTATTTACAACGCAAGCCTGGCCCTACATTAATACTGCCCCTGGCGCCGGTGGTGCCATAGGTCACAAACCAGTACCCCCAGCGAGCACATGCCAAAGGTCTAAGGTGCTGGCTTGAACTTCGGAGGAAACTAGCATCAAGAAATTCGGGTTCCGCTCACCTTTCTCAGGATTGATGCCTCTCTTTGTACTGGCACACTTTAGCCATCACCTGCTGACTGCATTACCGATACCGCTTTTGCCCTTCATCCGCGACGACTTTGCCCTTGATTACACCCGGTCTGGATTGGTAATCTCGGCATTTAGTCTGGCATATGGCTTCAGTCAGCTGCCGGCGGGGTGGCTTGCCGACCGTATCGGGCGTCCGATACTGATTACCATAGCCATCTGTGGGGTGGCGCTGGCCGGATTTCTAGTCGGTGTTTCACAAACCTATACTATGATGCTCGTCTTCCTGGTGTTAATGGGGTTAGCGGGTGGCGGCTACCACCCATCTTCCCCCCCACTTATCTCAGCGTCGGTCGAGCCGAAGAACCGGGGGCGGGCATTGGGGTTCCACATGATTGGTGGTAGTGCCAGCTTCTTCCTGGCCCCACTCATCGCTGCCGCCATTGCCTCCGTATGGGGCTGGCGCGGCTCGTTCATCGGACTAGCTGTCCCCACTATGATATTTGGAATCATCTTTTATGTGCTCCTGGGCCGGCGGGTAGCCACAAAAAAAGCCGAGCATAGGATAACCAGTAGCGATACCGAGACGCCACCCACTCCAGGCCATCGGCGCCGCCTGGTATCTTTTATGATTCTGACCACATTCGTCGCAGCCGTAATGTTCTCTGTAATATCATTCGTCCCACTGCTCATGGTCGATCATTTCGGCATCAGTAAGGAGGCAGCAGCCGTCTTTTTGGCCCTTGTATTCTCTTCTGGATTCTTGGCGGGACCTCTGGGTGGATACCTCTCCGACCGGCTAGGGCAGGTGCCGATTTTATTGGTGGTGAGCCTTGTTGCCGGTCCTGCCATCTACCTGCTTAATTTTATGCCCTACGGCCCCTACGGCCTGGGTATTGGTGCTCTACTAGTTATCCTCGGCATGATTCAGTACGTCCGTATGCCAGTGTCAGAAGCCTACATCATCGGCCACACCTCGGAGCGCAATCGCTCGATGATACTTGGCATGTACTACTTTGGCGGCATGGAAGGCAGCGGGGTACTGACGCCGGTAATAGGTTACCTCATCGACCAGTTTGGCTTTTACATTAGCTTCACCATTGCCGGTGCAACGGTGGTGGTAGTGACCCTTGCCGCCTGGATATTGCTCTGGGGCAGCCAGGACTAACCTGGTGGCTCGACCACATTTCACACCGAATCTCTGGACCCTTACTTAAATCCAGTGTTATGGTGTAGAATAGCAGATGGTCTTGAAAACATGGTAGATACCCAGACCTGCAAATAGTTGAGCTGTCTTTGTTCCGGTACGAGCTTAAAGACTTGGAAAGGCTGAGAGAAGTGGGGAGAATACTGGCTCCATTTAATATGAGTCTCACCAGAGGCAGAAAATGGGCTGGTTCGGATGGTGCGCAACATCCGGATAATAGCCACGGTTTTGGGTATGTCACTACCCGCTATCCTAAAACGCGAAGAAATTTAGACTTTCTCCAGCACTTCCCTTATACCCGGGACTTCTTGTATGAGTTGCTCCAACGAGACTTCCTCCCCGCTTATCCGGAAAGCCTTCTTCGCTGACGGGGAAATCACCACCATGCCAACCGGCTGTTTGGTGCCAAGAATTGCAAGGCGGCTATCGCGGCGCCAATAGCTGAGTGAAACCTCCACTAGCGGCAGTATCGTTACTCCGGCTAGTGCCACAGGGTTATCGATTTTTACTTCTTTCTTTTCCATCTAGCTAAAACCAGTATCTTCACCACTCTTATGGCGGCTAATGAGAAGGCAAACCTTACGATAGGTGTAACCAGTCGGATAGGCCTCAGTCTTACCGCTCCGTGTAAATAGCCTTGGAAGGCAGCCTCACCTTCAAAAGAGGGCTGCACCCTTATCTGGCACGGGACAGAACGACTGAGGAAGAAGATAGCTGGGCCGATAAGGGCAAACAGGAGCCCCGTATCCGCCGGGTTATCAAGGCCCACCCTGAAATCGGCTCTTAGCTCTCTAATCTTGAAACACTTCAGGACATCAAGCAGTAAGCCCTTAAGTTGTTTCAGCAGACCTTTGGTTCGTAGGATTTTAAATATAGTCCTAGCGCTTATCCCCTTCCCTCGGCGTTTGCGCTTGCCAGGAGTCACCGTCTTCTTCTCTTCAGGCTTCTTCGGCGCTTTGCTTACTTCCTTGCTGACCAGACCAAAGAACCATGCCAACCTCATCCGGAACTTTGGCCTGCCATACACATCGATGTGAAGCGCCATATCAAGCGACACGCAGAGAACAAGGACAATGAGTACAGCTAGGCTAGCTAAAGTAAAGATGGCCCACAACTACCTTTAGCCTTCCTTTTTCCGTTCCCCCCATCTCTCCATACACGCTTCGATGCTCTTTTCCACCATCCGGGGTATCGCTTCGCCTATCCTCTCTATCGCGGTTGTCAGACCCCCCCTGATTGGCTCTATCCGCACCCCCTCCTTATCCACGATGACTATAGCAATAGGCTTTACCCAGGCGCCGCCACCGGTGCCACCTCCCATACCCTCCCCCTTTTGTTTGGCCTCTGCCCTACCCTCGCCACCACCAGCGCCAAAACCAAAGCCAACACTTATCAGGGGAATCAGGGTCGCCCCTTCGACAGTTATCGGCTCCCCGACCACGGTTCTGGTGCTAAGTACCTTCTCAATTTCCCCGAGAGTTGCTTTAACCAGGTTCTCCACTGCTTCCATGACTGCTTACCTCCTTTCGCCCCAAAGATTGAGCCAACCGGTAACGAAAGATTACCACTCCACACAAGGAGAGTCAATAGCCCTAATAAAGCAATTGCCTGCGAAGCCCTGAAGGTGACCTTGATAGCCGGAGTCTTACCGTCCGATAGTTAAACACAGGCTGAAAACTTGACAAGATTCCTTCGTAAATAAGATAATATAACTAGCGAGTCTAGTTCCCCGACTACACATCTAATATGCTCAGGGGGGATTCGGCGTATTCTAGAACGAAAGGGGGTTGAAACATGAAAATTGTGAGCTTGTGTCAGGAGGGTTCGTGTTGTCCGGTGGTCAAGATAACCAATACCCAGGTGGAAATCGGGGAGAAGGATAACATTTGTACTCTTACCCGGGAACAATGGGAGACGCTTAAAGCAAAGATACTGGACAAAGAACTCTAAACCAGTAGACCAAAGTTTAAGCCCACATCTAGTAAAGGGAGTAGGAGTGGCGTCGTCCCTTTAGCAATTTCCTCTTTCCTTCGTAAGGAAAGAGGAATAAATGATTAAGAGTTTTAAACACTCTCTAGTTCTACTTGCGAGTGTTTAAAATTGTCCATATAGTGCGTGGTAACATGGCCAGAATAATTGCCGTATGTAAGAGTGACAAAAAAGGGACCCGAAAAGAGGTCATAGCTGAAGGTTTCCTCAGCGAAGATTATGGCCTGGTTGGCGATGCCCATGCCGACTGTTCCACCCACCGTCAGGTAAGCCTGCTGGCGATGGAAAGTATTAACAAGATGCGAAGTTTAGGTGTGGATGTAGGCAGCGGGGATTTTGCCGAAAATCTTACCACGGAAGGCTTGAATTTGGTGTCATTGCCGGTTGGCACACATGTGTCTGTCGGGAAGGACATTATCTTGGAAATTACTCAGATTGGCAAGGAGTGCCACACTCGTTGTGCTATCTACCGTCAGGTGGGCAAATGTATCATGCCCGAAGAAGGGGTGTTTGCTAGGGTAGTCAGTCAAGGAATCGTTCGGGCTGGAGACGAGGTGAGGGTGCTGCAAAGGGGTGGATGATGAGCACACAGAAATTCCCTATTGTGCGCGTTACCGAAGAGAGCAGAACAGAGACTGAGGACCTCGTAGCCATAGAACTGCCACTCACCATACAGTTAAACGGGAAGGAACTGGTAACCATGCTTTGTTCTCCTTCAGATTTGGACGCATTGGCTGTCGGTTTCCTTTTCTCTGAAGGGCTACTCCAAAATAGGCACGAAATCCAGAGGATAATAGTTGACGACCGAAGAGGAGTGGTACGGGTAAGAACCACCAACAATGTAGAACTGGATAGCGAGTTTCTATTTAAGCGAATTATAACCTCAGGGTGTGGGCGGGGTGTTTCCTTTTATAGTGCAGCCGATGCTCAAGACCTGGCAAAGGTTGAATCTCGGACAGCAATATCAGTTCATGAAGCTTTGACTTTAGTCCATAAGTTTCAACACCACTCCCAGACTTACCGGGAGACTGGTGGTGTTCATAGTGCCGCCTTGTGTGATACCAAAGATATCCTGGTGTTTACCGAGGACATTGGTAGGCATAATGCTATTGACAAACTCTTTGGCCACTGTGTCTTGAAGGAGATAGCAACCGATGACCGGATAATAGTCACCAGCGGCCGAATATCCTCAGAGATATTGCTTAAGGTAGCTAAGAGAAAAATCCCCATCATTATCTCCGTCTCTGCCCCTACTGATATAGCGGTGAGGCTGGCTGGTGATTTAGGCATAACCCTTATCGGCTTTGTCAGGGGGAAGAGGATGAACGTTTACACTAATGGATGGAGGGTCAAATAAAGAGGGCAACTTGAGGTGAAAGAAGCTACTGCGTCGGCTTACCTAGTCGTTTTAGTTACCGTCAGTAATAGTGAGGAAGCACATAGAATAGCCAATGAGTTGCTTAATCGGCGGAAGGCAGCTTGTGTAAATATCGTGCCTGAGGTCAGTTCGCTCTTTTGGTGGCAGGGTAAGCTTGACTCAGCTCACGAAAATTTGTTAATCATTAAAACCAAAACGTCACTACTAAACGAGATTGTTACATTAGTTAACCAGATTCACAGCTACGATGTTCCTGAAATAATCGCTCTGCCCATTGTCGGGGGCAACCAGAATTATCTGGAATGGGTAGGTAGGGAGGTAGAGTAAGCTAAGGGGGTCATGAGCTATGCTTACCCCGGGTGAGCTGGAGAGATATGATCGGCAAATAATAATTAAAGGGTTTGGGAAGGAAGGTCAGGAAAAACTTAAGCAGGTAAAGGTCGTTATTGCTGGTGGCGGTGGTAGGCGTGGAGTTGAAGGAAGGGCAATGACCATAATCCCCGGGAAAACAGCCTGCCTGAGATGTGTCTACCTGGGGCTTATTCCCGAGGAGAAATTTCCGGTGATTGGAGTCACGCTGGCAGTTATCGGTTGTATTCAGGCGGCAGAGGTAGTAAAATATCTTGTCGGAATTGGCAAACTACTAACCAATAAACTTTTGGCTTATGATGGACTGAACATGAAATTTGCCGAGCTCGAGGTCGCTAGAGACCCCAAATGTGAGCATTGTGGCTATTTGCGAGGTAAGGACGACAGTGAGTATTAAGATAAACATTCACCCCATCTTGTATCATTTCACAAGCGACCAGGATGTAGTCGAGGTTAATGGGAGTACCGTTGGTCAGTGCCTCGAGCATTTGGTTGCCCAGTTCCCTGAAATTAAGAAGGGGGTGT
>SDBU01007913.1_pt1 | contig 12161 bp, 15 predicted proteins | sample 2277071 | NCBI WGS metagenome assembly SDBU01 (sample SAMN10397929, study PRJNA504765) | marine sediment metagenome | isolation source: marine sediment core GS08_GC12, 126 cmbsf | place: Arctic Ocean: Gakkel Ridge, Loki's castle | collected 2008
CCATCATAAGTAGCGACAATGTGTATCCACTGGTTCTCATAGGCGGTATAGGCCGAGTTGTGATACCGTGCTATGTAGCAATCGACTACACTCTCATCGAAAAGTTCAAACATAGGGCGATCGGAACTGTCAAAATATAATCCCCATTCACCATCCGTATTATAAACTCCCTTACTCGCTATTATAAAGTTCGAGGCATCGTACATATAAACCCAAGCACTGACGCTGAACGGAGTCAATTCCGGAGAAAAATCGGCGTGGTCGGCAACTACGATATGGTCATCGGTACCGTCGAAGATTAAGGCAGCGCTGTTTTTAGCGGCCGTATCGTGTGCATCTGTATCGGCATTGCCGCCAACATCGGTAAAAACCCCGGCATGATTGCCTGTAGAATCGACAACTGCGGTACTTGCCGCGTTATCATTCATCCGCCAATGCGCAATTATACCTTCCGACATACGACTCATAACGAACCTCCTTTATCTTAGAAACCGCTAATATAAGCGGTCCAGTTAGAAGTATGCGTAACGGTCGTATATAAGACAAATATCTTGTCATAACCGCAAACATCAAAATAGAGCCTTGCCATCCTGTCGGCTGCGCCACCGTCAACCGCCGCTATAGTCGTAAGCCAGTTCTGACTCGCCACAGTTAAAGTATCTGCGGCCACCTCACCGCTCGCAAGTACCTGAGTGCCGGAAGTCATGTTTCCGGTAACACAAGCAAGGACTATCTCGCCGTCATGTCGCTGAAGATAAACCGCACACACAACAGTTTTACTGTGGGCATTAGCACCCCACATAATCTCGACACGGTTCCACTCGTCAGGAATGGTAAAAGCATGAGAAGGTACATTGGCCTTGAGCCGAGCAGTTACCGCTAACGCAGTTTCAGGTGCCGCTCCCGTACCGGTATATAAGGCGCGCAGGGTTTTCCAGCCTGCATGTACTGTAGAAACATCCATATCTATATCTCCAAACAAGGAGGTAAGCCCGCCCGAAAGCGGGCCACCTCATTAACTGAAAGACAGTTTTTTACTCAGGTGCCAGACATCGTGCCTGCTGGACGAGAACATAGTCAACATAAAGCGTAGCTGCACCAGTTGTGTACGTTTCATTCGTAAAGTTGGGGGTGCAGAACAGTTCTTTCGGCACATAATCCGCAGTAACGTCAAGGTGCATTACCTTGATAGGATTAAACGGGCCGTCAGCGATTGCCATGTAGAAAGTGACAGTATTGTCACCGTCATAATAGAATGCAGCCCTGTACCAAATATTGTCGGCTATTGTCATAAGGTCGGCAACAGCAGTGACATTCGTTCCGCCAGCATTGACCGCTGTAACGTCCATCTTATCCGCGTTCGGCCTAAAACCAATCGCAGGAGAATCGGGTGTAACGAAAGCATTTTCCGACACATTGAAGTCCGTTAAACCAAGGAAACAACCCGCAGTTCCCGTATTGGTAATTGAAAACCGAGTTTCGTAATACAACGGATACCCTGGGGCAATCTGGAAATGCTCACCATTGGCCGTCATAGCACAAATGTCGGTAGAAGTAGCTTCGGTCGTCAAACCGACCAATCCACCCGCAAACTCCTGGCTCGTATCAGTTGCAGCAACGCTTGTTACCGTACCAGTAGTCTCAGTCTCAAGCCATTTGGCGGCATCAATTGACCCGCCAACATAACCAAGAAAATCATCCCAGAAAGTGAACACGCTGCGGCAGTCCGAGAGTTCGCCTTCAAACTTTACAGGTAAACCCATGTTAAATTTAGTACCCATAACAACAAACTCCTTTCTTAGTCATTACAACCCAGGATAACGCCAACGGCTTGAGGAGTCTCACATACAAGCGCCAGGTTGGCCTTGTAAACTCCGACACCGCCGGTTATCGCCGGGTCCTTCTGTTCCCATTGGCCTTCGATTAAACCCTCTGACTTTGTGTTTAGGGAATCGATATAAAAGGCCTTGGAATCCAGAATAAATACACGTTCCAAACTGCCACTATCGTCTGGAACACCTTCGTCGAACACGCAATCAAGCCCGCCCACTCTGACGGTTGTGAAATTTGCCAGAGACGGGTCCGTAGTTCCTAATGGAACGCCTGCAACATCCATTTCGCTCGTCGATAGTTGGCCAATCAAAGACGCCCACGGATCGGTTGCCATCAATGCCAAGTCGGGTTTGATAACCCTACCTGTACCTGATAAATCGGCAGTCCGACTCATCTTATGCGTCATTGCTTGCAGGAACAAAACGGCCTCCGTTGACCATGTGGCGGTCGCCGTAACAGTAACAAAAGACACAGTCGTTTGCGCAACGGTCGGATACCAATACTCCAAGTCCCAACCCATCGTGGCGTAAGCTTTATTCCAGTTGGTGATAGCCGCACCCGCATTGTACGATATTCCAGCATACGTCTTGGCTTGCAGAACACCGGTGTCATTACCAGTCTCATAGGCATCACCGCAAATAGCGGCCAAGCCGACAGGTTCCTTCGCATCGGAACCATTACTATACATTGCAGCCGCAAGAGCACGGTACAATGCGTTCTGTGCGTTACGGGCGTTTTCCTTCTGTATGTCATACAGTTTGTTATCACCCGCGGCGCGGTTAGTCTTAATGGACTTTTCAGACACTCCATACGTCTCATCAATGAAACAATACGGAAGCTTCGCCTCGTCCATCGGGTCTTTTTCTTCAAACGAACGTGTCCCCAGTTGACCCGTAACCCAGGAACTCGTTTCTTTCAGTTTTCTTACGTACCACAAACAATCAGTACCATAACCGCCCCACTTAACACGTCCGCCTTTTATCATCTTGGCAAGTAGTGCGTTGATTTCTCCAACGCCAGCTACTATCGCCTTGACAGAACGTCTATGCCGGGTAGCCATACCCTGAGCTGTGGCAGCTTCAGCAGCTCCCATAGTAAGCTCCTTAAATTGAGAGTTACACTCAGTTTATGTCAGTTAGCGGGCGTCGGCTGACTACTCCGACGTGCTGTGCATACTTATTCGACTTTTGAGGTTTTACCCCGATTGTGGGTCGGGTTGCCTCGTCGAGTATGTACGCAATTATACCCCTTGAGCGGCATAGCGGGCGGGTGTCCGTTGATCGCGTGTCGCTACTCTTGTGTTTACATTGATACAGTATGCAAACTTATTCAAAAGCCAGGGAAGTGGTTTAGTTTGACCTTCACCAAGGCCATCATGCCACTTTCGTCCCAATCGCTTATAATTTTCATCTAATTTTGTCTGGTCAATATCGAACGGTTTATCAAATCGAAAATAATGATAACAAACCGTATCAGTTCGTATCAAAACCGCCCCTCCCGTAAGCCATGTTTTAAGTGCCCATTCCAACCCTAAAGCACCCCATTTACCAATGGACTCATCACAACCACCTTTTTTCTCGTAATAATCCTTCTCCATTAAGAAACAACAGCCCAGAAAGCATAAACTTTCTTCCTCAATTTCTCTGTCCTGAAGAGGCTTCCATATTGTTAAGTGCTCGTTTCGCATTTCTGTATTAAGTGAAATAGGCCCCATATCCCTGCCTATTCCTCGCCAAGTCGCTATATCAAGGGTATCTATCATCGGTTTAATTATAGTATCAGATTTACACGACGCCTTCATTCTCACATCCCACTCGGGACTCATTGCGCAATGAGCATCAATCTTCATAAGATACTTACCCTTTGCTTTTTTTGCCGCCCTGTTCATCAAGGCTCTCAACCCTTCATCATTCTTATCGAGTTCAATAAGCACTTCAACAGTCCCAATCGCATTATCTTGCAAACTTGCTATCGTCCGCTCAAGATATTGCTCATCATCATTGCATGTTGGTATTATAACAGAAATTGTATCCTTGTCAAGTCTTTCTTTTTCAGTTAATTCAGATCGATATTTTGCCCTTAATTCGTCCAAAGGCGGCGAATAATACCTTTTCCAGTTGCCCTTGCACGCAATTTGGCAAAAAGAACCTGTAACATACTGATTTATCCTGTCACAATAATCATTGTCTTCATGCTGTTTGCAATAGTCGTCCATTGAAAAAGACTTCTCCATTATACATTTCCTTTACCCAAAAACGAAACTCTAACTCAAGTTCCCTAAACTCAGAAACACTTAACGCATCTGTAGAAACAGTTAAACCGCCATTTTCAGTACCACTTACTTGATAATACTGGCCAAAATCCCTATTCATCCATGTAACACCGTATTTTACAGGATTATTCCAAACATCAGTCCCCGGAAACGGCACAAAATTACTTATACAATATTCGTCCGGCCTGCTCTGTTCAAAAAACCTTTTTGTTTCTTCAATCGTTTCCTTAGTTTCACCGGGAAAACCAAACATGATAAAGGCTTTTGTTTTCAATCCTGCTTCTTTAGCCAACTTAATTGCTGCAAGATTCTGCTCAACTGTAGTCTGTTTATTCATTCTATCTAACATTTTCTGTGAACCGCTTTCGATACCAAAACAGACAAGATCGCAACCGGCACTCTTAAGTTTTTCATAGTCATAAACTGTGCTACCAACACGCGTAAGGCATTTAAAACCTATCCTCAAAGGCCGAATTAAGTCTAATACGCGATGTAAATGCCTTTTATTCGCCGTAAATGAGTCATCTTGAAAATAATACTTCTCAATTCCATACTCTTCTTTTAGTTCCAACATCTCAGATGCAACTGATTCAGCCGAACGATATTTTACCGTCCTGTGATGAGGCGGAAGTCCACAAAATGCACAATGCCAAGCACAACCCCTGCTCGTTAGCATTGTAATACACGGTTGCTCTTCAATAACACGGTCATAACTATAAACATCGGCCAAGTGATATGCGGGGTTCGGGTACAAATCTAAATTCTTATCAAGTACATGATGGTATCTTGGTTTGATATCAGGACAATCCTTAACCAAATCCACCATGGCCAACTCACCTTCACCAATCACTATTGAGTCCGCAAAATCTATGGACTCTGGTAACATTGTTGGATGAGCACCGCCAACAACAATCCGGCAGTCAGGGTTCTTTATACGACATTCTACTGCTATTTGTCGCGAAACATCAATTGTCGGGGCATAAACTGATATCCCGTAAATATCAGCGTATGGTATATCCCAAGGCACACCACCCGCCAAATCTGTTACCTGGACACAATAACCTGCTTTTTCCAAAGAGGCGGCAATATACAGCAATCCAAGTGGCGCATCCATCCGATCAACAGAAGCATCAGGGTGGGGGGGGGCTATAAGATTTAGTTTCAATTTTCCCATTCAAAAGGTTCTCATAATATGGAATAACTTTGTCAATATGATACTCTTGGGCATCTTCATAAGCCTGATTTGCTATTCGGGCATACAATTTCTTGTCATCCCTCAAATTACAGCATTGTTCAACCATCATATCTATAGTCGTTGCTATAAGATAACATCCTTTTTTGTTAATATTTTCTACAAAACAAAACTCTGGATAAGCCACACTCGGTACGCGGCAAGAACCCGCTCCGTTAAGTTTATTCGGCGGTTTTAGTCTCAATTCCACATGACCCTTTGACTCGTTTACTGTCGGACGAAAGGAAACCGCTATATCACCATTCAACCAAAAATCCCGGCAGAAACGACGAAACTTATCACCTTTTGCACTTTCACCTCGTTTGTCATCAGGAATGATTTCTCTAACCGCCTCAAAACCTTTGTCCTCTATCTTTTGCTTAAAGTCAAACCATTCCTTATCTGGAAAAGACGATCTTGTTCCTACACTTACGGCTCTCTTTACTGGCCTGTCAAGCGGGCGCGTCAGGTTCTCAAAATTGGAATGAGCCAAAGGTATCCAAATTACCTCATTTCGTGGATAGTAACTTTGATAGACGGTACACGCTCGTGGCGTTGACATAATAAAGCCTATACCAGGCCATACGTATTGGTGAAAATGAACCCACCCACAACCTATCATATAATAAACCTTCTTAACGTACTGCATCATCTTTCTTATGTCTTCAAAAACACACTTAACCATTATAAGTGTATCATCCGGTTGCAACTCAGTACGGGGTATATCAATCGGCATACCCATCCTCTCGGCGATAAGATTGCCGAAACAATATGCTGACTGCTCATTACTCCGGTTTGTGAAAAATACAAGTCTACTCATAATTAATCCACACTAAAAGCTTGATCCATAGTCGTAATTTCCTCAGTCTCCGACGCCTTGCCTTTTGCTGTACTAGTACCGGCACCGGCACCCTGTAAAGCCTCCACCTTATTTTTCAACTCATCCTTTTTAGCCTGTTCGGTGTCCGGTGAACGAAGTTCCAGCTCTGAAAACTTGCGACAATCAACAAAACTCATTTTAGGATATGCTTTCAGTTTTTTATAGACCAGAGGGGCCAAGGTACTGTTTTCCTTTTCCAAAACGGCAAAATCGAGTATATCTTCATAAGAACGAACCTTGCCCAAATATTTCTCTTCGGAAAGCATCTCAATATATTGTTCATGTTCTGCATATTCCGGCCGATTACGTTTTACACCTTCCGCCTCGGAGAAACCATGATACTGAAATAAAGCCTCTTGAACATTCTCGGCTATTATTTTCTTCAAGTCTTCTTCACTACGTCCACCTTTGACCTTATCACCGAGGAGCGACATAAGTGCCTGGCGTGGATCTTTCTCAAACTGTTCATAAAAGTCCGTCAACTGTCCCGGGGACATTGCCTCAATTTCTTTGGAGACCTCACTGCCCTTACCAGTGCTTATCGCCGTCATCTGCTCTATCTTGGTTTTTAGCGCATCCCGTTCCTGGCGAATTGTACCTATCTCATTTGACTGGTCGCCGTAAAGTTTGTTACGATAGTTTACGTCGGCAGCAATCTTTTCACGATCCATTTTATCGTAACGGTCAAGACCGAACTCTGACCATTTTCGGGGTTCACCAGCGGTACTTACTTGGTCTGCGCCTGTTTGTGTGTCCCCTGTCTTTCCAGTTTCCCCGGCGAACGCATCCTCAATCGTTTTTACTTCGTTTTCTTCTTCCTTAGCCATTTTATTCTCCTGCAAATACTAATTTTGGTTTTTCCTTTAACTGCTTGGGATTCTTGACTTCAGACCAATCAAGCACCCGCAACTTTTTCTTTTTCAGTCTCCTTTTCCAGTCCTTTCTGCCCTCTATTAAATCGTCCCGGTTTTCGCATACATTCATATCATACTTTCCAGTTGCGAAAAAACTCGTGTCTGTCCTTACATTCGGAGCGGTAATTTTCTTTTTTGCCAAACGCCCGCAAAGTTGGCATATCTGATACTTCGTTACCCTTAACATTCGAGCGAATACCTCGAACTTGTTGCCGCAAACACAGCTATAATCATACATTGGCATATTATCTGTTTCCTGTGGGTTGCTCTTGAGAAGTCACTTTTTGCCTTGCCAACGACAACTGCATCTCACCTTTTTCCTGCTCAAATTCGGCCTTCTGCATCTCTTTCTCCATCTCAAGTTCGGCCTTCACGCCTGCCCTTTGAAGTTCTGCATCGGCGGCGGCCTGTTTTCGTATTTCATCGCCTTCCATGTCAGGTTGACCCTGTTGGGCCGCCTCTCTCTCTTCCTGCTCAGCCTGTTTTAGTTGCTCAAGAAACTGCTTTATCTCATCGTCCTGCGGCAAGAAGTCCTCCATACGGTCTATTCCTTTGAGTTTGCCAATATACTCATTGAACCGTTTGGCAAGGTCGAGTCTTTTCATCGGTTCATAAATTGTCGGCCACAGAATGTTAGAGTAATAATCTTCTAACTCCGCGGCGCGCTGCTGCTGTGTTATTGTGCGGGTCGAACCGGGCATGACAATAATTTCCGTACTCAAACGGATGTCCTCAATCGGTGTGTCGGCGGCTGTTACCCAGTATTCGGCAAGTTCGGGGCCGACTATTGCATCGACACCAAGCCTGACAAGGCGAGCGCCCTCCAATAAAGCCTTTTTAGCATCTTTCCACTTCACCCCATCGTCTTGTACCTCTTGAGGTCCCTTAACATATTCCCCGAGAACTTCGTCGTATGTTTCCTGCTCTACTATTCGCCTGATACTTGAATATTTCGGCACCCACTGGTGTGCTATCTCTAACAACTTGACGGCATCTTCCTGGATACTTTTTTCGTAGCCACGCGGCCCACCGAGTCTCAGGTTCACTCTCTGGTGAAGTTTCTGTTCCTGGTAACGAACACCTATGGCGGTAACGTCCTTGAAGTCCGCTATACTTTCGCTCATAAGTTCGCTCTGGCCGGACGCCTCTTTTGCCTGGTCATGCATAAGTGTATAATGACCAGGCAATGATGGATTAGTTGCACCAACCGTTATTTCTTTAATGAGAGGATTACCTGCTTCATCGAGAAAATCAGGAAGTACACTTCGCTTGTTAGTGTTAATAAAGTCCTCTATAGATAAATCACTGGGCATTTCCGAAGCCTTACCAGCGGCATATTTGCGATTAGAGGTAAAGTAAGCATCCTGCTCAATATAATTCATCACATGATCGCTCAACTCGTCCATTCGTTCCATCTGCTGATAATCGGTGAAACCATACAAATTCTCCGGCTCATGATTCATTTGCAGTGGAGTAATCGGAAGTTCGTTGTGGTCCAAATCAAAAGGCCAACTGTCAACATCGCGCAAAGGCCGGTCCAAACCGTCAATTATCTGCAAGTACCTTCGCGGCGTATCAAGGTTAAGTTCCTGAGCGATTGACTTGGGCAGTAATTCATCCTTGTCCTCTTTTTCGTACTTACGAATAGCGGCAGCGTTGCGGGCGAAAATATGCCAGACGGTAACGACCGAATATAGTTCCTTTTCCTTGTCGTCAACTTCCGTCAATTCATCGTCGGTAAGGACTGAACCCATTTTCTTTTGCTGCATAAGCTCAACATCTGCCTGGGTTAGATCGGGATTATTGGCCTTAAGTTCCTCAAGAGATATATTCTCTTTATAAGCACACCATGAAGCCTTTTCCCAGAGACCATCACAGTCAGGGTCAAGTCTAACATCCAATGCGGGCAGATACCTTACAGAAGGCATCCACTTTTTAATATCGAACACAGGCATTGTGAAACCGACATTACGTATAAGGGCACTATTGAGTTTTTGTGATTCGGCTTTCTGACATTCCTGTTCTTTCCAGACGCGCTCGAGGTAAAGTTTCTCACATTCGGCACGTTTCAGAATATTCTGGTCCTTGATAAATGCCGGAGCCGCTTTGACTTTGAAGGAAGGGTCCCTCTGGTCAAGATAGGCTCGACTGCCCTCATAATGGTTGCGAAAGTCATTGACTACTGGCCGGGTATCTTCCGCTTTATCACTTTCTCTGTCCTGATAGGCACTTAATCGAAGTTGTGCTATCTTCCATTCCTCTGTGGGCATTTTCTTACCCGCCCGCCGGATACAATTTCCCCAATAAGAGACTATCTTGCGCGCTGCTTCAGTATCGACAGGTTTGTCCTCTTCCTTTTTCTTGGAAGACAGCATGTTCTTTAGTTTTTTAAGCATATATATTTTTCCTGCGATTTACATAACGTGGGTTTTTATTCATTCGACGACGAGCCAATTCCCAAAGATGAGAACCTTTTTCCAGCCTTTTATCTGCTTTGACGAAACGAATTTTTGACTGCATTGCGTAGCGCACACAATCAGGGCCATCATCCTCAAAATCCATTATCTCTTCGGGAGCGGCCTTTTGGGTAACATCGCCGGTAACTTCCTTAAATCTAAGATTTCGCATCTCACGAAAAACCCTGCGGACAGATGGTTCAAAGGTAAGAGCAGGTTTGTGCGCCATAAACTCAAGCTCGGCACTCGACAATTCAACTTCACCAAAATATTCCTTCGCAAATTCACTGTCATTATCTAAATTGCCCTCGCGTATGACCTTGCGAGCAAGTACAGAGAGCAGTCCATCCCTGACAGTATCGTAACCTGCCCGGGAATTATCGGCCAAGACACAAGCAAATCCAAAGGACTGATTGTATAAAGACAATATGGATACAGGAGCTTTGTCTTTACTGCTGATAGGAACACGCTGTCGGGTGGAAGGGTCTATCAGTGTTTGTATGACATTCTCATCATCCGGTGTCAATCTCAATATCTGTTCGCAGTTGAAAGCGATAGTTTTACCCACCATGTAATATTCGCGGAAAACATGTCTGTCCCCATGTCGATTGACACCTACCCATAAACAGACGCAGGGATGACGAATACCGTGATCCACCACACGATAAACAGCCCAATTGTCCGCTAACGGATAATGCTGGACGTGTTCTGAACACAACATAGGATATACCGGTTGACCTTCGACGGCACTGTAGTCAATCTCCATCTCACGACGCCACTTGGCACTCTGCATACCACCATAGCGGATAGAGGTTTTCTTCGCCCAAGATTCGTCCTTTAAGGGGTCGGCGTGGTAATGTATGCGTATATGCCGGAAGTTCGTATCCAACATACGCTCTCGAACACCTCTTGAAATTTCTGTCCAGTCAGTTGCCATTTAACCCTTCATATTCTTAAATATACCCATAACTCTCTTCCACCACTCGGTACTGCCCTCTTTAATGTTCGGATATTCCTTGCGGGCCTGGGTCTTCGCCTTATTCCACAAATGCTCATCCCGCTTTGTTTTTACTACCCCTAAGGGCACTTTTAGACTCCTTTTTCTTTTCAAAACCATCGGTACCAAGCATAATTCCTCGTTTATCGACCTCAACTTTAGCGTCGATAGTCCGAGTCCAGTCAATAATCTCGTTAATCTTGTCAGCAAGAATATTCATAAACAAACCTTCGTTTTTGTCTATCTTGTCCATTTTACGCAGCCTCCATCTTGTCCTCAATAAACCGCTCAAATTCACCGGCATTTGCCGTAGAGACTATCTTAATGTCCGAACAACACGCCAGAGCCGCCGTCCGGCAGTCCTCGAATTCATCTACGAAACCACCCTCGTCCAGAAAATACCGCGAAGGGTTCGCCGAACGTATCTGGTCGCCGGCACCGCTGCCGCCCGGCAGACCCCGAATACTCGAACTACTGTCCGGGAACTTCAAATTGCAATATGATGACTTTATATTAGGCCGCATCCAAAAACGCTGACCCTTCGCCATAAACTCCGCACGTTTGACCAAGTTGAGGTCGGCGTCAACCTCCTTTTTCGTCTGGACAATAATATCCTCATGCTGACCGAATTGAGCAATATGCAACTCATATAACATGAACAACCACGTCAAAGTCAACTGGCGACTCTTGTCAACCGCCAAAAACAGGTCGGTAAAACACCGATGTAATGTAAATCGCAAATGCTCCTTCGGTGGGAATCGCCGTATCTCAGGCTTAGCATCAATACTAAACTCATCCTTACGTATCGTATATATATAATTAACAGCCCAATACCAAGGCTCCTCGGCACAGTGAATTATCTCATCCTTCTGCCAGGAAACATCACTATCTATCCGACGTAACTTCTCAGGCGTAATTACAGGCTCCAAATCCGAATCTAATGGCAATATCATTGGAACCCTCTTTCCACCGGAATCTTAGAATTACTCCTGTCGTCTCGGTAAGTAATTATCAACCCATCATCAACTATACGAGCAAAACCAAAAGAATATACATCGTCCATAATGTCCGTGCTCACAGAGCGCATCAAACGCTCATTCAACCACTCCTCATGACGCCTTTGCTGTTTTTTAGTGCTCATTCGTAGTTTGTTTTATTCCCTGCTATTGTACTTGGATCATAACAAACTGTCGGACTTGGCTCGCAAACTATCTCTACCCAACCCTTGCCTAAACAGCCGTGGCAGGGTTTAGTCCAATCCGTACCATTTTCCTTGCAACCACAGTCTTTTGGGATTACGCCCTTGCCCTCACATACCGGACACTTTACAGCATTGCTCATTTCTACGCTTTCCGTCGAGATTATATGTCCTTGACCTGTGTTTTTGGCTTAGTTTTAGCCTTCCTACGTTTGCGAGTCAGCCATACACGCCTTTTATAACCTATTTTAGCCATCAAAAACCTCAATAATCGCCGTTTCTGTCGCCTCAGTCGAAGTTATACTTCTTATGCTTTTACGCGCGTTTCTAATCCTCGCTTATCCAGAACTCGAAAACTGAGAATATGTTGTGGGTGAGGA
>SDBU01007915.1_pt1 | contig 12159 bp, 21 predicted proteins | sample 2277071 | NCBI WGS metagenome assembly SDBU01 (sample SAMN10397929, study PRJNA504765) | marine sediment metagenome | isolation source: marine sediment core GS08_GC12, 126 cmbsf | place: Arctic Ocean: Gakkel Ridge, Loki's castle | collected 2008
CATCTATAGCCTGAACATCTACCTGAACGCGCTGGTTGTTTAGTCCAAGCGGGGCCGTCCCCAGCCACTCTTTCACGTCCGCATGACCAACGCCGTCGGACTCGACGGTTAGAGTTCGCCCTGCCGTGGTCGGACGGAGTGACAAGCCGAGTGCCAGAAGATACGTAAACCGGACCGTCTGGCCGTCAACCGTGATCGCATCGACGAAAATAAAGTACGTCTCTCCATCGTCCCAAAAGTCAACATGACTATTCTCGCCCGTGTTGATTTTGAAACCGTGAATGCCCGTACGGCCGTCTAGGTCTATGCCGTCCGTGTCCATCAGCGTGTAGCCATTGTCCGATGCACGTGCTACCTCATCGCTACACCGGAATGGCTCAATGTCCGTCACCGCAAGACCAGTGATCGTCACGCTTGCACGGTTCGAGTCATAGCTGTCGAACGGGAAGTAGACCGTATCGCCGACGTTGTAGCATGATGGCATTACAAACATGGCTTCTACCCTTGGTCAGCTTGGTCGATCACCCGCGTGGCAATGGCGTCAGTAGCCGCCTTTTGGATCGTGGTCATCGCGGAAGCGTAGGTTTCGGCTTGGGCCCTCAGTCGTTTGCAACGCTCGCTAAGGATTTGGATTCGACGCTTGAAGTCGTCAGCGTCGGCGTTCGTATCCGTCCGTAATGCCAACAGGGTTTCCGCGTTCTCGTCAGCTTTCTCGGCAGCCCGATCGATCGTTTTGTTTGCTTCGTCGATGTCGGCATTCCATTGCTGCCTCACCAATACCGTCTCGGCTTTCGCCGCCTTAGTCTGTTCTTTCGCGGCCTCAGCCCCTTCCTGCAAGAGAGTAATCGTCTTGCCTTGCTCGCCCAGCTTTTCGTCCCGAACCTTGGCATCCGTAAGGGCCGCAACAAAGCACACGGCCAGTTCAGCCGCCGAAACAGCCTTAAGCTCGTTGATGACTTCGTCTCGCTTTGCCTTGAGGTCGGCAAAGGTCATGTTCTTGACGTCCTGAAGTTTCATGCTACTGATCCTAATAGGGGTGATTCCATGTGTAAGGGGCTACCGCCTATGGCCACTACCCCGAAGTTCCAATTCGTATTGCCCCCGCTGTCCGTCCAGGGTCCAGCCGAGGCATCTATCTCCGTATCCCCGGCAGTACAATTCGCTACGTCGCCATTCCCACTAGCAACCGCCGTGCCCGCAACGTCAAGATTCCACCCACCCGATGCCCCGCTGATGTCCTGCCCGGCCGCCGTGAAGTTCCCCGCAACCTCGAACGTCGAGCCGACCGGATCGGTAATCACGAAGCCGGCTGGCCAGTCCATGTTACCACCGACGTCAAGCGTCTGGCCGTTTGCGTCGAGACTGCCCGAAGTGCCGTCGAAATCGTCGCACTCCATTTCGGTAAGGAGCTTAAGGGACGTGCCGTCTACGTCCACATCGCCAAGAACTTGAATTGCTGCCGTAGAGTCAGTGTACTCTGTTGTTCCGCCGAAGGTGATTGTGCCGGTCGTGGGTTTAGACCAGACGAGGGTTGCCGTACCATCAATTTCTTGTAACGTAAGATCAGCCTGAAATTCAACATTAACGTCATTCGTTGCAAGGTTGATCGTATAAGTGCGGTTAACCTTGTTGTTATTGAACGTCACATCGCCAGTGAAGATGCAATTACCACCAAATATGACCGTCCTGTTGGTACTCGGATGGGTTTGCGTAAAGGTAAACGCTCCGCCATACGTCGCAGCACTGAGGGTCCAACTGCGTCCGAGCGTTGCAGCAGCCAGCGACCAGGTGCCCCCGTTTATAATGGCCCCACCCTCACTGTTAACAAATGTGCCAGCACCACTTACGGCTCCGACAGCCCCAATCGTTATCGTTCCACCAAAATGAACCCATGTTTTCCCCGATCCGATAGAGAGCGTACCATTTATTACATGATTGGCCGATCCAGTGCGCAGGCTATCGTTATCGCAAGTAAATGTTTTGCCAGCGTCTACAGTAAGTACACCAGACATATAAAGATAGCTGACTGTATCCACGTGCAAACTTGTGTCGTCAGAAATCGTTAAATGGTGTATCCGCTTGGCTGAATCTGACGTTGCTGTTATCGTTCCGCCTGAACCTGTCATGTGGACAGTTGAAGTTGAACGAGTCCACGTCGCCTGATCTTTGTAATCGAAGTTACCGGCACAAGTCAGCGTTCCCGTTCCACAGTCGAAAATTCCAGTCCCGTCGAAAGTCATGTCACCGCTGGTAGTCAGGTCGTGCGTAACCATATCAATGTCACCACCATAGCCAGCAGTGACGTTGATCTCATCCGGTGGGCCAGCCGTGATGTTGCCTGACAAGTTGCAATTGGCCTCCGAACCGCCGCCTCCAACGTTGGTGAAGTACATTACGTCGCCAGCTTTCGGCACCCAACCCAACGACCAGTTGCCAGCCGTGTTGGCATCGTTGCCAGTAGCAGCGTTTGTCCAAATGTTGTTAGCCATTACGACCTACGGCTCCAAGGTAAAAAATTCTGCCAGTCGCACCGAATAACCGCCGATGCGTGCGGATTTTGGTATTCCCTGGCAGCTCGGAACGATGCCTCTATATTGTTACGGCTCCGGCGTATCGTCTCGCAAATTGATGTCGGCCATCACCCACAATACCTGAGTATGGCCCGCTGGGACCGACGCCCGAGTCTGATGGTCGATCAACAGAGACACCTCTTGTATCCCTGTAACCGCCTCGATATTCGTCTTCAGCGTCGGATAGTCACCTGGCACAACGGCACCAGCCAGCTTGAGCAAGACGATCGCGTACTTGGTATCGTCTTCCAAATCCTGACTGGCTCCCGCTCGCAGTCGCTTGGCGAAAACCAGCTTGGTCAGGTCATCGCCGGTTACGTCTGGGATTGTTACAACTGGCATTTCGTTACCCTTCCTCGACGGCCGTCAGCCGCCGATCGTTACCCAATCCTACCCCCATTGGCGAAAGAACACAAGGAAATACGTAGATTGCCCATTGTGACAGGGTCGACGGCCAAGATTCAAGACTCCGCCTCGGCGGCTTCAAACCGTTTTCGTTGCTGCGTAGTCAGGCCCCAGACAAAGAGAGCACCGTCCCCGTAACAGCTATGTGAATGCGTCGGCGCCAGACAGCCATAACCACACGCACTCAAGACCCACACCTCAGATAGTCCCTCTACCGAAAAGTCTACTCCCCCGCTGGGAATACCGACGTGCTGGCGGTCGTCCTGGCCGTATCGAATGCGGTTATCTTTGCGAAAACGCATCATTATCTCCTCCCGCCTCAGCAGCTTCCATGCAGTGGTTGAAAATCAGCGTGCGGTCCGATTCGTGTTCGGTCATATCGGCCGCTTCCTGTAGAGCTTCTCGGAGCCGTCTGATCTCAGCTTCCGCCACGATTGCCCGGGTGAGACTTCCTGGCACGTTATCGTCATCGCGGATCACGTCGAATTCATCCGGCTTTAGGCCAAGCATTCGCTGCCCAAATATCGCCCACACGGCTCCAAGGGCGTTGCGGTCGGCCTCGGCAAATTCTCCTTCGACAAATACCATCGGCGCCTCCCTCGAAATCTCCCTCGGAATCTCAGACCGTACCGTTTTGCGTGCTCTAATTACCAGCATCACTCACCTCCCGCCGCCTTCGCGGCTCTGACCGCTACCTCGAATGTGCGTACAACATCTTCCGTAATCGTGAGCTTCGCTTCACAGTTTGGGCATTCATCATCTTTGGGACCATCCTGGCCGTGATCTGTGATGTGACCGGACAAGTCCTGTTGGTTCCACATGTACCCGCACACCGGGCAGCGAATGTCTTGGGCGTCATAGTCAGCCTGCACACGCGCCTCGATTCGTTTCTGTAAATCCGAGCACATAGTCTATTCACCTCCCGCCGCCTTCGCGGCTTCTAAGGCTCGCCTGGCAATACTCTCCACTGCGGCCACCACCCCGTCCACTGGCTCAGCAAACATATGTTCCTTGACCATCCGGGCAACCAAGATTTGGACTAGACCCAGCGTCATAGTCAACGGTAACTCGTCACGTAAAATCTTGCAAAGACCGTCGTAGGACCATTCGTCGCGGTTATTTTTCATCACTCACCTCCCGCCGCTTTCGCGGCCTCAAACTTCTCGCACGTGCCGTCATTCACGTCCTGACAGTACCAATACGTGTTATCACAAAATGTGCGACGAGAATCACCCTCCGCAACATAATAGGGCAACTCCAGGCCACTCACCGGGTGCCGTGCCGTTGCATACGGAGACGCCTTGCACTGCACGTGCGTCCGCACCGCCTTCCGATCCTCATCGCCGTAGTGGACACACTCGACACAAACGCGATATTCGTCACCGGCCATTTTCAATACTCCTCGATTTTGAACCCGCCGCCGTCCCGTTGCCTTCGACGGGTCGCAATGAAGACGTGGTACGGCACCTTGTCTGCCAGCAGTTTAACTCGCATGAGCGACGCCTCGGGGGTTATCCCGGTGCCCTTGACTTCGTAGATGTGCATGTAGCTGTGGTGCAACAGGTGGAAGTCCGGCGTGTAGTGAATCCGGCGTTTGTCGTCTGGAGTTGGCTTGCCTAAGGTCAACGCATACGAGCACAATTCATATTCCCACCACGTCACCACCTCGGCCGCAACCAGTGGCAGAATGAATTCGTCGCGAAACGCCGCCTCGGTCTTGTTCATCACGCCGCGTTGCTTGGGTGCCCCTTTGGCGAACGTCGACCAGTGCCGCTTGGCGGCTTGAACCGGGAGTTGCGCGGTGCGGTTGGTGATCAGCCCTGGTCGTGTTTTCATTGTTACTCTGTTTTCTCTGGCTCGAAATTCATCCAGACGCATTCGGTCATGCGCCGTTTCGTTTTCCCGCCGCCAGCGTTGTTCGGTAAGTCGAAGTCGACGCGATGCCAACCTTCGCTCTTCGCGGCGCCGTCATACAACGGAGAACGATAGCCAGACAGGAGGAAGTTTCCGGCAATTCCACCAAGCCGAGTCAGTAAGTGAAAATGATCGTCTTTGCTCATCTCGTACTGGTACGCCGTCGTGACCGTGCGTGTCTGGTGAAGGTACGGCGGGTCGAGATAGAACAGCGTCTTAGGCCCGTCTTGCGTGCGGATCACTTCCAGGGCAGGTCGATTCAGGATGAGCACGCGCTTCAGCCGAGCATGAACTTCCGGCAGTCCTTCGATGGCAGTCAGCCAGGCCGATACCTGTTCGTTCATGCCACGGCGGGTGCGGTTGCGAGACACCGTCGCGAAGTCTTTTTGGAGCCCTTGGCGGGATTGGCGGCAACGGATGAAGAATGAAACGGCAGCCCTCCAATCCGGTGAGTCGATTGGTGTATACGGATTCCGCTGTTCATATTCCCATCGACGTTCCGAAAACGGTGTGATCCGCAAATCTTCAACCATTTGTGGTCCGCACTGGCGGAGACTTTCCCAGAAGTTCATCAATTCGCCATCGATATCGTTGACGACTTCCGACACGCCTCTCTCACTACTCCTGTCGCTCCACATCAACGCCGGGTTTTCCGGGTCGCGCGCCAGCAAGACAGCCAGTCCGCCGGCGTACGGCTCGACGTAGTGCAGGTGACGGGGCATTAAGGCTATTATCCGCTTGGCAAGGTAGTGTTTGCCACCGTGCCACTTCAGGGGCGGGGTTATCGTTGCCATAATCGGTTACTTCTCCGTGTCGGTTTCCAAACCATCCTCGAAAAACTCGTCATCGGGCAGATCGCAGAGACCCGTTGGCAGTCCCTCCGGCTCGGCGGTTTCATCTGTCTGCTGTCGTGTCCGAAAACCGCCTGCATTCAACTCCTCCTCCGTGCAGCGCTTCGCCATGCCAGTCCGTCCAAAGACGCACTTATCAGCGCAGGTACACTCACACCGCATTACGCCGTCGCTACCTGCGGCTACCACTATCGCAGCGCCGTCAGTGGCCGTGCACGAGACGACAGTGGTTTCACCGGGTAGGTGCTCGGCAAGGAACTCGTCAAGGAACTTTATGGCATCTCCTACCGCCAGAGTATCAAGTCCAAAATTCTTGATCGATTCTATCACGATAGTTGCAGCAAGTTCGTTCTCACGTTGGGACCGCAAATGTGCTGCCCTCTCCTCATTCACCGCCTCGGCCACGCGGACGAATTGCTTGCCGTGTTTGATCGTTAGATCCGCATACGCTTCTGACATCACTGCAAGACCATCCTCGAAGCCATCGCGTTGACTCTCGGCCACGCCGAGTCTGTCGCGGTCTTCATCGCGTTCTTCCTCTATCCGGTTCTTCCACTCGAATGCGTTAGCCCAACCACCTTTGCAGATACGCCGTCGCACCTCAGCGTATATCCACGCGACGAAAAAGAGCGCCGTGATAATCCACAATAGTAGCGTCATGCTGATACCTCCCGTGGTTCATGGATTTCTATCCCTGCCGCAACGTTATCCCCTATTTCGTCGGCTTCATCAGCCCATTTAAGTAAATTGCGGGCAACGGCTCGCATGGCGGACGGCGATGCAATAAAACGCAGGCTCTGCGGCTCGCGCGTTTGGCTCAGTATACCATCATCACCCGTAAAGCAGCACTGCGGTTCAGCTAAGACGTAAAACACTGCCTCGATAAACAGTTCGAGTTTATCGTCGCGTGGCGTGAAAATAATGTTCCTGCCAGTCGCAATGAGTGTTTTCATATCGATTCCTTTCGTGGTTTGCGTAGTTCGTCGACGTAAACGGTCATCTCATACCTTCGTCATGTCTTTTTGCTCTGTTGCCTGCATCCGCCGGCAATACGACCACAGCATTTGGGTTTCGTGCATTCGGTATCTCCTTCGCTCGATTGCATCCCGTTCAATAGTGACTCTGCGGCCATCGACCGAGAGAAGGCCCCAACCTGCGGGCATCTCGTCAGGCAGCAGCAGCCCGCTGGGTGCCATCACGAACCGATACGATCCCATGCCGTAGCCCTCGCGTTGACGATGCCACTTGTTGGTATCCTTCCGAAAATCCGCCCGGCTTGTTTTGCATTCGATCAAGATCGACGTATGACCGTGGTTGGCAAATCCAATGGCGTCCGGCGTCTCCGATGCACTGGTAACCAGTTCGGCAAACACCACGGCACAGCGGAGCTTAATCCAATACGGTTTGCCACCGACCTCGTAGCTCGCGAGCACTCGGCATGAATGCCGAAGCCAACGGCCGGCACGGACAACCAGCTCTGCGTGGGTTGGGGGCTTCACTTCGGTTTTCTCCCAACGGCCGCAGCGACAGCTCTACCCATCGCCGTTGAGTCCTTGCCGCCACTGAGTGCCACGATATGGTTCATGTCATGCCTTTCATATTTCACTGGAAGTGGCAAACTCTCGTCGTAGCTGCACTAGCTCGCGACAGGTAACTCCCACCGCGCCAGCAGAAATTGCCTCGGCACGCTTGCTGGCCGTCAGATCGTAGTGGTCGCCGTGTTTCCAATCCTTGCGAAGTCCGAGCTTCTTGGCCATTGCTTCAAGTTCCGGGTCACTCTCGGCCAGTATGTGGCAGGCATGGTCATACCGCCAATTCGCTGGCCGATACGGCTTTGGTGTGCGGCGTAGTTCGTCGACGTAAACGGTCATCACTTCGGGTTCCTCCCGGCGGCCAACGCCGCAACGTTCTCTGCCTTTCGAGGTTCGCGGGCACTCGGCCAATTACCTCACGAAGGCCAATAAATCGGCCGGCTCTTCCTGCCGGTCGATCGGCAATCCCGAGCCAAATAGCAACATTTTTTCTGGGTCGAAGATAGCGAGCGAGCGGTCTCGGCGTCGTCCAGTTTCACAATCGCATCGAGCCGCGCAGGAAAAATAGCTCGCGGATCTTACCGGCAAGCCCTCTCTTGCGGCTTTCATCGCGCGAATAGTCCAAATCGTCACGTAGCCAGAATCCAGACATCGCCGACACCGATAGACTTCGGCGCCGTCGACGAATTGACGTTGCCGCGATGACCCCCCTTCTCCACCCAATCGCCGAGCGATGCCGGCCACGGCCATCGGGTGACGGTCAAAACCTTTGGGTTCCGACTCCTCATCGCCAAGTAAATCGGTGGCCTGTTTGGCTTCCTTTAGGCCGGCCCGGTTTAGAGACCGAGCCCAAGAGGCAATCACGTCGTCCACTGATGGAGCCCGATCATCCTGATTATGTTCGGATGAGATACGGGCTAGCCACTTGCCGAGACCAGGAAACTTGGCTCGGTGATATCCCAGCCATTCCCGAAATTCCGGATAAGTCATGTTTCAATCTCCGTTTGACCTTCGTCTTCGCCTGGTAATGTGAACCTAATCGGGGGGTGTGTTCCGTCATTCCCTTTCTGTTCAAAGAGCCCTTTCCATCCGCCGGCCATCGAGGCGGTTATGGCCTTGATCGCGCCGTCGGGGCCCCAGGGCTTCAGCTTGGTGAGTTGGGCCTTGATGGCTTGGGGCTTGATGGTGAACTTTTCCTCGCGACGGAAGGCTAACCATTCCGCCCAGGCAGCGTGGAAGCGGGGGGTGTCCAGTTCCGTCGGAATAGGTATATCCTCAGGAGTAACAGTCACCTTCTTCTTAGGGCTAGGAATAGGGGTAAGGGTAAGGGTAGAAGGATCACCCCCTTTATCACCCCCTTTATCACCCCCTTTATCCCCCTTTGCTGGAGATAGAGATTCGTCTTTATCACCCCCTTTATCCCCCTTTGCTGGAGATAGAGATTCGTCTTTATCACCCTTTGCTGGATATTGGGTCTCGTCGCATGGGGTGTCGTCCAATTCGTCCAAACCATCCGAAATCGTGACCCAATATCGGCCCGGCTGGCGCTTCGGGCCCGACTCGTAATGCAACCAACCAGCTTCCACGGCCCGTTTACGGGCCCGGTCCAAGGATACCCATTTCGTGACGCCAATGATTGGCTGAAGCTGGTCATTCCAGTATGTTACCGGGCCTTTGTACCGCTTGGCATCTTCCTGGTGGGCAATCGTGACGCAGAGAACGAACGCTATGTGCCCGATCTCTTGGGCCGCGCAGGTCTTCGTCAACAGCCGACAGTACCGGTGAGCAAAAAAGGGCTCACGTTTCGGGTATTTAGCCATCCGTCGGCCCCCTAAACGAGATCGCAATTGCAAGAGCACAACCGAAGCCTATGCCCGCGGATGATGAATCACTCATTAAGGTTTCCTTTCGGTTTCGTGTCACGTACGGGGCCGCCCAACGGCCCAATAGTCAAGTTATCACCTTGGCTCACCATCCAACGCGTCCCCAAAGTGGAGATGTAAATACATAGTCAGGGTACGATTTTGCCCCAGGACTAACATGGATGCGATTCGTTCCTCGTCTATTTGTTGCTCGGTCACCCGGTGGAACTTCTGAGCCATCATTTTCAACCAGCGGGCAACCTCGCTTGGGGTTACTTCGCGTCCACGGCCATGAAGAAGCCTAGCGATATCACGAATCAGGCAATCTAAATGTGTCTGTGTCATTTTGGTGAGCCAAGTATGTTACTGCCTTTTCATTGGCATCTTGACCCCGTATCGACGGCAATAAGTCGCCGCGTGAAAGTCGCACAGCACTACGATCTTCTCGTCTCCGTATAGCTCCCCACCAATCATCCAAGTAGCTGGTACCTTGTCGCCAAAGAGGCAGCCTTCCTTGCACTCGCAGGGCAACTCCCATACTCGTGTGTCCTCGTTGAAATCATAATCAACGATCGGGCAAACGGGGCGAATCCAGGACGATTGGAGGTTTCGTGTCATGGCTGGCTAGCCTTGCTCCCCTCCCCCAGCAGCCAGCACTCATCGACCACCGACAACTCATACGGCACCGGTTTCACCACGCGCCTGTTTAGTTCCTGGGTGTCCGTCCAGCCCGGCTGTGATGAGTTTGCGAATCTCATCGATAATATCGACGCCACCCATTTGTATTTCAAGCGCGTATTTATCCAGGATCGTGCGAATCCTCCCCAGGGCTGGTCGACACAGTATGTCGTCCCACGACTTGTGCGTGATTCCTGCTTTCACGCCAAGATCGAATGCGCGAATTAGCTCAAGCCGCTCGCTCAGATGTGCCCTACCTCCGAGCATTTGCTGTCGGGCTATGTCGATGGCCGTTTCTTCTGGGTCTGCGTCGATCATATCATTCCACACCTGGGTCAATCCTTGTGTTTCTGTTTCAGTCATGTTTCACCTCCGGGAATTGTTTGACGGCCCAAAGTTTATCGGGGATTCGCCCCTGTTGGCCAGGCTTGAAGTGATTGTCCTGTTTGATAAACAGCCGAACTCCAGCCGCCTTGCATTGGTGGTAAATGTCCCACATCCAGTCAATCTCCATAGGTCGACGATTGGGGCCGGACTCCGCGCCGCATATTACCCAGCCGATTGCGTTCGGTCGCTTTCTGTTGGCACGCCCGTAGCCGACTCCACCAAACGCGGGTTCGCGATCGTCAATTACCATCGTGTCGAGAAATGGTATCGTGACTGGCCCGATAAGCGGCTCCAGACTAAGCCCCAAGACTGGCACCAAATCTCTACATTCTAGCAGGCTACCGATACCCGCCTCAAGGGTCTCTTGGTCACTGGCGGAATAGAGAAGCCAACAATTCGGGCGGAAGTTCAGATGTGCGTCCACGTCCGTCGGCAGCAAATCGCACTGACAGCCCGCGCTTTCATCATGTAAGACAAGGCGATGACTTTGACTTGTTCCCCCGCTTGTCGACGTTGCCGAATGATTCGCACATCGTTTTCCGTCAGCTTCGTTTTCGGGTGTTTTGATCCCTTTGGATGGCTTCTGTTGACGTTCAATACTTTGAGTGCGTGACACCGCTGTTCGCTCATTGTGGCTAGTTCGAGATTTTTTGGCCGGTTGTCCGCCTTCTTCCCGTTCTTGTGGTTGATCGTGAGCCCCTTCGGAATCGGGCCGTTGAAATAATGCCATACCAAGCGGTGCGCTGCTGCCACCGTGCGATTCTGGTTTCTCATCATGTGTACTTGCAAATACCCGTACCCTGTTTTCGCCTCTGCCCTGACTCTTGTGCAAGGAGTCGACCGCGTTGTGTTGTTCCATCTGTCCCAAGTTCTCTTGGCCACTCGCCACACGCGACCGCGCTCGTCGATTTCCAACTCTCCTTGGTTTACCGCAACGAGAACAATTCTTTCGTTCATGGGATTCAACATCAAACCACATCTCCAAAATATTTTCAGGGCGTTTAGTTAATAAAATCCACGTCAGATTCTGGCACTGGTCGATAACGCCGTACATATCGTGGCGAAGATCCGTCATCGTGAGTGGATTAGCTATTCCGTCGCGGTGCCGAAATATCTGGCGACCAGCCGAGTCCACAATCGGCCCCTGCCAGTCCTCGAATGCGTCCATCAGCGAACCGACGAACACGCGGGGGCGTTGCCATGCGTTTTGTAATGGCAACCATCCTCCGAGATTTCCGTCATTGCCTTCAATCAAGCCCCGAGCTTCCAGCCGTTCCACACTCGTCGAAACAGTCACCCATGTCCGGTGCGTCTTGTGAACAAGGTCAGATGTGCAAACCGTCGGCTCGGCCATTACACAACGGAAGCACCCCTGGTCGATCTCCGCCTTCCGATTCCACTTGAGCGGCTTTTGCCAGTTGGCATCCGAAGTGCGCCGCCGCTTGCCGACGATGCCCATCCGCTTGAAGTATGCCTGGGCGTAACAATTCAGGCAGCCAATGTGCTTTCGTCTGCAACCTAACACGGTGTTCCAGGTGTGGTCACACCACGCGATCTTAGTGTTTTCAGCCATGCTGATTTTCCTCCAGATCAAAGTGGTCCTCTATGACGTTTAGCGGCACCCCCTCGGCCATCGCTGCCTCGACGATTCGCGGCCCGATCTCCTTCGTTCGTTGTCGGCAGTGTTTGTGCTGCTTGGCGAAGGCCCTGGCCAGCGCCACATAGCAGTTGATACTGATTGGCATCGCAACTTTTTGCACATCCCCGCAGCGGAGACACTCGCAAGCATAAGCCATGTCGCCTTGCGTCGCGTCGTGACAAATGATCCAGTCCTGTTTCATGGCGTGGCCTCCTTGGGTATGGCCGTCTCGGCACTTTCGCGGCTGCTGTAGCAGTCCTCGGGTCTACGATAATTCTGCTCGGTAAACCACACCCACCACCCATCAATACGACACTCGTA
>SDBU01007916.1_pt1 | contig 12158 bp, 7 predicted proteins | sample 2277071 | NCBI WGS metagenome assembly SDBU01 (sample SAMN10397929, study PRJNA504765) | marine sediment metagenome | isolation source: marine sediment core GS08_GC12, 126 cmbsf | place: Arctic Ocean: Gakkel Ridge, Loki's castle | collected 2008
TGGCGGTCTTGCCTTTGAAGTTTTTGACCTTAATGGTGGTTTAGTAGGGAGAGATAGTACAACTACTGAAGCTATGAGGATTGACCAATATGGCAACGTAGGCATAGGCACTACTACCCCTGCTTATCCGTTTGTAGTCAATTCTGCTTCAGCTAATAGTTTCTATGTTGATTCTTCTGGGAATGCTACTACTTCAGCTTTAGGCATTAGGGGGCTTACTAATTGCGACACTATTGATACAGACGCTAATGGAGTTTTAAGTTGTGGTTCAGATGCTACCGGTGGAGGTGGTGGATCTGGTGCTTGGGCTACTACTTCTGATAGTGGAATAGAAGTAACCTATTTGGTTAATGCATCCTCAGACTTAATTTGGGGGAGTGGTTCTACCTCAACCGCAGAGGTTTTTTGGGATGAATCGGAGAACCTTTTAAAAATGACGGGAGGTTTAGAGGTAGATACAGTAACTACAACTGGGGCTTTCGTATTTACTCTTCCTGCTGATGGAAATATCACAGTAGATGGACGAACTAATCCGAGAACAGTTACTGTTGGGGCTATGAGGTGGAATCATACGCCAGAGGCTTCTACTCTTAACACAAGGGCTTTATTTTTAGATATAGATGCAAACAGTGTTCCTAATACTCAGGGATTACACATTGATTTAAAAGCAACTAGCATTGCGGCAGGAGAAACTATAACAGGTATAAATATTGTCGGAGATACTGTAAATTCTTCTGGTGGAGTTATTAGATTATTACAATTAGATAAAACAGGGGTGGGGAGCGCTGAAGTTCACGGAATCCATATAGAACCAGAAATCGAAGAAGTAATACACCACGCTTCAGGAACATTTATTGACCCAACTCAAGGCTGGGATGAAAATGGAGGATTTACTAGCACAACAGATGCTTTTGGCTCGTCAGCAATAGATGTGACTATATTTAGTGCCAATAGTGATGCTATTTATCTTGGTGCTGATACCGCTTTTCAAGAAGTAGAATATATTTTAAATACAGCAGCTTCTAATCCTGGGGTTAAACCTACATTTGAAATTTCTACTGTTGGGCCTTACGTTGCTATTACGCCCATAGATAATACAGCAGGATTCAGAGAAAGCGGACTCATTGATTTAGAGGATGTAGATTTATCAAGCTGGGTAGCTACCACAACAAATGGCGTATCTAAGTTTTATTTACGAATTACTCGAACTCAAGCTAATCTAGGCACAAACCCTATAGAAGATTTAATTCAGACTGCGGTAGTTGTAGACTATATTTGGGATAAAGACGGAAGATTAAATCTAGGCAGCCTTGCTACTGCCAGCTCAACTTTTACAGGAGCAGTTGTAATAAGTAGCACGCTACAAACAAGTGCATTATATACAGCAATGGGAGGCTTAATCAGTCAAGCAAGCTCTACCTTTACCGGCACAGTAGCCTTCGATGGAGCAGTAATCTTTAATGATAGCTTACAGATACCAGCAGGTGCTTCGCCAACAGTAAATGCTGCTGGTGAGGTAGCCGTTGATACTACTGACGATCAGTTCATTTATTATGGAGGTGCAAAAAGAGTTTTAGATTATATAAAGAGTGCTTGTTTCACTATCGAAAATCTTGCGGCTGCAGATGATGATTTACTTGTTTTCTCTAACGATGTAGCGATTACAGTAACTGCAGGGTGGGGGCATTGTATTGGAACTTGCACTACTAATGCCACTATTGACTTTGAGGATTCAGATGCAAACAAAATGACAATGACAGACTTTACTACAAGCGATTGGGGAACAGAACCAACACCTCAAGCAATTTCTGGAAATAATGCTCTTATTGCTTACGAGGGATTTTCTGCTGAGGTTACTAATGCAGTAAGTCCTGAAACTGATACATACTTAATTTGTTTTTCATACACAATAGACGCTCAATAAAATGAATATACTTTTAATCATAGGAGTAACAATTTTAATAGGGGGTTTGGTTTGGTTAGTTAGTAAAAATAAGAAATTAGTAGCAGGAACTATGGTTGCATCTGCTTTGGCAGCTTCAATAGTTGTATCTCCTAATGAATTTTCTGCCTTAGATAAATCAAAAATACAAAAAAATTTAGAAATAGTTAATACTCTCACTCAAGCTTATCCTTATCATAAAGAAATTATCAACGAGATTATTGACTCTATTTCTTCTAATAGAAATCCTGATATGTCAAAATTTACAACAAATGATATAGAAATAAGAGAGGCATACAAAGACCTATTAGAGACGTTACGGGATACAAGAAGCTCTGATGAAGAATTAAGCGTTCCTTTTTCTGAACTTAACCAAAGAGTAAAAGAGTTTATGTTTAAATCCATAGAAAGATGAAAAAAGAAATTATATTTTTAATAACCCTATTGCTATTGTTGACTACCAATAAAGCATTAGCCATGAAACAAGTTTTTGTTAATGGTTCACCAAATGACCTTAATAGTGCTACGGTTGAATATAACGGAGTAAGTTTTAGTGGTTTTGGTGCTGGGCTAAGTTGGAACGCAACAGAAAATAACAGAACTTCAGTTATGCCTGCCAATGGAACTTTAAGGAATCTTATTGTTGAACTTACTGGTTCGCCTGGAGCTGGCAATTCATACGCTTTTGTTTTAATGGTTAATAATTCTCCCTCTGCTTTAACGACTACAATTTCAGATGCTGAAACTTCTGATTCAGACCAGGCTAACGATGTCTCGGTTTCTGCTGGAGATGTAGTTTCTATAAGAGTAACTCCTTCTAGCACACCAACAGTTCGGGATGCAAAATGGTCTTTAGAGTTTGAGGGCGATACAGCAAATGAAAGCGTTTTGATGGGTATAGCTTCTCCGTTTACAAGTAGCATAACCTATTTTCATCCTAATGTTAGAGGTGAGGCTAGTAATACTGAGGCAGGACAGAGATTGTTGGTTCCCCTTGATGGAACCATTAAGGCATTGTATATAAATTTGTCTGCTACTCCTGGAACTGGTAACCAATATACATATGCGATATTTAAAAATGGTTCTCAAGAGGCAAGTAGTGTTGTTACATTATCAGATGCTGAAACAGCAGATAATGTTACAGGTCTTAATATTGACATAGCACCTGGTGATAGTTTTTCTATAGAGGTAATTCCAACAAGCATTCCTACTGCTAATACTACAAAAGTAGGTGTAGTAATTTCTGCCGATACAGATGGAGAAAGTATTATTGGTGGAACCACTAATAATGATTTAAACATTAGCACTACTGAATATAATCATTTTACTGGTTCTGACTCTGTTGCTTGGACAGCTACAGAGGCTAATACAGTATCATCAGCAGGGGTTACTGGATTTACTCTTAAAAATTTCAGAGTTGAACTGATAGGAGGTAGTCCTGGTTCTGGAGGAGATGCTTACCAATTTGCTATTAGAAAAGACTCTGGTGCAGGTAATAGCACTTGCACAATTACTAATGCAGAAACTACTTGCACAGATGGAGTTAATACAGACGATTTTGTTAGTGGTAATGATTTGAGTATTGAAAATAATCCAGCAGTTACACCTACAGCAAGAGATGCAAGGTGGTCAGCCATTCAAAATATAGCAGCAGCCCCAGCAGCCAGAAGAAGCTGGCACACAACACCATAAACACCAATAATTTTTAATTAAAAAAATATGAAAAGTTTCGAAGATTTGTATGAAGACTGCCAAACACAAAGTTCTGATACTGATGCAACCACTTTGACATTCTTTAAAAGCAAACTAAATGAAAGCATCAAAAAGGCTTATGCAGTTTTAAATGCAGAGTGGTTTTATGATTCAGCTACAGATTTAACAGTAGATGGAGATGAAAGCTACCCTCTTCCTTTTAATTGCGAGAGAGTTCATAGCATTAAAGTAACTATTAGTTCAAGAGATTATGTAGTGACAGAATTTCCAAGAGGAGAGAATGAATGGCTTGCGCTTACAGGAGGCGCAACATCAGCTACTGAAAGCAACTATCCTACTTACTATTTTGTTAAGAGAGATACTTATGAGTTTTATCCCGCATCAAGCACAAGTGGATATACAATAACCATGAGATACAAGGTAGATCCAAAAGATTTAACTGCTGCTGATAGTACAACCTCAACAATAAAAACTTTGACCAATGGTGGCACAACAGTTACGTCTAATGCTGCTGCTTTTACTGCAGCGATGGTAGGTAGATTCCTTAAGATAGATGATGATGGTGATTGGTATAGGATTGCTTCCTTTACTTCTACCACCGTTATAGAACTTGCGAGAGAATATGGTGGAACTTCAATAGCAGCTGGAACTTCTGCTTATACGACAGGAGAAATGAGCCTACTCCCCAATTCATTCCAAGAAATGCCGATAGACTATGCTCTGTATCGCTATTATCTTCAAAAAGAACAGGTTATAAGGGCAGGAGAGTATAAGTCAATCTGGGAAGAGAATCTAAAGAAATTGAAAGAATATGGTTCAAATCTAACTACAAGCGGAGTATTAGTAGAAGATGTTTATATTAGAAATTATAATGATTGGCCGAGTGGCTTAAGCTAATGGCAGACAAACTTTTATCAATAGATTATTTTAATGGAGGCATTTCAAGTGGAAGCAAGATAGGCTTACGAGGCTCTTTCCGCTGGGGGCAAGGACTAGATATTCATTCTGACCCAGATAGATTACAAATAATGCCTAAAAGCACTAAAGATAGTGGCACTACTGTTACTGATTTAATTTTGTTCGGAGCAAACAACACTGTGAATGCTAACAGATACTTCCTAGGAGACGCTGGGGCGTTGTATAAGAGGACTTCAGCAGGTGTTTGGAGTAAACTATCAACTTATACAAATGCACAGGGCATGGGCTTCTTTTCAGGAACTAACAAAGTATTCTTTGTTTCGGGGAATACAGAGTATCAGTTAGACCCTTCAGGCGACAGTGTTAATTCAGGAAGGTCTTTAAATTCGGCAACTTGGCATCCAGTAGAAACATTTTTAGATAAAGTATTCTTAGGGAATGGCAGAGAATTAATCAGTACAGACGCAAGTAATATTAATCTTGATAGCACCACAACTGGTGCGGGCATCACTGTGGATTTTAATTACAAGATAAAAGTTTTAAAAAACTTAGGGAATTGGCTATTTATAGGAGCAACTTCTGACAATAGCTCTGATGCAAGATATTTTTTATGGGATGGATTTAGTGATAAGTATAATTATGCTCGTTCATTAAAAGGAGAGGATGGAATAAATGCAGTAGAAGTGGCTGACGATGGTACAGTTTTAATACACGCAGGTAAGCAAGGTCACGTTTATCAATTAGTGGGCGTAGATGCTCCTTTATCAAAACTTAAAGAATTGCCTAGAGTTGAAAAAGACAAGACCATAGAAGTATATCCTGGGAGCACTGCTAATCATCAAGGGCGTACTCTGTTTGGACTATCAACAGGGACTTCAGTTACAGCAGAGAGGGGAGTTTATTCTTATACTTCTACTGACAAGAATTATTCAAAGACATTTAATATGGATTATGCTATTTCTACTGGAACTACTACAGGAATAACATTACAAATTGGCTGCCTTTTATCAGCAAATACCAATGAATTGTTTATTGCTTGGCGAGATGCCTCAACTTATGGGGTAGATTTAATTGATGGTACAGGGGTTCAAGCTGTTTCTGTTTATGAGACACTTATACATGATGACAATGCTCCATATCGTAGGAAGTATTATAAGAACTTTAAAGTAAAATTAGCAGGAGATTTGGCTACTGGTGAGGTTCTCACTCTTTCTTACAAGGCAGATAGAGCATCAAGTTGGACAAGTATAGGTACATTAGATTTCTCCATCGATGGGGCAGTAAATGTAAAACGATTTAAACCAGACATTAAGGCGTTTGAATTAGAAACTCGTTTAGTGGGAGCTAATTCAGGTTCAACTGCTCCGTCAGTTGACAATTTAGCGATTTTATTTAGTGATGAACCCTTAATTTAACATTATGGCAGAAGAAATTATAACAAACTTTCCAGAACTTCTAGATGTTCCCATTGAAGGAGATCCTTCTTTTCAACCTACAGGAACAACTGGATTTGCCAAAGAATTTAGAGGTGATGTTTACTCATCAAGAGGCAGATTTGGTAATGGTTCAGCCTATATTGATATTTCAGCAACAGAAATAAAGTCTAACAATTTTGTCAGTGGTTCTCTTGGATGGAGAATTAAATACAATGGCGATGTAGAGTTTAGTTCTGGTACATTTCGGGCTAATGTTACTGGTGCTACTATCACTGGTGGATTAATCCAAAGTTCGACTTCTGGACAAAGAGTTGTTATACAGTCAGATGAATTAAATTTTTATGATAGTTCTGACACATTACGAATGGCATTAAACTCTGATACAGATGGGATTACTTTATATGATGAATTAGGGGTTAGACAAGGTGGAATTTCTGGAGACAATCAATGGGGAAATTATAGTGTTTTGATGCTTCATTATACTGGTGTGGGTAATCAAATTAGTATGTATTTTTCAGATATTGCTAATGTGTCTGCTAAAGATTTTATTCCTGATACAAATAATACATTTGACTTAGGTTCATCCACTTATAAATGGAAAGATTTATATATATCAGGCAGTATTATTGGTGGCAGTGGTATTTCTTTAGAAGCAGGAGAAGATTTGGTGCTTGGTGATGCAGTATATATTAGTACAGGGGGGCTTGCTGCGACTAAAACAATAGAAAATGTTGAAGATGGCTCTGATGCTGTTATCTATGGAACAAGATGGGGAGGACAAACATTTTCATTTGATGAGGAATTTACAATAACAACTATAGGCTTAGAGATGAGAAAAATAGGAACTCCAACTGGAAATCTTGTTCTTGAGGTATTTGCAACTGATGGTAATGGTGCTCCAACAGGAGCTGCACTTGGCTCTAAAACCGTTGCTGCAACTGCAAACGTATCTTACGCCACAAAAACATTTACACTTGATACTCCAACACCTTTAGATGCTAATACTACTTATATTTTTACAATAAAGGCAGTAGATACAAGCGAAGTTAATAGATTAGAATGGCAATATGATGATGGTGGCAATCCTTATGCCGGTGGATCTATGAATTATTCTATTGACTCAGGCGTTAATTGGGTACTTAATACCAGTAATGACTTTGCATTTGAAATCAATAGCCATCCAAGGGCAGGTAGATTATATAAGACAGATGCTTCATTTGCTGATGAAAGAATTACTGGTTTTATAGGAATCGCAGGAGAATCAATTACAGCAGGGGTTAATGGATCAATCGTAGCCGCAGGTGTCGTTGCAGGAGCTTCAGGATTAACAGTAGGAGCTAAAGTATATCTTTCAGATACGACAGGAGCAGTTTCTTCATCTGCAGGTTCAAATTCAAAAACAGTCGGTTTAGCTTATTCAGCCACAGAAGTAATAATTAACTATTCAATATAAATATGGCAACGCCAATAAATAGAGCAAAAATAACAACATTTCCAGGGTCGAGTAATGAATATGACCAATGGATTGCTTCTGGGAGAGAATTTGTAGAGGGTCAGTGGTATGAACCAGCCTCTACTCCTGCTCCTGCTCTAACTTCTACAGCAAAAGAACCTACGCTTGAAACTATTGGTGCTGGTGTTTCTGAGGCGGCAGAAAAAGCAAAAGCATTAACTGAGCAAGTGGCAAAGGAAGGAATAACGCCAACACCAACACCAGAACCTACCCCTACTGAAAAGTTTTGGACAGGAACAGAATTTTTGACAGACCCAGCAAAAATTGAAGCATGGAAAAAAGCACATCCAGGAGGGTTTGACCCATTAGCAACGAGTAAAACTGAAACAACTCCAACCCCAACACCTACACCCGCTTCTACTGTTTCAAAAGATGCAACAACAGATAAAATTACTGCAGATATGACAGCAAAACTTGAAGAATTTCAGACGAGTATGAATGAGTCATTTCAAGAATACTTTGATGAGCAAGAAAAATATCTTCAGGAGTTAAGAGACCAACCAACTGCAATAGAACAATTACAGAAATTTCGTGAAGATCAGAAATTACCTGTGTTAGAGAAGGAGTTGATGGGTATAGATCAAACGATATTAGATGTAGAAGGGCTTTTATCTAATATAGAAGAGGATATTAGGACAAGAACTGAGGGACTTCCGGTTTCTGAAGCAGCTGCAAGAAGATTAACTGCGATAGAACAAGCACCTTTGAGTAAACGACTCACAGACCTTATTAGAGGGCGACAACGTGTGGCGGTAGGATTAGAAGCGAAACAAGCAACAGTTGAAAGATTTATGGCTGCACAGGAAACTGATATTCAAAGACAAAGAACTATTACTGAAGCAAAATTAGGACTTGGCAAAGAACGATTAGAATTTGAAACTGAAAAACAGAAAACCACATTAGAAACATATAGAACTGAATTAGAAAGGCTAGAAAAAGAAGAAACAGAAGCTACAGCAGAAGTTAAAGAAGCAACTAAAGCGGCAAATACAGTTAAGAAAAATATCTTGACTAACATAAATAGTGCAGTTGACCAATACAAATTAAATCCTTCTGGCTTTAGGGAACGATATATTGAATCTTTAGTAGCTACTTATGGAGAGCAACAAAGAGAATATATTGGGAAACAAGTCTATTCTTTAATGCCTGATATTATCGAAAAACCTGAAGATATAACTCCAAAAACTTTAATCTCACAAGCAAAAATTAATCAATTAGCTGCCGCAGGTGTACCGCAAGCTGTTGCGCTAGATATTCAAAGATCCCTTAACGCAGGTACAACGTGGCCAACTATTGTCGCACACCTAGATCAGCAATTAGGCGAAGGTAAGGGGAAAGAAATGATGGAACTATACGAAAACATTATGATTCTTTAATTATGGTCTACATACCACTTACTCCACTAAAAGAGGAAACTAAGATAAAAAATTCTCTAATACCAGAGAGCTATATTTCCCTTTCTAATCAACCAAAAGAGTATACAGATGCACTACAAACTAAAATAGAGCAAGATATATCTAATATCAGTGATTTTGATGAAAATGCTCAGGAGAGTGATATTAAGGATATCTGGGATGCCTTTCATCTTGGAGCTAGAAATATATTACATAAAAGTAAGCAGTTCTTTCTTTCAGCTTTACCAGAAATGGTTTTTAAAAATTATGAGTCTGGGGAAGGGCCACTTGGCATACCTTATGCAGAAGAAACTCGTAAAAAGGTTAATGAGAGGAATGAGGGTTTGAGGAAATCATTTAAAGAATCATACAATAAATCAGATAAGCAGTATAAAGAATGGGTTGATGCGCATCCAGAGTTACAACCAAGAAAAGAATGGTCAGAAAGAGGGGTTCTCGAGAACATAAAAGAAAATCCGAAAATCTTTCGTGATCCTGCATATTGGGGATTTATAGCTGCGGAATCGGCTGCATTTTCTGTTGGTGTAATTGGAACAACTTTAGTTGTTGGAGCAATAACAAAAAATCCTGTTCTTGCTATCGGGGCTGGGGTTGCTGTCGCTACTCCTCTACAAACACAGGATCTCTTTGAAGATTTAGTAGCAAATGGCGCCACAGAGGAACAGGCAGCAGAACTTTCTAGTTGGATTGGCCCGGTAATAGCTTCTGTAGAGGTTGCTGGTGATTTGCCTATATTAAAATCACTTGGAGGAAAGGTATTTTCAAACATACTTTCAAGAAATATAAAAAGGGAAGTCTCAAAACAGGTAATTAAGGATCTGACCAAAAGGGGTTTATTAAAAGCAGGAGTTATAACATTTACTAAAATTGAGGTTGCAGAAACCATAGAAGAAGTTTTACAGGGAGCAATTCAAAACGCAACTGTAAAAACGGTTAATGAAAACAGGAGTATTTTAAAAGATATTCCAGAGACAGCATTGAGAACCTTAATAGCAACAGTTCCCTTTGCTTTAACAGGTGGAGGTTCAGCCATAAGGCAAGAAGCAAGGGTTGAAGATTCAAAGATAGAAGAGCCTTCTATTGAAGAGGTTTCTATCGAGCCAAAGGTAGATGTTGAAGAAAAAGCTAAAGAAGTCATTACTATTCCAAAGCCAAAAGTTAAAGAAGTTGAGGTTGTTGAACCAACAAAAGAGATAACAATTACAAAAGAATTAGAGCCTCTTGTAGTAGAAGCAAAGAAGTTTGATACTGCGGAGAAGTTTGTAGAAGCACAACCAACTTTTTTTAGAGAAGGGAATATACAAGAGGCAAGAGATTTAATATCTGGTAGGAAACAAATGCTTGTTGATACTGCAGGAGAGTCCAAGTTGTGGTCTCCAAAATTAGACACAGCACTTGGTCAAAAACGTAATAAAAATGGGATTATAATTAAAGCAAGAGGGAATAATCTTGCTTATAGGGGCGACAAGTTAGAGGGAGAATTATCTTCAATTACTCCACAAAATATTGAAAGCATTTTAATTCATAAAGACTCACCACTAAGGTTAAGTAATGGTAATCTTAGACCATCTTGGAAAAAAGCTCTTGAAGAGGAAGGATTCGATACTTCAAAAATAAAAATCCCAACAGAAGCTGGAGTTACAAGAAATATCAAAGACTATATTGAAATACCTAATAAATCTCAATTTACTGATTTTTACAATCAAGTTAAAATTGAAAAAAAGAAAGAGATTGAAAAAAAGAAAGTATCTAAGGTAGCCAAGAGTATAAAAGCTAAGGCTGAAGAAAAAGGCATTGTAGATGCGTTCAAAGATTTGGCTGAATTTACCCCAGTTGTAATTAAGGAGCAAACCGCAAAAATACAAAAGATAATTGACGAAGATATAGAAAAAGCAAAGAGAATGGCTATCGGAGAACAGCCATTGGAAGAGGGCATTAAGGGCGCCTTGCTAGTGAAAATGGTTGAAGATTATGCTATGGATAATAAAGATGGGGGGTTAATCCTAGCTTTAGCCAATTCGCCTTTAGTAGCTGAAACAAGCGTGGCCGGACAGACCTTGAGACTTATAGCAGAGAGAATCCCAGACTCAGCAACAGCTAAGATCAAAGAGGTAGAAAAAGAGAGGAAAGAGGTTGCAAAAAAGAAATTAAAGGGTAAAACTGTAAAACAGGTAAAGGCTGAAATTAAACAAGATTTAAAGGGTAAATTAGAAAAAGATAGTAAAAAAATTAGTAAGTTTTCCTGGCAAGCGTTAATAAACGAAGTAACTTGTTAAAAATATGTCAAATCCAAATCCACATGGTGAATACGGAGACAACTCTATTTTTTGGGTATTATTTGTCGCAATTATATTCGCTTTAGTTACATAAAATATGGCTTTTTGTCTACCATTTGAGGAAGCAAATAAAATAAAAAAAGCTATCAGGAATGGAACATTAAATCCTGATAAATTAAACAAAATGACCTCTCAAGAAAGAAGGGAGTTTTTTGCTAAACTTATTGGGAAACAAAATGCTAAAGAAGTCAACCTTTTATTTGAGAAAAAACTTCTTCTAAAAAATCAAGAAAGGGCCATGACTGATTGGGCAAGAGATATAACCGGAATATCAAAAGAACAGAAAGAGGCAACTCTTGAAAAAATTAGACAAACTTATGCTGATAAAAAAAGGCGATTACAAGACCCGAAAGAGAACGAAGTCTTTTTGAATGAAATAGTTAGTGATGTTTATTCAAGGAAATTCAAAACAGAAACCTCTCTTGAAGAAGCACAGACAATTACTGAACTTTCTCAAGATACAAAAAGAACAAGAGAAAAATTGGGCGATTTGTCTAAATGGAAAACTGAAGAGTTTGATTTAACTGGTTCTAAACAAGATGCAATACAGTTTGGAGCAACAAAAGTAGCCCTTGATAATTATGTCGGTGGTTTAAAAGCCGAAGCAAAGAAAGAATTTTTTGTTAATCCCCTCAAAGTGCGTGGATTGATGGAGAAAATTGAAGCTATAAAAACAGATGCTAGGATTTCTGTTAAGTTTATAGCGGATAATTCAAGAGCTATTGTCGCCTCAGTAGATAATTCTCTGTGGGGAAGACAGGGAATCAAGGTTCTATATACTCATCCCAAAACATGGGCTACAAACTTTGCGAAATCTTGGGGAGACATTTCTAAGACACTAAGAGGGGGTGCCAAGACAGGCGAAGCTATACTTGATGCCACAAA
>SDBU01007917.1_pt1 | contig 12157 bp, 23 predicted proteins | sample 2277071 | NCBI WGS metagenome assembly SDBU01 (sample SAMN10397929, study PRJNA504765) | marine sediment metagenome | isolation source: marine sediment core GS08_GC12, 126 cmbsf | place: Arctic Ocean: Gakkel Ridge, Loki's castle | collected 2008
GTATGTAAAAGTTGAACTGACAATAGAAGGTATACCAGAAGACATAGGAGTCTCAAAAATAGTAGAAGAACCCCCAGAAGTTAAGAAAGACCCCTATAGATACTACCCTGAATATGCTGGAGGATACACTAGATATGAACCACATAAAGCTAAATGTGAAGAGTGTGAAAGAATTAAAAATGAAGGGCAGCAGGCGTGTCTTGACTGTATGGAATGGGATACTGATTTTGAAGAAGCAGAATCTTTACTAGGTTACAGAAAGGAATAAGAAATGTTTGTTTATGAATTAAGCCCATATGAAAAAGACAAGAAACAGTACGAAAAATGGGCTAGGGGTTTAGGAATAGGGCAACCCTACAAATTCTTAAAAGAAGCCCTATTCAAAGAAATAATAGAAAAGGTAAAAGCCGTGCAACCTGTTAAACAACCTGGTAAAATAATTTCTGCAAACAAAGTGAAAGCATTAGAAACATTTCCAAATAAAAGAAAATTGGATAGTTTACAAAGTTTTATTGTTATAAGAAAAACTACCAATGATGAAACTTATCTACCAACCATGGAATTAACCACGGAGTACTACCACTATAGAACTATCACCCAAACGAGTAACCTGATTTTGATAGTATTCAACGAAAACTGGAGGGTTGAATTGGAAGAATTAATGGCATACGGGGTATAAGGAGAAAAGTATGACCAAAGAAAATATAGTTTCCTATTGGGTTAGGTGGTGTGTTTTTCACTCTATGCGTAGGCTTTGTAAGTGGTTGAAAAGGAGATCTAAAGATGCTAGATAAGATGCACATTTACGGATGGGAAGAAATAGAGCCACTGATATTAGTTTCACTAGTTACAAGGAGACCACTGCTCTTAATTGGAGAATGTGGAACTAACAAGACAGAAGGAGTAAAAAGAATAGCAGAAAGCTTAAATCTAAGTTTTCATAGATATGATGCAAGCAAAACAGTGTTTGAAGATGTAATAGGATTTCCAGATTTGAAAAGCTTGAGTAAAGGAGTAGCAAATTATATACCAACACCACTCACAATCTGGAATAAGGCGTTTGTACTGGTTGATGAAATAAACAGAGCCGGGATGAATATGCAGAATAAGTGGTTTGAAGTAATTAATGAAAAAACCTGTATGGGGAACCCTACTAAAATAAAATTTGTATGGAGCGCAATAAACCCGAACACTTCTTCTTATATGGGGACAAATGAACTGGACAAAGCATTAGCAGATAGGTTTGCTTTATTTGTGAAGGTACCAGATGTTTTCCATATGAAAGAAGAAGAAGTAAAAAGAATAATTGGTGATGGAGATGTATATGAAGAATATCCTGATTTAATTAAAATTGTACAGGAAATAGAAGAGCAAGTAACCCACTATACCTTTAAAGATATAGGATCATTTTTAGTAACTTGGAGTAGAATACTTAAAAATGAACATGGAATATATACTAGTGGAAGAAGACTAATTGCCATAAAGGAGGCAATGAAAGTTGGGGCAGTAATAGATAAAATATTTCCAGGAATGGGTGCTTTAGAAAAGGTTTTAACTAACTGTATCTTTAAAATAGATAAAGGACTTCTAAAAAAGGTATTTGATATGTTAAAACCCACTCTAGATGGTATTATAGATAAGGAAAGTGAAGGCACCATCAAATATTTGAAAGGGGATGCCTTGGAAAGGTTAATACAAGCATTGGAAACAGAAGATCATCAATTAAAACATATAGCTGTAACTGATGTACTAGGTAAATTCCCTTCTGATACGGTAGAAGGGTATGTTGTAAGAAGGTTACTGTTAGCCAATGATGATGAGGGTATAGCCCAAATGATACATAGAGATTTTGTTATCCCAGATGATGCAGATAAAGTAAAAGCAGTAGCAAGAGACATTAAAAAAAGATTAGGAGAAAAATATGAGTCGCCCTAGTATTAAGGGACCAATAAAGGGTAAAGAAAAAGAAAAGTTAAGAGAACTTAAGAGAATCTTTGAAGAAACATACTCTACAGCGGACCCAATGTTCTTATGTATATTAAGAAATATGGATATTGAATTTAATGAAAATATTCCCTCAGTTGGTATCAGTAAAACAGAAGCTACTTCTAAAAATAAAACTAAAATAATGATGAATGCTGCTTTTTTAGATAAGTTTGAGTTGTATGATCCACAAACAATAGGAGCAGTATTTGCACATGAGTTGTACCATCATTGTCTAGGCCATTTAGATTTTAAGAAAGTGAAAGAAAATCTTCCCATTTGGAATATAGCTTGGGATGCTGTTATAAATAATTTATTAAATAATGACATAAGGTGGAGTGCTGGAATTATTGGTGTGTGTGATAAATTATATGTAAAAGGTGAGGAGAAACTATCATTGATAGATATAATCTTGCATCCAGGATTGCTTTTCCAATACTCAGTGGGGAGTTACAAGACTAAAATTGCAACAGTGGGTTGGTTTCATTCAATGAGAGAGGCTGTTTTAAAAGAAGATTATGAAGAAATAATAAATATGTTAAAATCAAAAGCAGTAAAGATACCAGCAGGTCTTATCCTAATAGGAGGGCCTGGGGGTGGGCAAAAAAAGGATGGTGAAGGGGGGAGTGGAATATCACCAATTTTAGACTACCAAATTCAAAGGTATTTATCTGAAAAGAGAGAAGGAGGAAAGGAAGCTGGTTTTAATGAACAATTAGCAGAGCTCTTTGAAAAGTTCAAGAAATCAAACGATTACAGGAAGATCCTAGATTTACTAAAGCCATTCATGAGAATTAGTGAAACTAAGGAAACAAGCGTAGTACCAAAATTTGTAAAAAGAAGAGACATAACCAGTATTGCTAATGGATACATGCCTGTTTTCTATGATGACTTATTTGGGAAGGATAACAAATATCCTGACTGTAACATATTCATAGATGTATCAGGATCCATAATAGATTGTGCTTGTGTATTATTGGCAGTAGTTAAAAACCTATCTTCTTACATGAAATTAAGAATATTCCAATTCTCAAATGAATGCCATGAAGTAAGTATGGAAGATTTCTCAAAAGGAAAAATAAAAACAACTTATGGAACAGACTTTAATTGTGTGGCGGGAACAATAGTAAAAAACCCTGCTACTGCCCATATTATCCTAACTGACGGATATGCAAATATAGAACCAGGTTTATTAAAACAGGTCAAAGAAAGAACCGTATTTGGTGTTCTAATGGGAACAGGAATAAGTAAAAGTGTACTAAATAACATGTGCAAGAATTGTATTCATATTGAAAAGGAAATGTGTACATAAAAATGTACGAAAAACAAACTAAAAAAACTCGTTGTGAGAACTGTGGAAAGTTTATAAAGCATTTACATGCGTACTACCCACAGGGTACAAAAGGAACTGTTATAATCTGTGGGAAGTGTTGGTTAAAATGGCTTAAGGATAAACCATTAGAGAAAGGTTAATTTCATGAAAAGGAAAACAAACAGGTGTTATAATTGTGGAAAGTTTATTAAAACAGGATTCGGTTATTTTATTAAGGACAATTTTGTTAAATACAATCTGATATGTAAGAGATGTTATTCAAAGTGTGAAGATAAAGATCTTATTAATAATGAAGAGAAAAGAAGGTAATACATGAAAAAGAAACGAGTAAAAGTTAAAAGTTGTATTAATTGTGGGAGATTCATTAAACCAGGAATGACCTGGGGTATTTATAACCATATTATATGTAAAACCTGTGGGGGAAAACTTAATGCGGTGTTGGGTAAGCAAGAAAAAAAAGCGAAACCCCCACGTTGTTCTAACTGTGGAAAATTTATTAAAATATTATTTTATATTAAGGGTAATTTAGTATGTGGTAAATGTCATTCAAGATACTGGGGGTTTGGTCCTGGAGTCCATCGTTTTGAATAAAGAAAATAAGAAACGCCTTCATTGTGATAGATGTGGGAGGTTTATAAAAAAAGGAACGGAGCTCACCTTATTCTTTAGATTATTGAGTATGATGGATTATACGTTTTGTAGACCTTGTGGAGAGAAAATAAATGAGGAAATAAGCAAAGGAGAGAGAGTATGAGAAAGAAAAAAAGAAAAGCTACCTACTATGGAGCGTTTAAGTCTAATACATTTAAAGTAAAAGACAGAACAGCCTTTGAAAAGATGTTAAAGAAAATTGGGTTTGTAGATGCAAGTAAAGAGAAAGGAGCCTGTGAGTACGAGTATGAAAATGGAAGGTTTATGTTTTGGGGTAAGGGAAAGAATGTTACATTAACAATGGACTTTTGTAAACCCCTTCCAGAGAGATTACATAAATATCTCCCAGATGGAGAAAAGGTAATTGTTCATAACATTGGATACCGTAAGGGGCATAACGTAGAAGGGCATGTAATAATTGTAACTAAGGGAATGATTCTATATGATAACTTAGAAGCAATAGGAAAGAGGTTACTACTTAGACTAAACAGAAAGGAGGTGAAAGAATGATACAAACGATATTGTTAATATTGTTGATTGGGGTAGTGGTGTTTCTGATAATAATATGGCTCTGGCTTTGCAAGCTGTCAAGGAATCAAGAGGAGCTTGGGAGAGCATTAGAGGACATTTGGAAGAAGAAATGAAACTTAATTGTTATGGGTGTGGAAGATTTATTAAGGGAGACTATACCTTTTATCTTGGCTATGTTGCAGTATGTTATATGTGCTATGGAAGATATTATGAACTGTGCCCTAGAAAGGAGGTGAAAAGTGAAAGAGAAAATAGAAAACGAAAATGTTTTAAAAGAAAACATCAAGGAATCTCTTGATTGGATAAAAGAACGTATAGATAATGATAGCTATAATGCGGCTATGTGGAAACTAGATTCAATCCAGAAAGCAATAAAGAAGTTTCTAGTTGGTAAAGGAAAAGAAGATGCAGAAAAGACATAATACTCATTGTTTTAATTGTGGTAGGTTTCTTGGAGGAAAATTTTATAGTACCTGGATAATTTATAACAATAAAGTTTGTCCAACTTGCTACAGGAAATGGAGAAAGTCGGAGAAGAAAAGATATGAACAAGTACCATTGTGATACATGTGGTAGATTCTTAAATAAAGTAAGGGCTACATGGGTATTTAGGAGGGATTACCGTTTTTGCGATAAGCATCCTGTTGATAAGGGATTAGGGGAGGTGTTTAATTCGGAGGAGTGGTCCTATACTATTAGCTTGGGAAAAAATAGAAAAGGAGTAAAGGAGAAAATAAATGTCTAGATTCTATGCAGAAATAAAAGGAAACAGAGGACAAGCAAGTAGAATGGGGACAGAGAAGAGTGGTATGTGGGCGCATGTAAGAGGTTGGCATGTAGGAGTAATTATTGAATGTATTGTAAACGAAGATGGAAACGACGAAATATTAATTAGAAAAACTGGTGGCTCATCATCTGGTTCTAGTTCATTGGAAACAGTTATGAAGATTACAAAAGAAACGACAGAAGTGTGTGGTAAACTTGTAAAAGATTTCTAAGGAGAGATAAAATGAGAAAAGTATATGTAGATGTTACAACGAGGTTGATTATCCAAATGGATGAAGGGGCGAGCGTGAAAGATGTTTTATCTGAAGCAGAGTATGATTTTAAAATTGATAGGGATGATATAGATATTGTTGATGCGGAAATAATAAGTTGGAAGGTCACAGATTCTAAATAAGGAGAAATAAAATGTATGCTTTAGTGTGTTTGTATGATGGGATCGTTGAAAGGGTACAGCTTTTTAAAACTTTTGAAGAAGCAGAAGTTAAGGGAGAGGAATATCTCAAGGAGAATGGTGTCCTGCTAGAAGACAGAGCCGATGAATTGACATTTCAGTTTTCTGTCCAAGAGGTATATGAGGGAGAAACAAAATGAGAAGTAGCAAATCATGTTGGTATCGTATCGAAAAGACATTCCGTGGTGGATGTGACGTTTATGCTACTTGTATACCAGCAGGTAAGAAGGTAAAGAGTGGAATGTGGAAAGAGCAACTCGAAAAGTGGGGTGAACATACTGATGGTGGACATAGTTATGGGTATGAGATGATACCTACCAGATCAAAAGACCGCCCACGTTGCAGAAAAACGGTTATAACTAAAGAGGGTGATTTTATTAAAGTAATGAAGTTTGCTCCGGTGCTACATTTTGATGGGCGGTTTCTTGAGAGAAAGGAGAAAAAGAAATGAAAGAAAAGGACATTAGAATAGGGATGGTGGTAAGAGTTATGGAGGGGGAAAGGTTCCCAAGACTCCCTGGTGGTAGAGGAGGTAAGGGTGAGGTAGTGTCCCTAACGCAATATAGGTATTCCCTCTCTGCAGGGGTAAAGTTCAGGGTAGGGGAAGCTAACTATCTAACAGTGGACTTGGAGGAGGTAAAATGAAACTTCGAGAAATTCAGAAAGGGACGAGAGTGAGGGTTAAGCCAAGGTATAGATGGAGGGGCTGTCCTGGGTGTAATGGAGGAGTGGGGGTAGTTGAAAGCGTTGTCTGGGATGTACCAATAGTAAGGTTTAGGGTAGGGATACGGGACTACTCTCCCCAAGCATTGGAGAAAGCATAATGAGAGGTATATTACAATTAAACAAACAATTAAATAAATTCCCCTGTGTAAGTTTTTTGAAAATAAGTGTATAATTTCTTCCCCACTTGTCTTATAATATAGTAGAGGGGAGGTGGGGTCATGAAGAAGAACCTAAAGGCCGTAAGTAAGCACAGTTTAATCTCCTTGGGCCTGCTGTATGGGGGGGAGTGTCTAGCAGATTGGATTAGGAGAAACCCGAAGAAGCTATTTGAAGCAAGGGAGGTAATAAGGGATTTCTTAAAGGGCTTAACAGGTCAAGCACCTGGGTAATAAACATAGAAAGGTGGGGGTAATGGATCATATAACAGAAGCAGTGGTGAAGTTTAAGCAGACATCCGAAAACAAATATCTAAAGAATCTATTAAATGTATTAAAACCAAGACTACGTGAAATGGTCCGGGGTTCTACCAATGATACAGTGGAACGAGAGAATCTTGTTGATTACTGTATTAGTTATATCTTGCCTTATTGTATAGAAAGATTTGACGAAAAACTCGAGTTTTCCTTTAGAACAATTTTTTATAAACTATGCTTACGACGTATTAGACAATGTTTTGTAAGAAGGAGTATCGCTGAAAACCAACTTAACATAAAATTATTGTCTAGCCAGGAGGGTTCCACTACCATAGTTAAAGAAATATGTGAAAAGGACTTTATTGAAGTAGCTAGAGCTAGAATCAAAAGAAGAGGAAAGAATCATTTACTTCCAATATTAATGAGTATCTTTGAAGGTTGTAGTGTGGGGGAAGCATTGAAAAGGCGTAATGTTACTAAGCAATATAAAAGAAAAAAAGTTATAAATGAGCTTAGAAAAATACTCCCTTGGGGCTTTTTACATGCACAATTATAATTTTATAAATGCTCTTTTGTTAATGGATTTAACAAAAAGGGAGCTATATGTTGTATTGGTCTTACATTGTGCAGAAAGAGATATTCAAGAATTAAAAGAGCTCTCAACAATAAAGATAAAAGAGACTACTAATCTTGATAAGAATGTTTTAAAGGACACGCTTGAAAGCCTCAAAGAAAAAGGAGTAGTCATTGCTATTTCTAGTATAAAAGAGTTAAATAGTTGTGATGTAGACCAGCCCTACATAAAGATAGGGCTTTTTTATTATTTGAACAAAAATTGGAGGGAATGGAGATCAGAGTCTGAAAAGTTGGTAGATGAAGTAGAAAACCTTGACTATTCAACCTGTGGTACTTCTAGAGACATGACTTTAAGCCCTGTGGCTTTATATAATTATTTCTTATTAAGATATAAGGAAGCATATCCTGGAAAAGAGTATAAGACAAAGAATATCTTAGTTGATAAGAGACAATTAGATAAAGTCCTTAGGAAATTAAAGCTTTATGGTTTACCGAGAAAAGAAGGGAAGAAGTTTATAGATTGGTGCTTTGACTACAAGAAGGATAAATTGGATCTTAGTCCTTCTTTGTTATATAGGTTTTTGATAGCTCAGTATCTGAATAAAAACAAAGTAACAAAAACTATAACTAATGCGGATGGGGAGGTAATATTTGTAGATGAAAATTAAGAACCTAGAAAAAGTAATGGGTGAAACAAGAACTCATTTAAAAGAGTACTTAGAGTTACAGGGAAGAAAGTTCTCAGGAGACTTAGTATCTTGTCCTAATGGGGCAGGACATAGTAATGATGATGCAATTCCTTCTTGTGGGTTCTTTCCTGATGATGAACATTTTCATTGTAATAAAGGAGATTGTAATGCAGCAGGAGATATATTTTCAGCAGCGCATTACCTAGAGGGAAAACCATTAGAAGGTAGTGGTTTCATAAAAGAGAATGTTTTATACTTAGCGGACCTATTCCAGATATCTTATAAAGTGGCGGAATATACGGAGAGAGAGAAACACAGAGATAAAATTTTGTCATTGCTTTCCCTGACAAATGATGCTATGAAAAGATCTCTTAAAAAACTAAACAAGAATCATAGCATCAGAAAATACATAAAAGCCAGAAGATGGTCTGGCCTTGAAGATACATTTGACTTTGGGTACTGCTCCTATAGTAAGCTGATAAAATTCCTAAAGAAGAAAGGATATGATGAGCAAGACTTAATAGAAGCTGGTATATTAGATAGAGAATTGTTTAATCAAAAATTGGTCTTCGCTCTAAGAGACCCCTACGGAAGGGTTGTAGGCTTTGCCAGTAGAAACATAGCCGGAGGAAAAGGAAGATATAAAAATTCTGCAAGTACTCATATTTTTAGAAAGTCTGAGTTTCTATACAACCTTGATAAAATAAGGAAACAAAGAATGGATAGTGTTTACGTGGTAGAGGGGTATGCTGATGTCTTTGGGTTATACAGGCATGGAATAAAGAATGCTGTAGCTATTTGTGGCTTATCTATGAATGATGCTCATTATAGGCTACTGGTCAAGAATAAAATAAAGAAGATAACTATTACCTTAGATAATGATGATGGTGGAAAGCAAGCAGTAGAGAAAATAGTGAGTGGGACAATAAGGGACCAGAAAGACTTAGAGGTAAGAATAAAAGACATAAAAAAGAAAAAAGATCCTGATGCTTATGTAAAAGAGTACGGCGCAGATAAATTTTATAACCTTAGAGAGAGGACAGTGTTTGAATGGAGGTTAAGGCACTACAAAAAGGATCCTACAGAGGCAAAAAAGGTTATGGTCTGTAGAGCAATAAGCATAGAGGGTAGTCCAGTAGAAAGAGAAAGGCAATGCTCTATATTTGCGAAGGCACTAAATGTTTCCACAGAAGCAGTAACAGAGGAGGTAGAAAACTCTATTGAAGTTGGGCAAGGTATTTCATTATCTGAAATCTTAAAGGAAGACTTAGCACTAGAAAGAGGAATAACAGACTTTGAACAATGGGCCTGGAGTAGAGATAAATTACTAGGACTAAATGCTGGTTGGCCCATATTAACTCAGAAATTAGATGGTATACAAAATGGATTCTACATAATAGCCGGAGCAGAGAACATAGGAAAAACAAGTTTTCTCTTAACACTGTCTTCTAACTTAATTACATTCAATAAAGATAAGGTCTTTGTATTATTCTTTAGTATAGATGATAGTATTAGAAAAATAATACCAAAGTTAGTTGCAGCTAAATGTGGTATGGCAATAAATGTTATCTCTAATCCAAAATATAGAATTCAAAAAGGCTTAAACACAAAGGTGTCTAAGAGGCTTCTAGAGGAAAGAGATAGGTCCATAAACGCACTAAAGGAATTGTCTCCATCATTTGCTATAAAGGATGAAACAGACATAAGAATGATAGAAGACATGGAAAAGTTCATAGAAATCTATAAGATAATAGCTGGTAGTAAACAGCTAGTGGTTATTGTTGATAGTTTCCATAGGACTAAAAGCAAAAGATTAAAGTTTGACACTAGAGCAGGTTACATGGATATATCAGATAACATAAAAGGGTGGTCCAACAGATATAATGTTCCAGTAATATGCACAGCAGAATTAACATTCTTAAAAAACCCAAACAGAAGACCTACTTCTGAAGACCTAAAAGAAATAAGTGACTTAAAGTATGATACGGATGCCATAATGTTGCTCTATAATGAAATGCACCATAAAGAAGGAAGGGCAAAGATCCATTTCAAGGATGATAATATTATGAAACCCATAATAGAGGCAAAGTTTGCTAAGAACAAAACGTCAGGGTTTAAGGGTACTTTATTCTATAAGTTTTTCTCAGATAAAGCTCTAGTAGAAGAATGCTCAGAAGAAGAAATGAGAATATATAAATCAAGGATGGAAGAATGAATAATTATAAGAGGCTTATTGATGTACCACCACTGGGAATAAGTATAGGGAAAAGGCATGAGATTAGGTGTATGAACTGTGGAAGATTTGTCGGACGAGCTATGGCTTATTATAATTGTTCACAGAACCTTGTACCCTTGTGTGGAACGTGTTACCCAAGGGCCATGGAAGAAAAATGTGCAGAAAAATAAGGAGAGTAATAATGAAAAAGGAAACAGTAAGACAGTTGATTGAGAAACAGATAGATGGGTATCGTAATGAGGCAGAGAGAAGACGAAAGATGGCCTTTAGTCATATAATTGGGGATGTTTGTTATGAAGAAGATTGGCTGGGTGTTGAAAGATCTCTTGAACAAGCAATAGAACAAGAAGCTCTTGCTGACCAACTTGAGAAATTATGTAAAGAGCATGGAGATACCCGGCAAATAGATGAAGAGAAATAAGAATGAGCTTCATAAACTACAAAAAGAAAAAACACGATGAAAGATGTTTTAATTGTGGAAGGTTTGTACATGCAGCGAGGACATATAATAATTATAATTTTGCTGGTGGCTATAACTGCTGCCCTAGGTGTCATGCAAAGATTGTTGAACTAATAAAAAGTAAAGGAGAAAGAGAATGAGAAATCCAAAATTTAAAGCTGTGTTAGATGAAATGTTAGCCTTACATGATAAAAAAAACGCAGATTACGCTCCTGGAGATGACCCACTGGCAAATTTTAAGGAGTCATTAAGATTGGGGATTCTTCCATTTAAGGGGTGTGTTGTAAGAATGTCTGATAAATGGATGAGGGTTTGTACGTTTGTAAAAAGTGGAAACTATGCTGTCAAGAAAGAGTCATTCCGAGATACACTTATAGATATGGCAAATTATTCTGTTTTAGGAATTTTACTTTGGGAAGACGAGTTAAAAAAGGAGAACAAGAATGGTAAAAGTAAAGGAACTAGAAGAAGGAAAAAAGTATCTAACAGGTCACGGAAAAGAAGTAAAGATAATAGAAATAGGAGAAAAAAAGATAGTCGTTGAATCCTGTAAAACGAAGAACAGGATCCTTGTCCCAAGTAACTATGGTTTCTTTTTAGAAGGAGAGAGACCAGTTAAAAAGAAAACAAAGAAGAAGGTAATAAAGAAAACAAGAAAGAGGGGTAGTACAACCGCTTCCATAATAAAAGTAGCCCTAAAAAAAGGAAGAAACATAAAGAAAATTATAAAAGGCCTATCAAAGGGACTAAATGAAAAGGAAGAAAGAAGAATCTATAACCTAGTATATGTAGTAAGATCCCAAATGAGAAAGGCAGGGGAAATAAAATGAGGTATTCATTGTACTGGGATGATTTTCATCGGAGGGCAAAGGAAACTGTAGAGGTAATTCTTACCAATAAGGAGTTGCCGATTAGAAGAGTTTCTGTGTTTGTAACAAATCGTTGTAACTTCCGTTGTCGGTATTGTAATGTAGCACAGTCTAACCAAACGCTAACCGAGAAAGACTTTATTAATGTTCTTGAAAAGTATGGGAAGACAGCCATTATTCATATAACAGGAGGAGAACCATCTCTTGTGCCTTGGTTATACCCATTGATTAAGGATTACGGTGAACGTTTTCGATTTTTTATCTCTCCGGCCTCAACAAAGTCAAGGGAAATCACCATCGCTTAAAATCAACATATTGTTTTTTTTTATTGACACATAACAATATATTGTGATAATTGGCAATTCGGGTCAAAATTGCGCAGAGGTGATACTGCGGCGGAGTCGGGGTCTGGGGATTCTGGTGGCCCGCAATTATCCTTTCCTTTCTTTTTAT
>SDBU01007918.1_pt1 | contig 12156 bp, 17 predicted proteins | sample 2277071 | NCBI WGS metagenome assembly SDBU01 (sample SAMN10397929, study PRJNA504765) | marine sediment metagenome | isolation source: marine sediment core GS08_GC12, 126 cmbsf | place: Arctic Ocean: Gakkel Ridge, Loki's castle | collected 2008
TCCACGGAATTTAGAGAAAAAGCTGGAGCAAAGCGTTGTAAATAGTTCCGTATGGTGCTTTTATTTATCATTGGCAACCCTGGTCCGTACCGAAAACCCCGTTTTTCAACGCCTTCTCTTTTTCCTGATTAAATCGGTACCCAAAATAATCGTGCCTGGATCAGATATTTTCGGCCTCAGTTTTACCAATTTATCGATAGATTAAGATATTTGGTGGAATAGATGAAAGCTAGGAAGACAGGAAAGGCAATAAATCCTGAAGAATCTAATCAGTCAACGGAAAGATATTTTTATTCAACTTCGTTACTGGGCTTGAAGAATGTTTTCTACTGCTCAACCAGGGAGTCTTCAGAACCCTTCACAAAATCCTCTTTTATTAAACGACTACCGTTTCAGAGCTTCTATCATACGCTCGGCCAGGTCCGGTTCTTCGAGCGAATCGAGAAAATACTGTAGGGCGGCCTCGATTGCTGTCTGAAGTGCTTTCTCCGCAGACTGTTTGCTGCCGCGCCACTTGCCTTTCTTATCCGTAACAGACCGATAGAATTTACTATATAGTTCCTCAGATATGTCAGCTTTGAGAGTAACAAATGCCATATACTTTCTCCTTGTATCGTGATTCGACTGAAGTTCGTTCATTGGTTGAATTAAGGCTGTATTGCCAGAGCATTGATTACGTCTGCTCTCAGTGGCTCCAAGTCGACATCGCCGAAATGTTGTATTTCATCGGCCCCTTTTCCATCCTTGACGATACATATGTCGACGCCGCCGCCGACCGTAGCTTGGACATTGGAGACTAGTGTAAAGAGAGTCGGTATCGCTCTGGTGGATTCTTTTATAGTTAGGTCTCCTGGTGCTAACAGTAACTCTAGAAAGGGACGGGCGTACGAACTGCCGGAACCAAGACATGACCAAGGAACTTCGGAAAACCCGGCACCGAAGATCGTGTAGAGCTTAGCTACACCGCTATTGATATTTTCCAATCCAGCCAGAGCATATCCGAAAGGTTCCTCTACCTTGTCCCTGTAGCAGTTAACCAGTTCATTAACAACGCTGATGGTAATTTCAACGATGTCGAAGAGTTTCATCCGGGATGTTTGGTCGCGTGATTTTTCTACTTCACGCTCAATGAATACCCGCGCTTCATTTAAAACCGCATCATCACCCGCACCGGCTAACGCCACACCACAGTCCAGTTTGAATAGCTTGTTCGTGTCCGGTCCTATCTCATGCCTTACCATTCGCCTGCGGTCAGCGGCCAGAATTATTCCGTCTTGGCATCGTGCACCAATGATCAAGGTCATAAACATACCTCCTCATTGCCTAAAGTATTTGGTGCCTTGGGGGTAACATCCTATTTTGCTACAATAACTTTAGTTTGGTTGATCTTCCCTCCCACCTTGATGGTGAGCTCATTTCCTTTCATGATTACGATACCCGGTATTTTTCCGGTTTTCATTGCCTCAGTATATTCAACAGCTAAGTCTAAGGCTTTTCTCTCGGGTTTTGATAGCTTATGCACCTGCTTTGTAGCAGATAGGTTTGACCCATTTAATCGCTGAACACCGAGAGCCGTAATCTCGCGATAGCCCTTTGTCGGAATGCCTACTTCACCCTTTTTCTTCAGGCGATCCAGGTCGAACCTGAAACGTCCGGGCCACCATAATGTCCCGGATGGAGTCCTTCTCCCCAATTCCAGCTTGGTAAGTTGCGGGAAGCGCTTCATAGCCCTTTTCACCAAATCTCCGGTCTTCGCTGCCTTACTTTCGCTCTGTAATTCCTCTAGTAACACCATTTCCGCTTCTTTTAGCGGCACCAATTGAGATATACTCATTTGTGACCTCCTTGGATTTCTATTTCCTATTACCTCTTAAGATGAAAGAAGTACCTTATCCAAAGGTAGCTCTTTAGTTGTCTGAAGAATCGCAACCGGACCTTGCGGCGTCATCTGGACATCGATTATCCGGCCTTCCTTAGTCTCCCGACCTAATAAGTCCTTTAACGATGTTGTCTCATGCTTAATATCTTGGGTTAGGCTTATATACATGGCCCCATTGTCCTTTGAGAAAACAACCTCGTCTCCCGCCTTCAATTCTGGATGATTGCCGAACCATTCCGCCAGCCGAATCCGGTATTGGCTGTCTATCTTGACCTTGTAAATATTCGTTTTGTCGGAAAGATCGAACAATACTCCTGGCTGAGGGAACATGTTTTTCTTCTCTCTAGGTATGACAATACCTCTCCACTTAATTTCCCCCGGCCCCAACGCCTTTTTTAAGATAACCATCTTATTACCTCCTTATTACCTCCCTATTTTAATTCTGGATAACTCCATTATAACACATAATGTTCCAGATTGGAACACTCCAGTAGGTAATATCTCATAAAATTCAATCAAATGATAAGAAGAAATATTATCGGAGAAAGAGTGCGGCTAGCGAGAAAAAATGCTAAGCCGCCGATAACTCAAACGGACTTAGCTGCACGACTCCAGGTTCAAGGCTCAAAACTAGAAAGGGTAACTATCTCGAAAATTGAGACGGGATATCGAGAAGTCACTGATGTAGAAGCAGCAGCAATCGCCAAATCTCTTGGGGTGACTGTCGGCTGGCTTATCGGTGAGACCGAAGAAATAAAAAATAAATGACCTTCATCCGCGATAATCTAGAGCACTTTTGACACTCTTTTCCGTATCCCTCTGGGATGGTGAGCCAATCCATGAAGTCAACAGAATTCCCCGACACTCTTCCCTGGATTAGCTACACCAGGCAAAAAAGAGGCTAGCTTCACCATTTACCCGATGAAAATCTCCCCAGGGATAAAATGGAATACAATATTAGCTTCGATGTTGATAGTGTCATTGATTGACAGGGGCAGGAAAAAAAGGAAAGGCATTGACATTTAGCTTTTCCTTAAGCGGATATGTCCATCATTAATGGGCAAGGGGAGTGCTCCCCTCTTGCACTTCCCCTTAAAAAAATTAACCTAACCATTTAGTCAGTTGCTAGTGATTATCAGAATCCAAATATTCTCAGATAATATTTGGATTCTCTACAGGTAAACTGCGTATAACACTACTTATACGCAACAACTTAAGCGAAAGCCCCGTTATGATACAGATGGGGCTTTTGTATCTAATAACCCAGCTAGATTTTCTCATCCCTCTGGCGGTGGTTTAGCTTCACGAAAAGGGTGGAGCAAGTTTGGCGAAGATACCGTAATTCATAAGGAAAAGATATGTGAAACTAGGATTTGATGGAACTGTTGGACGTCATGAAGGATACGGATTCCGAGACCTCTTTCTGCTGCTCTGCAACTATGTGCTGGATATATTGTCGGCCAGCACATATAATACGCAGTGAGCATTTAGACTTTATGGTAGCGTACTCACAATTCTGAGATGCCTGGTAGAGCAGATCTGTGCTGGGAAAGGACTCGAAGCGATGTTCGGGTTAGCGAGAAAGTGGCTCCTCAATCGCAGGGCCGAAATAGTGAGTAATGAATGTGGTATCTACTTAAGGCGCTCACGAAAGATTCTGGACTTGGGCTGTGGCACAGGCTACATAGCTGCCCGAGTAAGACAGGACTACAAGGCTGAGATCCAAGGAGTCGATATAGCGAGAACTCACGAGACAGACGTTCCTTTCTGTTTGTTTGACGGCAACACGCTCCCATTTCCCGACACGTCGTTCGACACGACTCTCATCATTTACGTGTTGCATCACTCCATGAACCCAGCCCAACTTTTGGCCGAAGCGAAGAGGGTAACCTCCGAATACATAATAGTCTACGAAGACATGTACAAGACTACGGTGGATCGACTCTTGCTATGCGGCTACCATTCGCTGGCCAATCCTTTGTCCACTCTTCACAGGCGACCTAAGTTCATGAAAGAATCCTCGTGGGTTTCGCTTTTCAAGAGTGTCGGACTGCAACTAATCGCCCGGTGCGAGACATTCAGCTGCTGGTACGACTTAACCCGACACGTTCAATACGTTCTAGTTCCACAGACGACGGGCAGAAAGAGTGTTAATACACCGAAGGAAGATAGCCCATGTCCCTTACCTGGGTATTGTTGATCTTGTTAGCGTGCACGGGTATGTGGGGTTTGCTGCTGGGTAGAACCGTGCTTATTGCTAACCGAACTGTGGTAGTTAGGTCTCTTCCTGCTGAGCGAACTACTGCGAGGCCATTTCTATCCGTGTTGTTACCAGTTAGAAACGAAGCGGAACGGGTGTTGCCACAGTGCCTCTGTTCATTATTGACGCAGGATTACGGTAAGTATGAAGTTGTGACTGTAGATGACTGTTCCGAAGATGAAAGCCTCAAGATACTTCAGCGGTTTGGCAAGAGGAACAAGCATCTGCGCGTGATTAAAGGTATCGAGCCCCCCGGTGGCTGGATAGGCAAGACATGGGCTCTGGAGCAGGCCAAAGTTGCTGCACAAGGTGAGTGGCTTCTGGCGGTAGACGCTGACGTATTGTACTCCCCGTGTGCATTTTCAGCAGCGATAGATACGGCACTAAAATTTCACTACGATGCAATCACGTTGCTTCCGCTAGTTGACCTTATGGGAGAATGGGAACGCATTCTGTTTCCTTCATTCGCTTGGTTGTCAATTATGCGGATGCCGCCTACGGTTGCCAGCGACCCTCGGTCCAGACACTGTTTCGGTATGGGCCAGTTCATTCTCATGCGGCGTTCGGCACATGATAGCATCGGAGGCTATAGACGGTACAGTGGCCACGTGCTTGATGATTGTTGGACAATGCAGCTTATCAAGGACGCTGGATATAAAGTGTTGGCCGGAGACGGCACTCATCTGTTCCGAACACGGATGTACCAAAGTTTCAAGGAAATTATCAATGGCTTCTCAAAGAATGCGTTTGCAGCCATGAACTACCATGTCCCCAGAACTCTTGGAGTCATTGTGTTAACCATCGCCCTGATCAGCATACCAATTGCGGGGATCGCCTTGTACTTGGCCGAGCCTGAAATGGGACCAAGCATATCCACTGCAGTTATTTCCTTGAGTTGCATGTCTCTTGCGTTGATGCTAGGAACGTCTTTGGTTTTCCTTAAGAGATGCCGCTGGCCGCTGCGCTACGCAGGCCTGTTCTGGCTCGGTCTCATAACCTCTACTGTTGTACTAGCGCGCTCAATGCTACAACTGAGACGTGGCAACGCGCGATGGAAAGGAAGGTCGGTAAGAATACCCACCAAGTAACACGGATATATCTCTGGGGTCGTTGAAGGAGGGAGAGAATGGAAATAAAAACGGGTGCTTGGCTTATAGCACCAGAGGAAAAGAAGGTTGATCTATGGTTGGAAGAATACCGACAAATGCACGACTATATGCGTATGCATCTCACCACCCTGGTTCGAAGCATGTCGCTCTTATTGTTATTCTTGGCAGTCTCATTCGGTGTCGGCTTTGTGGGCCTTAGTGACCGAATACTTCCCCTCATAGGTCCGATATCTATCTTGATGGGTCTATACATTTCCCAAGTATGGCTTGTGATACAGCTAGTTGCCAAGAATACGGTACGGCTGGAAGAAATGTTGCGAGACGACAAGGGTCGCAAGATTGTGCGGTGGGAGAGCGATATAATGTCAGCCGCGCTTTACAAATACCTCATGGCCAGAGGCACCAAGGTAGGAACCATGGTGAGTCCTTTTGCGGCGTTTTTCATCGCGGTAACGCTCATTGTATTAGCGGCTGTAGCATACGCTATGCTAAGCAGTTTTAGAGTCATTGAACAGCTTGGCGGCGCTGGTTGGGCTATTGCCTATGTTGCTGGGATTTCCCCGTTAGTCGTTGCAACAGTTGTATATGTTGTAGATGTCTTCCAAAGAGGAAGCCGCGTCAGTGCACACTTTGTAGATAGCAAGGGCTCGTCTTAGAAATACATCCTGGAAGCTCGGGTTTCGCCATGATGAGGAACATACGCTGTAAGGGGCAAGGCTTCAACCAGTGGAAGTACCTGTGGAAACCATAGGAGCGACCCTGTGCAACGCTTTTTGTGGATTGGCCTAAAAAACCAGTTGATTCTCTCCGCACATTCTCCCGGTGGAACACTAATATTTTGGGTAACAATCGTCCATTCTATCACGTGCGTATAACATGGATTATACGCCCGGCTCTGAGTTAACCGACCGATCTTCGCAGCGACAATGGATCTATGACTACTCCCAAATACCAAAATCTGTCACGTCACACTTCTGACAATTGTTCAACGCCCCCGGGCAAACATAGGCGGTTTACACGAATTTGAGAGTGTGATAGTTTAAACTTGGAAACGTGAAAGAGGAAAACGAATCAAACGTCCCAGGCATACTTCCTGTTCCCAGAAGCAAAGAGGAGGCCCAGCGGTTCTACGACCGCATAAGCAAGGTCTACGATTACCTCGCCGGAGCGTTCGAACGAAAGTACGCCGAAATGGCTGTAGAACGTCTATCCGTCGAGGAGGGCGAAACCGTGCTCGAGATCGGTTTCGGGCCCGGGCACTGTCTGAAGCGAATAGCAGAATCGGTTGGTCAGACGGGCAAAGTCTACGGCGTGGACATTTCCTCGGGTATGCTGAAGGTCACAAGAAGAAGGCTGGACAAGGCCCAGCTAATGGACAGGGTGGAGCTATATTGCGGAGATGCTGCGAATCTCCCATATGGTGACCACACTTTCGACGCCGCCTTTATCAGCTTTACCCTTGAGCTTTTCGATACCCCTGAGATCCCAAGGCTGCTCGAAGAGGTGAAGAGAGTCCTCAAGCCCAGGGGCAGGATCGGGGTTGCCGGCATGTCCAAAGAGAACGGGGAATCTCTATTGTTGAGGCTTTATGAATGGGCACATAGAAAGTGGCCTAAATGTGTTGATTGCAGGCCCATCTATTTGGAGCAATCATTAAGGGACGCTGGATATGAAATAAGAAAGAAGGAGGAAGTAAAGTTGTTTGGACTACCTGGCGAAATTGTTGTCGCTGTGAAAGAAAGCTAGGCACCAAACCTACTGGGGCATTTGAGTTAACAAAAACTCAAATTGTTTACCCTCCGATTGCACCTTTGCTTGACATGGCGATATACTTAAGATGACACAACTGCTGAGTGAAAGATATAGCTCCCATTGTCTTCTGAGGCTTTCCTCTGCCAGAAATTTGATTCCTGCCCAGAACAGAATGGCTTCATAGAGCTACATTTTGAAATCTGGACTAAGGAAGTTAAGCATGATAGAGGTAGACGGGGCTCAGAAATCCGGGTCGGGAACAATTGTTAGAGATGCTGTTTCTCTTTCAGTCTTAGTTGGTCAGGAACTTCACGTAACAAACATTAGAGCAAAAAGGGATAAACCTGGTCTAAGACCTCAACACTTAAGAGGAGTAGAAGCTTGCAGCCAGATTTGCCAAGGGAAATTAGAAGGAGCTAAAGTTGGATCGAGAGAAATAAGGTTCAGGCCAGGAGAGAAAATAAGCGGAGGCGATTTCAATTTTGATATCGGAACCGCTGGTTCTACCACCATGTTAGCTTCAATTTTGCTACCGCTTTCTCTCTTTGCCAAAAGAGCGTCGGCTTACACAATTACCGGCGGTTTATTTCAAGATTTCGCCCCCTCTGCGTATCACCTGAAATACGTTTTATTTCCAGTTTTGAGAAAAATGGGAGTTGACGCTGGTTTACAAATAATTCAGCCGGGTTATGTTCCCAGTGGCAAAGGAGTTACAGGAATTAGAGTTGAGCCGCAAAGAAGAAGGCTAAGACCTATTGTGCTGCTCGAACAAGGGAACATAAGAGAGATAAGAGGGATTGCGCTTTCCTCTCTACTTGAGGGAAGAAAGGTTTCAGAAAGAATGGCTAAGGAATGCCAAAAGCGATTGAAGGCAAAACAGTGTGATGCCAGAATAGAAATAGTTTACGACGGCAAAGCAGGTCCAGCGTTTAGAAAAGTCTCAATCCAGGCTGGAGCTGCCTTGGCAATCTGGGCAGAGACGAATACCGGATGTCTGATTGGCTCGGATATGGCGGGTGAACCAAGAAGAACTGCTGAATTTATTGGAAAGCAGGTTGCCAGAAAGTTAATTGAAGATTTGGAAACCGGAGCAACGGTGGATAGACATTTGGCTGATCAGCTTATACCTTTCTGTGCCTTGGCTGACGGGGTCAGTGAGTACCTAATTCCGCGAATGACGGAACATGTTGAAACGAGATTGTGGCTGGTTGAAAGGATACTGGGAGCAAAAACCGAAGTTAGGAATAACTACCTGAGAGTAAAAGGAATCGGATACCTGAGTTGAGAGGTGAGTCGCGAAATGGGTGCTATTGATGACTTTGCTGTCTTACTTGAGAGCACAGAAGTTATGAAACAGGTACTCAATAGCCTAAAAGAGGAGCCAGCACACCTTTTAGGCGATATCTGTCGAGAGTATCAGAGGACTGGTGAGGCAGTGCCGGATCATCGCCTGCACTTTACCGGCTATCTGGGCGAAGCTTCGCTTAAGGCTCTCCTTTCCATAGGACTGGTAAGACGGCAGTCTGGGGGAAGGCTGTCCCTCTACCTATATGAGCCTACCACAGAAGGGCTTAAGCAATATGAAAGCCTCAAAGCTGATAGCTTCTATCAGAAATAGGATGAGAATACTATCCTTCTGTTCTCTTGCTAAACATTCTGGCTTTTTGTTTACCGGATCGCATTAATAGGGTAAGAACTTTCAAAATTTGTAGTAGTAACCACAAGGGCAGGGATTCATTGCTGATTTGGGGTATTGACAAACGTGCAGATAGGAATATAATAGAGCTTACCTGATGTAAAATGCCTCAAAAATAGCATACTGGATTAAGGTGTGGTGATGAAAAGGGGTGTCAGTGACCGTCAAGTGTGCGATGGTTGCTGGCACCCTTCGCATTTTCAAGGAGGTGATGCCTATAGGTAAAATTATGGCCTATTTAAGAATCCGTTATGTATCTACTTAAAGGAGGATACCATGCCAACCTACATTATGCTTGCGAAATGGACAGACCAGGGTATTAGAAATGCCAAAGAGTCACCGCAGCGTCTAGATGCTGCTAAGAAGGGTATCGAGGCCGCTGGTGGCAAAATGACTGGCTTCTATCTCACCATGGGTCGGTACGATATAATAGCTATTGCTGAGTTTCCTAGCGATGAGGTGGCAACGGGGTTCATGTTGAACTTGGGAAGCGCAGGCAGCCTTCGCACCGAAACCTTGAAAGCATACCCTGAAGACCAGTATCGAAACATCATGGCCAAATTACAGTAACCCATCTTATGAGTTCACCGACAGGTATGGACGGGTGTATCCTTGCTTTAACGTCAGGGATACACCTGTATTTGGTCATCGTTTAATGCTAACATAATATAGCGATTGAAGGAGTTTATGAGTGTCCTAACCACATTCCGCACGCTCATGGGTTCATTTTTATTTAAGACTAGCTGTGAGCGTAAGTAGCACTTCATTGTGTGTTTTGGTTATTACGCATCCTAAAGAGGTGTGTTATGGCGGATCAGTTAACAATACTTTGGGATGGAAAGTCTGGTAGAGAATATAGATACTGGATTTACGAAATTGGTCACTCAATGAAGCAGGTGCCAGGCAATTATTGCCTCGCAGAAGAAGCCTTACCACATAGATGGACACCAATTTATTTCGGGGAAACTAGCGACCTTAGTGAATGCTTTTATTACCACCACAAGATGGACTGTAGTCGTCAAAATGGTGCTACTCATATACATACCCATATAAGTAGCGAAGATAAAGAGGTTCGCTGCTTAGAGGAAACAGACCTTATCAATAAATGGAAACCACTGTGCAATGACTGAGTATTGCGCACAGTAATCTCATCAATAAGCCTCCGCCAGAACCTTTACCAAACCCTTGAAGCCTCCCTTAGCCCACCCCCACAAGCCCTCCCCTTCAACATACAACCGTTTATCCCCTAAACGACATAATTCCCCCATAATTACTTATTAAAATTATATGGAAAATCCGCTGCGAGTTTGCCCATATACATAACCCATTCCTGTGCCCCATCCCGCTTCTTCTATAGCTATTGACATCCCACTAAATAGGACTATAATACACTTGCTCGATATGAAAGAGACCTGAAATCAAATAACGGATTGGAGCTGTGGTGATGAATAGGGGTGCTGGTGACCGTTGAATTCAAAGCGGTTGCTGGTGCCCTTTTTAATTGCTGATATAGGCTGTTATTGTTAAGGCTACACAAAACTAATAATGGAATCAACATGGAACCTGTGATATGTGACGCATGCGGACATAAACAAGAAATTGAGTTAACTGTAACACACAGGATTATACCTGAAGATGTTGCTATCCTCTTTAGCATTTCTGATTCACCTGCGGCAACATTGTGTATCCACTGTTCAGATGAAATCAGGGATTGGTATCGAGGACAAGTTTCCACCTTGACCTATGATAGTGCACTCCAACACTTTAGGTCGAAATTACCAAATGAGATAAGAAAAGAATATCAAATAGCCTATCAAGGTTTTTTAGACTACAAAGGCAAACGGAGAAAACGTTTCATTTAAGTACGTGTTGCAGTTGCTCAAACCACTTTTAGTTCGGAAATTATAGGCTATTGATTCAGGAGGTTGACCCAATGGCAGCTAAGGCTTTTATTCTCATTGAAACAGTGGTAGGTAGAACTAAGCAAGTCGCATCGACACTGCAGCAACTGAAAGGAGTTAAGTCAGCTGACTGCGTAACAGGACCTTACGATGTTATCGCTGTAGTAGAGGGCGAGAATCTCAATAAGATTGGGGTTCTGATAACCGATAGAATCCATCCCGTTGCTGGCATTGCGAGAACAGTGACCTGTCTGGCGATATAGATTAGAACGATATAAGTTGTCGTGCTACTCCCTCTCAATTGTCGTAACTACATTCCGCACGCCCATTATAGTTTGTAACTATTTTTATAAAATCCTCTAGTCTTACGTATGGTAAAATCAGCAAAGAGGCATTATAGGAAATCCCAATTCAAGGGAGGTTTACCATGTACGAAAGAATTCTAGTTCCCCTAGACGGTTCAAAGATAGGTGAAGCTGCCCTACCTTCTGTAGAGAAACTCGTATCCAAACTGACACCGAACGTAAAGACAGAGGTTACTCTGCTCCAGGTAATACCATCAATGACTCATTATGTTGCCGCCGGGGAGGCAAGCGTGGAAATCTCCTATAGCGAGAAAGAGATAGAGCTAATTAAAAAAAGGGCCAAGAGCTATCTCGATAAAGCTGCGAAAGAATTTAAAAGCAAGGGAGCCGCGGTAAAGACTAAGGTGACCACCGGCAGTGTGGCAGAGGAAATTATTAAGGTAGCTGACGAAACCAAGGCTGACCTGGTGGCCATGTCAACACACGGGCGGCACGGTCTCAGCCGATGGGCGTTTGGCAGCGTTACCGATAAAGTAATGCGAGCCGGAAACTTCCCGGTACTCGTCGTGAGAGCCCAGAAGGGCACCGAAAATATCTAGCTGGCCAATCGGGCTTATAGCTAGAGCAGGGTTTGCAGAGACGACACTTTTGTCCCCACTGCTTGATAATGCTTAACTCCCCGACCTCCTCATGACCTGCCACCAATAACTTTACCGCCTATTAAGCTAGAGCTGATGATATAGATTGTTCCCCAGATAGGACATCCTGTGCATTTATTCGATTTACTTGTCAACAACCTTTATTTCCAAATTTAACCGTCTTTTAGGGTCTGCCTGACCTTTTACACCCTTAAAGACTAATCCGGTAATCACACTTTTTGGCTTATTGTTCACCTTAATGTGAACTGTATTCCTTCCTTTGGAACTCCCCCCTTTATCTGAACTAGACCTTGCGAAGCAGCCAACATAGAGGAGGCGTATGTGCACCGTGTTTCATTGTAGTATAATCTTAATGGTTCCAAAGGCTCAGCGCCATGGCAGAGGTGCCCCTGGTGGTAGAGTTGGCACTAGTTCTTCGAGCCAAAACGTGGTACCTTCCCGCAATAGGGCTATGCACTAAGCCCCTGCGCCAAAGGCACATTCCGGAGGTAGGTTTGAAGATTGCTTTCATTGCACCCGACGTTACTCCTGAAACAGGCCCAGGAAGAGTGAACGTTAGCCTGCTTGAGAGGATTTGTGAAGACCATCAGGTTTC
>SDBU01007919.1_pt1 | contig 12156 bp, 13 predicted proteins | sample 2277071 | NCBI WGS metagenome assembly SDBU01 (sample SAMN10397929, study PRJNA504765) | marine sediment metagenome | isolation source: marine sediment core GS08_GC12, 126 cmbsf | place: Arctic Ocean: Gakkel Ridge, Loki's castle | collected 2008
ACAAATTCCTGCTGGATTGCTCTTGAATGATATGGTAAATCTTGATCTTACCCGTCAACATATTAATTGGCATAAAGATGAAGTTCAACTTGGTGGTAAGGTTACTGTTCTTACACATGGTGAAGTTACTACTAATGTTATTAGTACTGGTGCTGGTGCAAGTTTGCCAACTATTGGAGCACCCGCTTTCTTTACTAATGAAACGTTTAATAGTAATGCTAGTGTATATGTGTTGACTGCACTTAATACATTTAATGGTGCTGCTGCTGGTGTTGGTTCAACTCGTGTAGGAACCTTCAAGTCTATTAAAGATGCTGATGGTTATGCCAAAGTTGAAATTAATATGGGTGGCTCAACAACCTAAATAACTTAAATTAATAAAATAAAGGAGAATGAATAACCATGGGTAAGAAACAGTTTAAAGTAACTGGTAGCATGAAGAAAGTTCTTTGTGATTCTGGTTCGAAAAATAAAAATATATCCCTAGCTGCAACAGCAGAATTAGCGAAAGCTCTTGAATTGCCGTTACGACAAGGTGTATTAAACGGAGATATTCTTGATGGTATTTTTGAGCCGATTGTATTAGAACAATCAGCGACTTCTGAATTTCCGCTTGATCTTCTCAGTCCTGGTACTGAAAAGAACTTTGTAGCTTATACTATTCCAAATCACGGTTATATTCCACAACGACATGTTGAAGGTGATTATGTCATGATTCCCACCTATGATATTGGTGCGGCTATTGACTGGAATCTAAAATATGCTCGTGATGCACGATGGGATATTGTTGGTCGTGCAATGGAAATAATGGAAGCTCAGTTTACCAAAAAGATGAATGATGATGGTTGGCATACAATCGTTAGTGCTGGCGTTGATCGTAACATTGTTGTTGTTGATTCAGATGCTAATGCTGGTCAATTTACAAAACGTCTAATTTCATTAGGCAAAACAGTTATGCGTCGAAATGGTGGTGGTAATAGTACCTCGACAAATCGTGGTATGTTAACTGATATATACTTATCACCAGAAGCTATGGAAGACATCCGTAACTGGAATGTTGATCAAGTAGATGAGGTTACACGAAGAGAGATCTTTGTTTCGCAAGATGAAAACGCTTTAAGTCGAATTTTTAGTGTGAACCTTCATGATCTAGATGAACTTGGTGAAGGTCAGGAATATCAATCATTCTATACTAATGAACTGTCAGGAACTCTTCCTGCTAGTAAGGTAGAAATTGCTGTTGGATTAGATCTTCGACGGAGTGATTCGTTTGTAATGCCAATTCGTGAAGAAGTGCAGATATTTGAAGACGACACTTTACACAGGCAGAGACGCAGTGGCGTTTATGGCTGGTCTGAACAGGGATTTGGTGTCCTTGACAATCGTCGCGTAATTACGTTGGCTTTGTAGAGTATTATTCATTGCACTGTAGTTTAAACAAATTACCCCGAGAAAAAGATTCTCGGGGTTTTTTTATGTTTTTCGAGAATCGTTGAAATCTGGTTTTACTCTTGACTAAACGAAAAAAAGTGTTATACTATAATAGTGTTTGAAAGGGGATTTTGGAATACACAGGAGATAAGTAATGTTTAAAGATCAGCAGATTACTCAAACTGTCTCACAAGGTTCTTTAAAAAGGGTTGAATTAGTATGTGATTATTGTGGCTCTTTATTTGAACAACCGATGAGAAATATTAAAAAAAGTCATAAATTTATCGCTAAAGATGCGTGTAAACAATGTAGAATGAAGAAACGCGAAGAAACTTCTCTTATACAATATGGTACTAAAGTTCCATCACAAAGTAAAGAGGTTAAACGTAAGAGAAATAAAGATAATATTTGCGTTGAGGATTTTCATGATGAAATTATAGAAATGTATAATTCAGACAATAATATATCTATCAAATCTATCGCTGATAAATTCAATCTTACTAGAAGTGTCTTAATTAACTATTTAAAAAAGATTGAATTAGATACTACTGGAAATATGCAGGCAAAAGCAAAGAAAACTACAAAAGAAAGATATGGTGTTGAACATTATTTACAATGTGAAGAAGCACAAAATAGACTAAAACAAACTTTCAAAGAAAGATATGGATCAGAAAATATATATGATAATAAAGAAGTAAAACAAAAAATTGTAAATAAGGTTAAAGAAACTAATAAAATACGTCATGGTGTAGAATGTATTGTACAAGATAAAAGTAGACAGCAAGAATTCGAGAAAAAACGTAAAGCGACCAGAATCAAAAATGGACAGTTAATGCACGATGGAAAAACTATCAGAGAGCTTGCTAAAGAAAAAGGAATGGCTGTAACTAGTTTTTATCAAAAGGTTCAACGGCATGGATTAGAATATGCAATTAGTCATGATAAATATCAAACTAATTTAGAATTAGATATGTGTAAAATTTTAGATAAATTAGATGTAGTTTATCAGATACAATTCTATGTAGACGGTAAAATAGCGGATTTTTATATTCCAGAGTATAATACAATTATTGAAGTAGACGGATTATATTGGCACTGTGATAGAATTATAAAAGATGAAAACTATCATGTTAAAAAGCGTCAGCATTATATAGATCGTGGATATCGCCCATTCTTTTTTCGTGAAAATGAATTATTGGAAAAATCAGATATAGTTAAATCCATTTTGGCAAATCATTTTGGGCAAAGTATAAAAGTGGGTGCTAGAAAGTGTAAATTAGTTAAAGTTGATAATAAAGTTGGCAAACAATTTATTAAAGATAATCATCTTATGGGTGTTGGTTCTGGGAAATATTTTGGACTTATACACAATGATGATTTAATATCTTGTATCTGTATAAAACATATTGGTGATAATAATTATGAAATTTCCCGTTTCTGTCACAAATTAGGATATTCTATTGCTGGTGGTTTGTCTCGTTTAATTAAGTTCTCTCTATCAGAATCTTCTTGTGTATCATTAAAAACATTTATTGATCTCCGCTATGGAACTGGAGAATATTTGCACAATTTAGGTTTTTCTTTAATTAGTACATATAAAAGTTTCAAGTGGACGAATATCAGAGACACTTATCATCGTATGAAGTTTCCAAGCAATTCGGGCTATGATTATGGTTTTGCTAAAATATGGGACTGTGGGCAGGCAAAATGGGTTAGTGAAAAATCACACTCTTGAAGTAAAGAAAAGATTACACACTAGATTTTTATCGTTGTTTCAAATTGCCGCTATTAAGCGGCTTTTTTTATGCCTGTTGGTATTCGGTGTATAATTTAATAGTTAATGTAGAAAAAGGGAAATATATGGCAAAATATACATTTTTAGTAGTTGCTCAACAACGTAATCCAACTTCTGCTCTAAAAGGAAAAATATCACACTTCCAAGATGGTGATGGTATTTGGGGTCATAAAGAGGGACCTCCAACTTTTACAAAAATATCTTTTGACGGATCATCAGATGACGCTCAGTTTATATATAACAATTGTCGTTATGATTTCATTAAATCAGAATTTGTTCATAAGGATACAGGAGATTTTTTTAATTCTTTAACAGATATTGTTTCAAAACGGACTTATATAGATAGCAAAATTAGGAATAGAGAATTGGCCGTAACTTTAACAGGAAGTTTTACCGCTGATGGTTGTAGCGAATTACGTTCTAAAGATACGGTTTTTGGAAGCATTGATGAAAGAATATATTGGCTAAAGATATTTTATCCTTATCGTAATGACACTGGTATGATAGATGTTTTAAAGTCTATAAAGTATGGTTTTCACGTAGATGTACGAGATTCATTCTTGGTTTTAAATATAGATATTAGAAATAAAATATTAAGTTCTATGTATATAAATGATTCTATCTATTTTAAATGGCTTTGTTCTCTTAGGTAATTTATGGCAACAATTGAATCTATTCAAGCGGCTGGTGGCGACTATACTTCTCCACAAGCATGGTATGATGCCCATGATGGTAATATTACCAGTGATGTAAATGCTCCTTATATTGGAGAAATGAAAGCTGAAGCATTTACAGACAAATTGGATATGAGTAATTCTATTACTGATTCCACTCATTATTTTCATCTTAGGGCACAGTCTGGTGATGAATTTGATGGTGACTTTGATGGAAGTTATCCGACAATCACAGGTGTATCAACAGATGGACTTTATATATTTATTTCAAACGATTATACACGGATAGAACATATTGTTGTTGGAGATAGTAATATTACTCCAGTTATTAATAACGCTTCTCTTATATCTGTAAATGCAGACAATGTTTTATTAGACACTGTAGGAATATATAATAGTGAGTTTTCCGGTACTGTAGCGGGTACGATTACCTATAGAGGAATTAGGATAATTAATGGTCATAATATAGTTATCCGTAATTGTGCTATTGGAGATATTAGTGTCTTAAATAACAAAAACGACGTTGGAGCACACGCAGACTGTAGAGGGATTTCTATAGATAATGATACCGGCGATGATGCTTATGTTTATTGTAATGCTATACAAGGTATAAATAGTAGTGTAACTAATGCTGGAGCCACTGCAACAACCTATGGTATTTACGCTAAAGATTGTGACGATCTTTTTATTCTTAATAATGTAATTGGCACTCTTACTGCCGATGATATAGTAGATCCTCTTTTTCTTAGTAATAATACATCGGAAGATATCCAATATAATGCGACCACTGCTGGTAGTTTAGAGGGAACTAATAATCAACTTAATATTACTGTTGGTAATGAGTTTGTAGATACTACTGCTGCTACGCTTGATTTACATATTAAGACTGGTGCTGATTGTGAGGGTAACGGTTTAGATTTATTAGATGGCGGCTATACTAATGCTCCTACAGAAGATTGTGATAATAGTGAACGACCTGATGGTGGTACGTGGGACATAGGTATTCATCAATTAACACCTGTGTCTGTGCCTGTAACAGGTTCTATAAATTCAATTAGTAGTTTATTTGGAAAAGAAAAAGTAGACATTGGTATAAACGTATCGTTGAATTCAATAGGTAGCATATTTGGTGATTTGACTATAAATAAAAATTTAGTTGGAAATATACAATCTCAAAGTATATTAACTGGGGAATTTAATGTTAACATTGGTCGAAAATTATCTGGCAATGTACAATCCCAAAGTGTGTTATCTGGAACTGTCGGCGTTATTATTGAATTACAAGGTACGACTAATTCTATTAGTACTCTTTTAGGTAATTTGGTTTCTAGCAAAAATATTGTCGGGGACATACAATCTCAAAGTGTGTTATCTGGTTCACTTGATACTAATGTTGGATTACAAACATCAGTAAATTCTAATAGTATATTATCGGGTGAAGTATCTGTTAATGTAGGTTTAAATTCATCATTAAGTTTTATTAGTTCTTTATCTGGAAATTTAGTTTCTAATAATGTTTTAAATGGTTCAATCCAATCTCAAAGTTCTTTGTTTAGTGAATTAACTATAGGGGTTGGATTAAATAGTACTACAACATCTTCAACGTTGTTATCTGGTAAGATTGGTATAAATGTAGGTTTGTTGAGTGATATTCAAGCAACTTCATCGTTATTACCAGCATTTTTAGGGATTGGTAGTTTACCTACTTTATTAGGACAGGTTAATGTTAGTAGTCTATTAGTTGGCACTTCTAATATCGGTGTCGGATTAGAAGGTTCTATAGATACATCTAGTAATTTATCTGGTAATTTAATAACAAACAATGTTTTAGTTGGTAGTATTACATCTGATAGCAGTCTGTCTGGAGTTTTGATAACAAATAGTAATTTAGTTGGAAGTGTTATTTCTGAAAGTATTATAAGTGGTCAAATTAGTGTAAATACAGGACTGGTATCTTCTATTAATTCTTTTAGTAGTTTGTTGGGCAATCTTGCTAAAAGCGGAGAAAATATTTTAATTAGTACGGTAGGTGTTCAAAGTGATTTATTGGGCAATGTAGGTGTTGCTGTTGGATTAATTAGTTCATTAAGTTCTAGTTCATTATTGAGTGGAAATTTAAATGTTGAAGTTCCTGGTGTTAATGTTTTAGAAGGTTTAATTAGTTCATTGTCTATATTAGATGGGCAATTGACTAATAATGTTGGTTTGTCGGGAACTAGTGTTGGTTTAAGTTCTATAATAGCGGGATTGTCTATTCAAGTTAGTTTGGTTGATAGTATTGATTCACAGTCATCATTAATTGGTACTTTAGTTTCCGATAGTGTCCTAGTTGGTGATATTTTATCTGATACTGTATTATCTGGTTTGTTGACCGTTACAGACGAAGGTAGTGTATTATCTGGTACAGTAGTTACATCTAGTATATTAAACGGTCAATTTTTAGTACAGATTGGATTATTAGGAAATAGTGTAGGGGTTAGTGTTTTGTCTGGAATATTATCTAGAGATTTTGATACTTTAAACACATCTGTTCTTTTAGATGTTGATGTGCTGACAAAAATATGGACTATTTCAGATATTGTTACCAAAATTGTTTCATCTTCTAGTCATCCTAGAATTTGGCAAAATGACTACAGACAAGGGAGAATAAAATAATGGGTAGAGTAGGTGAAAAAATAGGGGAAAGTATATCTAAAAGATTATTATCTGATAGCGAAGTTCGAACAATTTTACAATCGGTTAGGATGATAACGAGTAAGATTGAAAATGAGGGTATTTCTGTGAATTTTGAAATACCAGAAGAAGTCTCTATAATTGGTGGGAAAAAATTAAGTGTTCAAATTGAGATTGGGAAGATCAAATGATTAGTTCGGTGTATAATATAAATATATAACCGTTAAAATGAACAAAGGAGGTATTTAGACATGCCTATTGCAGATAATAAAAAGGCTCAGGCAATACGTAATTTGTGGTATAATAGAGTGGCAAAAAAGATACTTGAAGCAAATCTTGTAGTGGCTACAATACGTTCTGCAATTGCTGATAAGAGTCTTGGTAGCGAGTTTTCTACTGCTGAAAAGAACGCTATGCAAACAGTAGAAACAGATTTAATTAATCTTGCAGGACTTTCTGGAGTCACTTCGGCTGAAAGTAAATATCAAAAAAGTCATGGTAATCACTCTCTTATTATTACAGGAGTAAATGACTAATGGCACATACAACTTTATTATCATTATCTGCCAATTCGTTTATTGGTGATACTGATGCAAATCTTGTAGCTGGTGATTCAGGAGCTATTCCTGTTTTACATAAGGGTCGTCCAGCTATATCGTTTGATGCTACAACTGAACAAGCAATGGTATCTCCCGAGTTTATTATGCCTGGACAATATGCTGCTGGTACTCTTAATGCAGATATTTTGTTTGCCATGGCTGATGATAATACTAATGATATTGCATTGGGTGTTTATCTAGAAGCTAAAACTCCTAATGTTGATACTCTTGATATGGAAACCGCTACTAGTTGGGATGTGGCTAATTCTGGTACTATATCTTTATCTGGTTCTACTGTTGGAGATCCATTAAAATTGTCAGTACCATTAACTAACAATGATAGTGTTGCTACGGGTGATTTAGTACGTCTCGGTATTAGAAGAGATACCCTTTCTCCAAACGATGATGCGTCTGGAAAAGTATTTATTTATAACGTAGATTTCTGGGAAACCACTTAATGGCTTGGCACTTTGATGAATTGAACGATGATGTTCAACTTACAGATAATGCTGCACTGACATTTCCAGATGGTCCATGGTCTATTGGAGGCTGGTTTCATCTGACCGACAATATCGGAACATTAGAGCAATACCTTTTGGCTTGGGGGACGGTTGGGGCTACCCCATCATTCAATTTGCTCATGCATGAGACTTCAGCCTCTTCTGCCGATGATTTGCAGTTATTCTTACGTAACTCCAATTCACTCTGGACTATAAACATCATCACCACCTCCAACCCCGGCAGCAATACACAATGGCAACATGTACTCGTGACACATGATGGTAGCGGCGGTTGTGTCATATACGTCGACGGCGTAAGTGCCGGTACCGGTTCGGATAGCAGTTCAAACCGGGCTGTTAACGTGGCCGGCAACCTTTTTGTAGGTGCACGTATAGATTTGAACGCCAGTCGTTATTTTGGTGGCGACATGGCCGAGTGGGCCAAGTGGGACAGACAACTGAGTGCTGGTGAGATTATAGCGTTGGCAGCAGGATGGTCACCAAAGTTTTTTCCGAAAGATAAAAAGTGGCATATCGAGATGTTCGGTGGTCAGTATTTTGAACGAATTGTACCGTTAATAGTGACTAATAATGGCTCAACGTCGGCGGATCATCCAGCCGGATTGGTTTATCCATCTACTGCTATTATAGTGCCTGTTGGTATATCCGGATCTACTGAAGTTGCTCTATCTAGCTCTGTTGTTGTTGTAAGTACCACATCGGGACAAACAGTAGTTTCTATTAGATTAGAATCCACCATAGATTCAAACACAATATTAGACGGTGAATTAAGTGTTGATGGTGGAGAAGTCGTTGTTTCTCTTGATGGATCAATTTTATCTATTAGTACTTTATCTGGTGATGTTAATGTAGTAGCAGGATTGGAAAGTGATGTTAGTTCACAAAGTAGTTTGGGTGGAGAGTTAAATGTTATTGGTGGAATTAATCTTGATGGTTCTATTTTATCAAATTCATCTTTGTTCGGTACAGCAGGAATTGCTGTAGGATTAATTTCTACCATTGATTCTACCAGTGTTTTATCTGGAGATTTGGATGTTGTTGGTGAAGTTAATCTTACTAGTAATATTTCTACCCAAAGTACATTATCTGGAAATATCAGAGTTGCAGTAGGATTAGTAAGTGATATTGCCTCACAAAGCAGTTTGAGTGGAGATTTAAACCTTGTTACAGGTGTTAATCTTAATAGTTTTATCTCGTCCAGTTCCACATTAAGTGGAAAAATAGATGTTAGTGTTGGATTAGAATCTTTCATTATTGCTGAAAGCACTCTTAGCGGTGCCATAAATATTCTCGGTGAAACCCTACTGGATGGTAACATTGCTTCTACTTCATCTCTGTTTGGTTCAATGGGGATTGCTGTAGGACTAATTTCTACAATTAATTCTAATGGTGTTTTAGTCGGAGATTTAGATGTAGTGACTCCTGGTGCTAATGCTCTTGAAGGTTCTATAACGTCATTATCAGAGGTCGTTGGTAATATTGGAATTGGCGTTGGACTATCGAGTTCTATTAGTTCCATTAGTTCATTATCTGGAGCGTCAATTTTACAGAACAATGTTATTGGTGAGATTAGTTCCGAATCGACACTATCTGGAAATATTGGTATTGGCGTTGGATTATTGGGAAATGCTATATTAAATACTACTTTGGTTGGTACTCTTGTAGTTGTAGATGAAGCCGGTGCTTTATCTGGAACAGTATCGACTCTTAGTACGCTAAATGGTGTATTATCTACACAGATTGGTTTATTAGGAAATATAGTTACAACTAGTGTGTTGGTTGGTGATTTAGATCTTGGTGGAGCAAGGGGTCAAGACACAGTAGTTTTAGATGATTTTGTTAGACCAAGAACGTGGAATACTAGTACATATAGTTTGAAACAGCAACCATAATCCTGCGGAGCTAAATGAGTGGCGGTTACATCAAGAACAATTGTATACAAACAACCTGCTGAGAAGTTAAATCTTGGTATAGATTTTACCAATGGTTTACAGACTGGCGAGATTATATCTAATCCAACTGTATCTGGGGATATTGCTGGATTATCTATAACTAATGTGGCAGTGAGTGGAAATATTGTTTCGTTTGTTACAGCATCTGGTGTACACGGTTATGATTATAGAATAGAGGCGACTGTTGATTCAGATAGTGGTGAGATATTAAAGGCTGATGCTAAATTATATGTGAGAGAAAGATAGGGAGAGAGGTAGGCAGTGGCTTGGTATAATGAAATGCGTCCTATGCTACGCATATTAATTAACGACTATGGAGATGAGGCAACCGATCAGGTTTATTCTGATACTCGGTTAGAAGAGGTTTTATTGGTTGCTGCTAAGTATGTGCAACAAGAGATTGTATTTGATACAACTTATACTATTGTGTTGCAGCCTGCGTCTTTGTCTCCTGATCCGGTTGGAAATGGGGATACTGCGTTCGTTAATTTAGTGGTACTCAAGGCGGCATGTATTAGTGACTTTAGCACGTTCAGAAGTAAGGCTTTATCGGCTGGTATAGAAGCTAAGTGTGGCCCCGTCGTCTTAAAAACACTGAAACAAATAGATGGATTTAAACAATTAATTGAAGGTGGTTTATGTCAAGCTTATGAAAATATAAAACAAGATTTACAATTTGGAAATGGCAACGTATGTCGAGCTATCTTGAGTCCATTTTCGAGCAATGATTTTAATCCTAATACGCTTGCTGGTTATGGCGGTTATTATGGAAGCGAAAGAGATCCTTATTTTATAAGATAGGAAAAAGTAATGCCAGATTTAAGTAAGTTGTGGACAGATTCTGAAATTCAGGTTCTTAGAAAAAATTATGGGAAAAAGAAGATAAAAGAATGGATTCATTTATTGCCCAATCGCAATCATAAAACAATTTGTCACAAAGCATTTAGGTTAGGGATAAAAGCCGATCGTTCGTTGTCAACAAGAAAGTACTCATATAATAGACAATATTTTTCAAAACCTAATATAGAAAATTGTTATTGGGCTGGATTTATAAGCGGCGATGGATGTGTTAGTCGTGTAACTATTAATAATAAATTATATTGGACATTAGCAATACAATTATGTACTAAGGATAAAAATATTTTAGAATATTTTCAAGAAGATATTGACTATACTGGATTGATTTTTGATAAAATTATTATAAATAATTATAAAGATAAGGGTAGATTATTAAAAGATAAATATTATTCTAGCGTATTACGTATTAATAGTGCAAAACCAATAATTGATGATTTAAATAAATATTGGAATATTACTCCAAGAAAAAGTTTAACATTACAACCGCCAAATATTAATGGAGATTTATCTTTATCCTATATTGTAGGTTATATAGATGCCGATGGTTGTATTGGTCTATATAACAAAAAATATGCAGGAAAATATGCCCAACTTATATGCGAACATCTCCTAACAATTAAAACGCCATTCAAACTATCAAGAAAATGGAACAAAATTTATGATTCAAAGTTTTGTACCATTTAACTATAATCAATAACTACTAACTAATAATCGTAATTTTATAAGATGAGGAAAAAATAATGTCATTCACCAATTTTTTAAATGCCGAAGCTTTGGACGAAATATTCGGTCAGGTCGAAATGCCAACTTGGTCAAATCTCTATATAGCTCTTAGTACAGGAACCCCAGATGAAACGGGAGGAAATTTTATCGAGCCAGGAGATGGTACAACTCCAGGCACAGGCTACGAACGAGTAACTGTAACAAACGATAAAATCGAATGGTTAACAGCTACTATAACCGGAGATGTTGGATCTTTACACAATAGAAATACCATTACATTCCCAACATCAACTGGTAGTTGGGAGACTGCAAACTACTTTGGTATTTTTGATTCTGGTACTGCACCTAGTCATCTAATGGCTTTCGGAGCATTAACAACTCCGCAATCTATTGGCGATAATAACACTGCTAGTTTTGCCAGTGGTACATTATCAGTTACGCTTAATTAAGTGAGGGTGATATATGTCCAGTGATAAAAACACATATGTTATAGATAATACTAAAACAACATCGATTGGTGGTATTATTGTAAATACTGGCGGTGATAATTTTACAACCAATGATGACTCGTCAGACATTGGTGTCACCTCCGGAGATTTACAATCATATAGTGGTTGGTTTGACGATTATCTATACTATAATGATCCTAGTGGTAATAGAAATTTACCTCCTAATCCAAGAGCATAGTTTATTTAATTATGGCAACTAATCCGTTTACAGGTATTATTACGCCGGCCTTAAAAACGACGTTTAATAATGCGATTGACGCTATGTTGGAGACAACGGCATGTACAGTGCCATGTCAAATAACATATGGCGACACTAAATTTACGGACTGTCCTAATTGTATTTTTAGTGCCCACACCGGCAGATCCTCAAACAGCTATCAGTCGCGTGGACCACAACCCATCTCTTTTGTCAATTGTCCTG
>SDBU01007920.1_pt1 | contig 12156 bp, 8 predicted proteins | sample 2277071 | NCBI WGS metagenome assembly SDBU01 (sample SAMN10397929, study PRJNA504765) | marine sediment metagenome | isolation source: marine sediment core GS08_GC12, 126 cmbsf | place: Arctic Ocean: Gakkel Ridge, Loki's castle | collected 2008
GTCCAAAGTATACTGCATATAGACTGAAAGCAGGAACAAAAAAAGCAATAATTCTAATATAGGGCACCAGGGTAGAATCCTTCAGTAAATTAGCTATCAGGGGTGCCAGGGTAAACAGAAAAGCAAAAATAATAAGAGCGAGGATTATTTGAATCTTTATAGCCTGATTCTTTATTGCAACTGCTAATTCCTTTCTTTCTGCGGTGTATTTTGAAATCGCCCGCACAGCTCCTGGCTCCACAAGAACTCTACAGATGGTCAAGAGAGATAGTATTATTCCAAAGGTTCCGTATAACTCCGGACCCAGATATCTTCCCAGTCCAAAATGAATGGCATAACTACTAATTAGAAAGACTAGCTGAGCACTCATCAGATAAATGGTACCTCTGGCTAAAATCTTTTTCACTTAAAAGCTCCCTTTATGGTAGGGTAAGAACATCTCCATAATTATTATATCTTTTTTCTCAAAAACTGAGATTGCTTCACTCCGTTCGCAATAACACGGGGTTTACTGAGCACTTACATAGCCGAAATCATTTATCCTTCAACCTAAATCATACTCCTTGGAACGTAAAAGACAATATAGGGCCCTACTCTTTCTTTCTTATATGAGGCTGAAGAATCCAGTTCTCCGCTTTTTTCCAATTGGTTCATCTTTCTATCATATGAATAAAATATATAGCTGGGCGTCTTTTCTTCTCTCAGTATCTCTGTATAGCGAGGATAACGGTCTTTAGACCTATAGGGAGCTACAATAATATTTTCCTCGCTTATAAACGTAACAGGATAAGAAATCCAGTAATCAGCATACGCCCTGGTAATCTCTTTTTCGCCAAGGAAAGTAAGTAGTTTATCATAGTAGTTATTCTTGTCGAGAGCTTGATATAGAGACAAATGAGTATAGGCAAAAAAGAAGAGCATCGAAGATAGAAGTATATAAAAAGCAATTCTCGATATTTTCCTTATTAAATCTGCAAAATTTCCAATAAGAAAAGGTAGGACTACATATAAAGCCAAAAGGTATCGAAATGAGTGTCTATCTACTGGATAAATACTGGCAATAAAAACCATAGGTGTAACAAATAAAATTATCAGAAGAAAGAACTTTGCATCACTTCTGCATGGCTTTAATTTAAATAAATCAAGGATATTTTGTCTATTTTGATAAATGAAATAAATGAGCGCACATACGTAAACAGAGACGACATAGTAAGAAAGATAATGAAGAAAAAAGTCGGACTGGGAACCAAACCTGGTGCCCAGTATTTCAGGAAGACAAGTTCGATAAAGTAAAGATAGGTTTTTCAACAATCTGGAAAGAGGTACAATGGCGAAACCAAAACCAGGATATCTTCCCGCCTGTCCAGTAAGGTGAAAAAAAATAACGGGCAGAAAACCCAGGAAAAACCCGGACAACAATCCCAGCTCCTGGATAGGCCAAAATCGCTTTTTTCTTAGAAATATATTAAGATACCCGCCCGACACAAGCAATATCACCAGCAGCTTTATCTCTCGTTGAATTACATTCCCGGAGAAAAAGGAATTTAGCATGCTTACTATTAAAATAACCCCATAGGTCAAAAGACCTAGATTGATGGCCGCCAATAGAAATTTGACAAAGCGATTTAAATCAAGGTCTCGCAATAATATGACCTTCCATACACTTGACCAATTCTGTACAGCTTTCCAGAGGCGAGTATTGGTCAAGAAAAAAAGAAATACGGGGATAAGAAAAAAGACTATCAACTGAGAGGTCCACCATCCAATACCTATGACCAATCCCAAAAGAAAAAGGTAGAAGATAGATTTCTTTCTATTAGTACATTCCGAGTACTTCAAAAGAATTAATAGTGACAGAACACCCAATGTCAGGACCTCAAGATGTCCACCCTGGGCCTCTGTGCTCCAGGCCAGTAAAACGGTTGGAGACAATACCAGAAATTGACAGGCTACAAAGGCTACAATTCTTCCGCCAATTCTTTTGAATAGAAAGTAGCAAAGGACTTGAAATAGTAAAAAGAAGCTAAAGGGAGATAATTTTAAAACCAGCGCGGACGACCCAAATAGGCGAAAATAGAAAGAGGCTACCAGAGACTCCAGACTACCCAAATATTCCTGACCGTAATAAAAAACAGGTATTTCTCCTTCCAAAATGTGTCGAGCCATAAGGCCAACGATGGCCTCATCGCCATTAAAATTCGCGTACCAATGCTTCAGGAGTCCATATCGGCTAAAAACAGTAGCTAAAAGGATAAATATCAAACATAAGAAATCCTTTGACCTTAGAATCCTCAAGATTTTGTTTCTCAAATTCATCGGTGCTTTCCTAGCTCTTTCTAATAAAAATACTTAGAACTTTTTTCGGTAATAATGGTTTAGGAGGTAATTCTTGGGCCAATGTGGTTTAATTAAATATTTAAGTGGGCTTTTTTATTTGCCAAGAAATATTCTTATGCCCCTTTTAAGACTTTTGACTATTCCCAACTCTTGTAATCTCCAAATTGTATTGAAGGTAAAGACTTGTTTTATCCTATTTAGTTTGTTTTTTCTGTCTACCATTTTCTCTATTTTGGAAACCAACATCCTAAATCTCTCCAAGGTTATGTTAATACAAAAACAGTTGGCTGGACTCTGATGATTGTGCAAAGAGATATCATAATTATCATTGATCAACCCATTCTCTCTACAAAATTCAAAAGCCTCTGTACCTGGATAAGGAGTAAATATACTATAGATTAATACATCACACTTAGTTTTTTTCATAACTGCTATAGTCTCACTCAGCGTTTCTTCAGTTTCCTGAGGAAAACCAACCATAAAAAACGCCTGCAATTCGATGCCATGTTTCTTAATAACTCTACAAGCGGAAAGGGCTTCTTCTATAGTTATATGTTTCCTCATTTTTTTCAATATCTCATTACTACCAGATTCAATGCCAATTTCTATCAAATAACAACCTGCTGCTTTCATAAGAGAAATGGTTTGTTCATCAACTAATTTTGGATGAAGTTCACAGCTCCATTTTAGTCCCGGACAATGCTTGATAAGGGCGTTGCATAGGTCGTGTATGTATTGTCTCTTGGTACCGAAATTGTCGTCGTCAAAATGGAGTGATATTAGTCCCTTCTCTTGAAGGCCTTTTATTTCTCTTGTAACGTTTTCGGGGGAACGAAACCTTACCTTTCGACTCCATATTTTACGGGACCCGCAAAAAAAACAATTATAGGGACATCCTCTTGTTGCAAAAACATATTTGAATGCTACTAGCGGGTATTGGTCATAGTCTTTTAGTACTTCATGGGCTGTTTTATAAGGAAAACAAAGAGAATCTAAATCTTTTATGAATTCTCTTGGAGCATTTTCAACAATCTGGCCATCTTTTCTATAGATAATCCCTTGAATGACATTGAATTCCTTTTGGGCATCTATCGCATTAAGTAATTCAACAATAGTGTTTTCACCCTCACCTTTCACACATACATCAATGTCTGAACAATCCAGTACCTTTGAGCCTACCATGGAAGGATGAGGACCACCTACTATCACGACTATTTGCTTATCGATTTCCTTAGCGAACTTAGCCACTATGCGTGCTGATGCAAAATTTTGAGATTTAGCAGAAATTCCAACAACGCTGGGTTTATATTCCGATATAGTTGATTTAATCTCTCTCCACACCGGTCCGGATAAGTCTTTTAGGTTATTTACATAATTATCAAAACCTGTGCTTGCCAAATAACTGACTTCGAACTTTTCATTTTGAGGAAAAAAATCAGCATTGTAGACCACCACACTCCAGTTTGTTTCTTTCCTTATCATCCCTGCTAGATAACCTAAAGAGAGAGGATATCTGCTAAGCGAATATGTACCTTTAAACAACCTATAAAAAGGTGGCTCTATAAGCAAAATTCTATTAAGCCCTGAAACATCTTGAATCTTCTTCACCTTAGACACTCCTTTAATAAACAAACCGGGATTTTATTAGGGCCCATAGGGTTACCAGGCCATCTTTCCAGATTTCTTTCCTGTCATCCGGCGTATCTATTTTAATTCTACTTCATTATATATGCTGTTAATCCACTTTGACCAAAATAGAAATGATTCTTTGCCTTATCTCGAATATTATAGTAAAGCTCTGTATTGCAAAATCGTGGTTGGTCTTTGAAGTCGATGACAATATCCACCTTTCCTTCATTAATCATCTGAAGACTCAAACTTGAGCTTTCATATTCATGATAGCCAAGGTCAATTATGTTTACATTTAAGCCCTCACCTAACTCCTCTAAATAATACTCCAGTATATGAGGATAAAAGCTAAGCACAACTAAGTCACGAGTCTTACTTCCTGCATAATTTTTAACAAATTTTGTTGCCTGGTCGTAATTGGAGTCGGTATTAATAGGGTACTTAATTGAATCAGCAAGAGGTGAATCAGGAGTTAAAATAACTAATAAAATTATGACTATTAAAATCGCACGGGGGAAATTCTTAAAAGAAAAGTGCCTCTTCAAAATAGGTAAATTTCGGTTGATGTTTATGAGTAATTTATAAATGCAGCAAATAGCACAAACCGCAATAATCGGAAATAGGGGAATAAGATAGCGAGGCATTTTTACATTGAGGAGATTAAAGCAGAGCAAGGGAAATAAAATGAACGAAATCAATACTATTGGTTTTTTCCCTCTTGATTTAATTATCTCATATATAATACAACACAGCGAGATTAGTAAGCCTGATGTATAAATCCAACTGCCCTCTATGTAAAGCCAGTATAAATAGGCCCAAAAAGGTGGATATTGATAAAGAGTTCCTCTAATCATTGCGAGGTGCCCTCCTGCTAAGTGCTCAAAATTAAATAAAAAAGAGTAACCAAAAACATACACAAAATTTCCAAGAATTGGAATATTGAGGAGATTGTCTATAAATAAGGGGACCTGATAAGTACTGGGCATTGGAGGATGCGAGATAAAGAAGTAGGGAGAATATACCAATACAAACGAGAGTAAACCTCCCATTATATAATACCTTAAAGAAGAAATCAGCCGATAGCTTAAGCCATGTTTTTTCCATTGTTCTATAATAAGGTAGCCAAGAGGTATTATTACAAAGAAAATACCGTAATATTTTGTCGCAACAGCGCAAACTGATAAAAATCCGATAAAAAATAAATGTTTTTGGCTTAAATTATCAGTCTTTATGCATTTTAACGTTATAAAAAGAAGAGTTACTGCAAAAAAAGCAAGAGGAACATCCAGCATACCACTGACAAGATGTCTCACGAAGAAGTAAGTTCCCCCAAGTAGAAAAGCAGATATAAAACCTGTGAACCTGCCATGCAGTAACTTTCCTACTTGATAGGTTGTATAAATCGTTAATAACCCTAAGATTACTATGGGAAATCTTACTGCAAAAGATGTTGTTCCAAAAATTAGCTGCCCTATTCCAATAAAGTACTTAACCAAAGGGGGATGTTCGAGATTCACATAAATATTCCCATTTATGATGGAATAACCTGCCTGTGCATAGACAATTTCATCACAGGACAAAGCCCCTACCAAGCTTGTGAAATACCAGAGTCCTAAAATAACCAAAAGACAGTATATCTCAATCTCGCTCAGGACTTTATTTTTAACATTCGCTATTTTCCCACTATGTAAATTCAAAAATGGCATAGTCATCTTTTCACTTTCCACGTCCACCATGTATTAATGGTGAAATTCCATAGAACTGCTGCTCCTATTCCGAACATTTCTGAAATTAGATAATATATACCAAAAGACTCTGTTAATAGGAAAAGTATTGCCATGTTAATCAAAAGTCCACCTATACCTACAATATTAAATTTAATCGCCCTATTTAGCACATCCTTTATTGGAGAAGTCCTTCTTTCTCTAAATGTCCATATTTCATTAAGGGTGAAATTTGAAAGGATAGAACTTTCAATACTAAATACAGCAGAAACCAGATAAAACAAGCCGACTATTTCTGTTAGTAGCTGCAATAGCCCTAAATTAACAAGAACGCCACTCAATCCAACCAAGCAAAATTTTAGGAATCTGCTTATTTCTCTTTCACTTTTTGAGAGTTTATATAAATGCCTTAAGTAGTTAATCTCTTCTCTTAGATTTAGTTTGCTTTTTCCTGTTTTTCTCTCTTTGAATATGAAAGGTACTTCAGCCACTTTCTTGTAATTGCCCTTTGCTAATATTTCAAGGAGTATTTTATATCCAGAAGGATTCAGATTTGATTCTTTGATAATTTCTTTTTTCAAAGCAAAGAATCCGGATAGCGGATCCCTTATCTTTCTTACTCCAGGTAAAATAGTTTTTGCCAAAAATTGAGCTACATACGAAGTTAGTCTTCTAAAGCGACTCCATTTCTTAATTCCGCCACCCTCAATATACCTGCTCGCTATCGCTATGTCGCTTCCTTTTTCAAGTTCTTTTATCAACTCAGGTATTTTTTCAGGAGAATGTTGAAGGTCAGCATCCATAACTACAAAAATATTCCCCGAAGCGTGTTTAAACCCCTCCATTACTGCAGAAGCTAAACCCCTCTCACTTTTCCGATGAATTACTGTTATAGGATATTCTCTTGACAGTTCTTCTGCGAACTCCCCGGTACCATCCGCACTGTTATCATCCACCAAAATACATTCGTATGCACAGTCAAGTGAATTATCTATTCGTCTAAAGAGTTCCTGGAGATTCCCTTTCTCATTGAAAGTAGGGATAATAATGGAAATATCTTTCATCTTAGTACCTTTACGAAGTTTAAAATTATTCCTTTCTTTCCTCAGTTGATTCTATTTAACTCGTTCGAAGATATATATCCCATCGTAAGAAAATATTATTTGATAGCTCTCGGGAAGCTTTTTAAGTTTTTCCTCATATTCTCTTTTATACACTTCATCTCTAATAAAGCCGGCTCGCTTTTGGTCTAGCACTACATAATCTGTCTTCGCCGTTCCCCCGACAAAAAAATGATATTCTGCCCTATGGGCAAGATAACTATTATTCACCGTATTCTGAGAGGTCACGCTTGCTTCCTGGGGAATAAATTTCCTTATAGCATCATCTAATACTTTATCTCTTTCTGTAATAATATAGGAAGTCTGATAATAATCTCTCATTATTTTCCTCCAGAAAAAGATAGAAATTGGAGAAGGACTCAAGGTAATATTATAATAAATGGAAACAGCCAAAATGGTAAAAAGAGAAGTTTTCAGAAAATGGTCTTTATAAAGCTCAACCCTAAGGTGCTTTTTTAGCCACATCCTTAGATGTCCTTTTCGTTCACTTAAGAACCTAAGTCCATAAATCAGGGCAACAAAAATTGGTGCGAGCAGCGAAGCTGTATATTGATATTGAATCCAATAGTGAGTTCTCCATTGAGAAAGAAGAGAAATGGCCAGGGCGGGAAGAGCCGGAAGAAGGGAAAGAGGAGAAAGCAAAGGAATGAGCAGTAGTGGAACAAAGAGAAAGGTGAGGTATCCCATCTTCCATATATTGGCAATTTCTTTTATAATAATTCCGGGGTTTAGAAATATGTTCCTGCCTATCTCGAAAACACTACTGCCCAGGTAAGAGAAGCTCTTTTCTAGCAATTCTCCTCCATAAACCCCTTCGTTTAAGCCAGGGATTAGTACATTTACCACCAGGAAAAAAAACAATAAACTGCCCACAAATAGAATGGTTCCTGACTTGTACATACGGTAGCGAACTATAGCATAGAGCCCCATAGCTCCCATTGAAAGTATAAGCGGCTCCTTTAAGAATAAACCGGGAAGACAAACTAAAAAAAAAGCAAGAGGCTTATCTTTTTCCAGAAAGTAAAAACCCCAAAACATCAACAAAATAATAAGATGGTCAGTATGAAAATCAAAAAGATTGTTATATCCTACCGGCGAATACAAAAAATATATGATTACAATCAAGAGAGCATAAAAACCTTGCCCAAGTTTCTTTTTAGCAATATAATAGAGAGGTACCGCGCTAAGGCCAACGGCCAGAGTTTGCAGAAGGAGTAAAGTTATTGCCGAAGGAAACAGTTTATAGAAAAGAGCATAAACTCCCACGATAGGTCTGAAGTGCCCCCAGGCGAGGTAACTTAAGTCCCCTCGCTCTGCTATGTTCCAGATGGCGTGATCATAAATGCCCAGGTCAAAGAACGCCGTATGAAAAGAAAGATATCTCAATACCGACATAGTCCCAAATATTCCACAATAAATGCATATCGCTATCCACAAAAATAACGGGGAGAACTTTTTTTGTTGCTTTTTTTCTTTAAGGAAATTAGGAAAGAATTTGTATAGGATAAAATAAACTGCTATGGCAATAATTACAGGGAAGACAATATATACTCCGCTAACCCATGAAAGAGTGCTTTTACTGACTTCTCCTCCAATTATATCAATCACTATCTTGCCTTCTCCATTTTATAGAATATTCTTTCCATCTTTTGAGCAGATTTTTTCCAGGTGAAATTGCTCAAAACTCTTTTCCTCCCTTCTTCTCCCATCCTAAGAGCCCTTTGGGGAGAATCTAATAAATTGATGATTTTCTTAGCAAACTTGTCGGGAGAGAAATCTACCAGATAACCCGTCTGTCCATTGACAATTATCTCTTTCGGTCCGCTGCTATTTATGGCAACTACGGGTTTTCCCATAGCCATTGCTTCCAAAATCACCATGCCCCACGACTCATACCTCACAACAGGATGCACAAAGATATCGCACGCTTTATAAAATCTTGCCAGCTCTTCTTGTGAAACATTAGACAGTAGCTCTATATGACCCTTTAAACCCAGATTGTGGATTAACTGAGCTAAATTCTCTTTTTCCGGGCCTTCACCAGCTATTCTCAAAACTACATTAGGAAATATATCAATGATTTTTTTAAAAACTCTGATTAAGAAATCAAAATTTTTTCGTTTCCTCAGGCGACCAACGGCAAGCAAACATTTCCTATTAACCAAATACTTACGAGCATCTACCCTGGCAGGATTAAATATATCAGAGTCTACGCCGGGATTTACTATAAAGGAGTCTCTCTGATAGACTTCTTTAACTCGAACCTGAATATTCTTGCTGTTTGAAACTATAGCGTCTATATTCTTAATGGACCATTTATCAATCCATCTAAAAGGAAAAAGAAGATAATGTATAATTTTGCCAGTAAATTGAGAAATCCCCCAATGGCTTTTATCTTTACAATAAATTACGTCGTTTAGCCCATGACACATCCAGATAATCTTTGCCCGGGTAAAACCCAGTTTTTTGAGCAGTACGGAAATAAAAGGGGAGGGGTAGTGGTGAGGATTAATGATATCGTATTTCTCTTCCCTTAGAATTTTTAGAAAACCAAATCCTAGAAGATGAATTGCTAAAAAATCTATAACTGCATTATGGAATATTCTAAAGGAAGAGAAATTGCTCAACTGCTTAGCTTCTTTAAATATTGAATTAACCCGCACTCCAAATACATCTACTTTGTGTCCCAATTTTCTTAATTCGCGGGCAACGATTACAATAGATAATTCTGCTCCTCCTATTTCGTCAAATATAGGATGGAATATTGCTATTTTTAAAGGCATTCCATGAACACTCCGTATTAATGAACAATCTTTTTGCTGATTCTTTCACAAATCTTTAGTGTCTCATCAGCAGAGGTCTTCCAGGAAAACATTCTGGCTCTTTCTAAGCCTTTATTAATTATGTTCCTTCTCAGCCCCTCATCAAGCAGAACCTTCTTCATCGCTTCTGCCAGGGCATCAATATTTTTTGGAACAACTGTAATACCTGCATCGCCGACAATTTCCGGTAAGGATGAGATATTAGAGGTTATGACGGGAGTTCCGCAAGCCATCGCCTCCAGAACTGGCAACCCAAATCCTTCATAAAAAGAAGGAAATACAAATAGCTCTGCTATATTATATAATTCTGGCAAATCCTCTCCTGAAACATAACCCAAAAATATGATATCTTTTTGAAGGTTGAGTTGCCTAATTAGTTTCAGTGACTTCTTTCTATCTCTTTGATACTGTGACTTCCCCGCTTTCAACAGCTTAACATTACTAAATTTATCATTTGTTTTAAGTTGGTGGAATGCCTTAATCAATCCCCTTACATTCTTTGTTAGCGTCTCTGAGCTTATATGAAGAACATATCTGTGCAGGGGAGAAAGTCTATATTTTTGATAGATATTCGAGGAGCCACTACTATCGGGTTTAAATCGTTCACGATTTACCCCTTCATAAACAACAGAAATCCTTTCTTCAGGGATTGAATAAAACCTCATCAAATCTCTTTTGGTAGACTCGGATGCGGTTATAATAAACTCTGCTTTCTTGAGTCCAGAGTAGAGCAATTTACTGAGTAGCCAGTATTTCTTGCTTCGCGGATATACCTGATGAATGATGTCATGGCAGAAAACGATTTTTGGTTTTAGCTTTAGAAAAGAGAGATTTTGGTTGGCTATGAGATAAATATCATATTCTGGTATTCTTTTTTGGACACGGTAATAGAAAAAATACCTATGGTCGAGTGAAAATCTTCTCAGTTTGGCGATACATTCTTTAGAGGTTGAAGTGATTTTTTCAAGTTTTCTCTCTTTAAAGTTTAAAAAAATATGGTCTATTCTGCATTTATCACGTAGCTCATTATAAATCTCAAAAGCATAATTCCCAAAACCCGTACCCGGGGGATGATTGTTTACCAAAGCTATTCTTATCATAATTTCACTTGCCTCTTATCACCTTTTTAAATTCTTGATAATATTTTCCAGCAATCTTTTCACAAGAATAATTCTCCAGTATGTACTCCCGTGCACTTCTTCCAATCTTTTCTTTCATTCTATCGTCTTCCAATAAGGTGATAATCACCTTAATGAATCCTTGAATATCGTAAGGTTCAATTAAAAATCCACTTTTTCCGTCTTCGACTGCACTCGTTATCCCTTCCAGTTTGGAAGCAATAACGGGAAGAGTGGCAGAATTTGCCTCCAGCGCTACAAATCCCAATCCTTCTATATCTCCCTCAACTGGAATATTAGGCATTATAAATAGGTCCGAGGTATTATATAGCATCTTTAGAGTCTGATGTTTCACTTCTCCTAATAAAAATACTTTTCCTACCAGGCCATTTTTTTCTATGTCTTTCTGAATTCTACTTCTTAGTTGTCCCTCTCCTACGATGAGATAAATCGAATTTTTTCTCCTCCCTAAGACTCCTGGAAAGACTTTACCTGCGAACCAATGAAAACCTTTCCTTTCCACCAGACGCCCCACACTAAGGAGAATTTCTTTATTTTGGAGGTCAATCTTAAGTTGTTTAGAGAGAATTCGTCTTATTTCTCCTTTATCTTCACTAAGATAGAACTCGCCTGCCTCAATACCCCCGGAGATTATTACCACTTTTTTTTGAGGAATCTTCCGTTGAAGACATTCCTCTCCAGTGTGAGTGCTTCTGCAAATTATTCTATCTAATCGGGCTAAGCACCAAGGAACCATAATCTGATAAGGCCAGAATCTCCAGGTAATATCTAAGCCATGAATAGTCGCTACAACAGGTATATGAAAGAATTTCTTTAATATCAAACCCAGGGGGGAAAGTAGACCATCTCCCAGATGAATAATATCGATTTTTTTTGTAAGGAGGATATAGGAGGATTTTACTAGAAGATAACAAAGAAAAAAAGGTAGCCACTTTTGAGATTTGTTCCAGGAGATGAGTTCAAGATTGGCAAGTTTTCCTAGATTGAGAGAGAGATAGAAATTTATCTTTTCCATACCACCCTTTATAGGCGGGTATTTCCGAGTCAAATATAGAATCTTCATTTTCTACTTTCAATTCTTACTTAATCCTTCTTTTGCAATCTCACTATCAAGTCCGCCAACAGTCCCAATACCCCGATAATTAATCCCGTCAGAAATAACATAATGTCAGATTCTTTTATACGATGCAATACTATCGCATCATAGAGAGTTCTTATGATTGCGCTAATTATTATCAATGCGGTCAAGGGAAGGAATACTCTCAAAGGATTAAAATACATCACCGTTCTAATAACCAGAGAGATGAAATTGTAGGTATCCTTTATGGGATGAATGGTTGACTTGCCTTCTCTCTTATAGTAATCAATGGGAACATATTTGATG
>SDBU01007921.1_pt1 | contig 12156 bp, 11 predicted proteins | sample 2277071 | NCBI WGS metagenome assembly SDBU01 (sample SAMN10397929, study PRJNA504765) | marine sediment metagenome | isolation source: marine sediment core GS08_GC12, 126 cmbsf | place: Arctic Ocean: Gakkel Ridge, Loki's castle | collected 2008
ACCAGGGATAGCGTTAATCCCAACAATAATGACATTTTTTTCTTCAATTTTCCCCTCCCTTACAAGGTATTTGTTATTAATGTTACAATAATGTTTCAATGTAATTATTGCCAGAATACCATATAAACACGAGTAATTCAATATAATATATTAAAAAAATTTAATTAATAAATTTTAAGGTAAATAACCAGAATATTTAAAAATATCAATAACTTTCCCAAAAAAAAGGGTCCAGGTCGAAAGGCGGTATTCCAGCCGGAGAGTGCTCCCTAAAAAAACGGGCCCTGTAATGCGGTAAAGTCGATGTGAATATCAATCATGGAAGATGGACCTTTGCTTCTGGACATCCTGATAAAAAGGCCGGAAAAAGAAGGTTTTCTAAATTACGCTTTAAATAAATTATAATTTGTTTAATAGCATTGTATTTCTCTGGAAATTGTTCAGGCTATGGCCCGAAGTATAAGTTATTTATATTTTTAGTATCTTCCTAGATGACCTCTTCTTTGACCATATCTTCAGTATCATCTTCCAGTTCATTTGTTACCAAATCTGCACCTGCTGCACTGAACATAATAACAACTTCGGTTTGCACCTCTAAAAACTCTTCTTTTAGAGCTTCGTGAATATTTTCAATTATTTGTTTATGTGCTTTTCTATCAGTTAAATCTTTAAAATCCTTTATAATATTTTCTGCAGTGGGATTGACCCGTTTCCCTATTGATCCTGCCTTCAGGAAATATTCCAAAAAATACATTATCTTTATTAGAAATAGAAAAAAAGTTTTTTAAAGCTTTTAACATTTTTTGTTAATTGTTTTTTAAACACGGGGACACAATTTGCAAATCTTCTCATAAAAAACTTGAGACCCAGCTATCAAAATTTTCACTTTCCGCAAAAAAGTATATTTTCTTTTTGAGTGCTGAAATTATTATTATTGGATCAGCATCTGAAGAATGATTTATGGCAAGAATCACTGAACTGTTATGGGCTAATCTTTTCTTATTAAGAGTACGGGTCCCGGTAAACAGTTTTTAAAAGTTTTTAAATAATATTCTGGGTATATTGTAAAAAAATTCAGACATTTTTAGACATAATGATTTCATCATAATATAATTACAGCTGCTTGATGAATGCTTACTATACAAATGCCATTGCCCGCTGGAGTCCGGGGGTCAAAGGCCCGCAGACTGTTTTTGAATTTAATTATTTTTCTAATCCTGCTTTACCAAAACCGGCAAAACCATAAGCATAAATTATCGCACCATTTACACTTTTTGATTCATCCGACGATAAGAAAACAAATACATCTGCCATATCTTCAGGTTTCATCCAATCAGAATAATCTCCATCCGGAATGGTACCCGTTGACATCCTGGTGATAACTCTATCCGGACAGACCACATTAACATTTATATTATACTGGCTCACCTCGGCTGCAAGTGATTCAGTAAAACCTATAACTCCATATTTTGATGTACAATATGCAGAAAAATTTGCGAAAGGCTGGCGGCCTGCTCTTGAAGAAACATTAATGATCTTCCCTGAACGTCTTTCCATCATAGGGCCGATGACTTCTTTTGCGCATAAATAAGTACCCCTTAAGTTTACTGCCATGGTCAGATCCCAATCTTCGGTTTTGGAATCAACCAATCTATCCACCAGGGCCACTGCTGCATTATTGATCAAAACATCTACAATGCCAAACTCCTTATTTACTTCTTCGACCATTTTTTTTACCTGTAATTCATCTGACACATCAGCGGCTATTGGCAGGACATCCTGGCCCTTTTCTATATTTCTTTAGCTACAGAATTAATCTCAGATTCAGTTTTAGCGGCAATTGCAACTCTGGCTCCATTAGCAGCCAGAGCAATAGCTGCTGATTTACCGATTCCGCGACCCCCGCCGGTGACTAAAATAACCTTATTCTTTAATTTCACTATAATACCTCCGGTTGATGTTTATTATTTAATGGTCGGTCGTCTTAATAAAATATAATTATATCAAAAAACCTGAAGAATTATTTGACCTCTTATTTATTCCACCGAGGCTCTTCTGCTCCTCTTTGATTCAAGCTCGGTTAAAGCAATTTTACGTATGCGGACAGATTTTGGAGTCACCTCGACAAGTTCGCTGCCGTCAATATATTCAAGAGCATCATCCAGGTTGATGATCCTCGGAACATTAAAATGTTCCATACTGCCATCACCTTTGGAACGCATATTTGACAGCTGCTTTTCCTTGCATGCATTTACCCATATATCTTCCTTCCGGGAATTTTGCCCGATCACCTGCCCCTTGTATACAATAGAGCTTGGACCATAGAATAATTCACCCCTGTCCTGGATATTGGTAAGGCCGTATAATCTTGTTATCCCGCCCTCGCATGAAACCAGCGAACCCCTCTCACGCTTTTTCTCTTCACCCTTATCAGCTAGAAAGCGGTAGAAAAGGCTGTTCATTATGCCGTACCCGTGGGTATCTGTCATAAATTCCCGCCTGTAGCCAAATAAACCAGATGTCGGTATTATAAACTCAAGATGTACGATTTCTTCTTTCGTTTCCATTTTCTTCATTTGGCCGTACCGGCTTCCCAATTTCTGGATCACTGCACCTGAATATTGCTCCGGCACTGAAATAAAAATTTCTTCATAGGGTATGAATTTTTTGCCTTTTATGATTTTAGTGATGACCTGCGGCTGGGAGACTTGCAGTTCATAACCTTCCCGGCGTAATCTTTCAATAAAAATAGCCAGGTGAAATTCGCCCCTGCCGGAAACATCCCATCCGCCAGAAGGATTATCTTCCACTTTTAATGCTACATCATTTTCAAGCTCCCTGTAGAGCCTTTCCCTTATTTGCCGTGAAGTCGTAAACTGGCCCTCTTTGCCTGCGAAAGGAGATGCATTGACAGAAATATTTATTTTAACGGTAGGCTCTTCAATTTCTATCAACGGCAGGGCAATGGGATCATTGATATCTGCTATTGTTTCGCCGATCATAATATCGGGCATCCCTGCAATCGAGACGATTTCCCCGGTTACTGCTTCCCCTATCTCAGTCTGCTCCAGTCCCTGGAATGTCATAAGTGAAGTCAAGTGGCATTTCTGCATCTGGCCCTGGCGATTTATTTTAATGACTTCCTGGCCCGCAATGATCTTGCCATTATATATCCGGCAAGTAGCCATGCGGCCCTTGTAATTGTCCCAGTTTATTGAAGTCACAAGCATCTGCAGGGGTAAATTTATATCTCCATCCGGTTTAGGGATATAGCTTATGATCTCATCGAATAATGGCGTAATATCCTGCATGAGGTGTAAATGGGGTTCCAGGCCGGATTTACCCATTCTTGAGGAGGTATAAAGAACCGGAAAATTTGCAGTTTTCTCATCGGCTCCAAGATCTATAAAAAGGTCAAAAGTATCATTAAGGGCTTTGTTGATATTGGAGACCGGTTTATCTATCTTATTGATGACTACAATAATCTTATGATCAAGTTCAAGGGCTTTTTTTAAAACAAAACGTGTCTGAGGCATGGGCCCTTCCTGGGCATCCACAAGCAAAAGCGAGCCTTCTGCCATTTTTAGGACCCTTTCAACTTCACCGCCAAAATCTGCATGGCCCGGAGTATCTATAATATTGATCTTTGTACCGCGCCAGACTACTGAAGCATTTTTTGAAAAAATTGTAATGCCCCGTTCCCTTTCAAGTTCATTGCTGTCCATTATACATTCTGCTGAAGCATCTTCCTTATTTAATTTTGTCTTTGATTGACGAAGAAGGGAGTCTACCAGGGTAGTCTTGCCATGATCAACATGGGCAATAATTGCTACATTACGGATTTCCATGATCATTAAACCTCAAATTATTCCTGCCGGATATCATCATTGATTCTTTCCTGCTTTTTTTAAATATTTCTTCTAGCTTTTTAAAGCCATAACATTTTAAACCTCTTGCCACATAATTACAATCTCTTTTTTGACTGGGATGTTTTGGTGACTCTTTCAATTTTAAAAGATCATTAAAAGAAAGAAGTCATCGTCACAATTTTAAAAATTTATTTTTTTTATACGAGACTAATGATATCCTTTATTAAATATAATTTGTTTTCTGCCACTCTCTAATATGAACAGTAAATTAAATAGAACTAAGCAATTTTTAAAGAAACCAGTAAAAATTTTATTGATCATTGCGGGAACCTTTTTTATTGGGATAGGCATTATTGGAATATTTGTACCTATACTTCCTACCACTCCTTTTCTTTTGATTTCAGTGGCACTTTATGCAAGAAGCTCCAAAAAGTTTTATGACTGGCTTATAAATAATAGATTTTTAGGAATATACATTAAAAATTATAGAGAAGGAAAAGGAATTCCATTAAGAATAAAAATCTTTGCCATAACCCTTTTATGGATAAGTATAGGATGTTCAGCTTTTTTTGCTGTAGATATTTTTTGGGTAAGGATCATCCTGGGCATTATTGCAGTTGGGGTAACGATTTATATTATTAGTATAAGATCTAAAAATAAAAACAAAACAGTTGTTCCAGGCTGATCGATTCATTTAAAAAATAGTTTGAAATCCCACACCCTGATGGCACCCAATACCAATTTTTTAATATTATTTATAAAAATTATTATTAAACTGGTCGATTAATCACAAAGCCATTTATTAATATTAAAAATAAATCCTAAGGCATATATATGGTAGAGAAAATGTCAAAAATCAAAACATTAAAAATTTTAACAGCGGTATTTATTTTCATATGCCTTCTTATTGCTTTTGGCTTCACAGCTGCCTGCAGGGAAACTATATCTATTGAAGAAGCTGTGCCCGATGATGAAGCTCTGGAAGAAAAAGCTGAAGAAGAAATCCCCGGAGAGGCTCCGACCATTGAGCTTGAGCTATATGAGGGCCCTGTTTATTCCCAGGATTATAATGTCTGCTATTATAGGATAAAAGCGACTGTAACCGGCACGCCTACTCCAGATTTAGAGTTTTCAAGAGATGATTCAAACGGTATCCTGGGTGAATATATGGTTCAGGTCAATCTAAGCGGCTCCTCTGATACATATACTTTAAGTGCAAGTGTTTCCAGTCCTGAAGGTACCGCAGTTTCTAATATTATCCTCAATTGGGGGTGTGGGGAGCTCGAAGCAATTGAAGAAAAGACATATACCTATGGAAAGAAGGAGCTGGAATACTTTTTTGAGACGGCACTTGGTTCAGAGTTTGGAGCATCACAGCCCGAAATACATAAATGGACTGATGATGTCAGGATCAAGGTAAACGGTACACCGACAAGTGCGGACCTGGACAGCCTGGACCAGGTGATCACTGAACTGAACTCTCTTATTGGTGGCATTTCCATTGATATCATTTCCCGGGATTCAAATATTGACATCTACTTTACTGCTGTGGATAAGTTCTCCTCTATAGAACCCGATTATGTCACGGGGAATATGGGATTTTTTTGGGGATGGTGGGATGATACCGGGGCCATATATAAAGGGAAGATCCTTATCGCTTCTAATGGAGTAAGCCAGCAAGAACGCTCTCACCTGATCCGTGAAGAATTAACCCAGAGCCTTGGCATTATGAATGATTCATACCAATACGAAGACAGTATTTTTTACCAGGGCTGCACTGATATTATAGAATATGCCCCGATAGACCAGGCGGTCATCAGCCTGCTTTATGACTCCCGGGTGAAACCGGGTATGTCTCAAGACCAGATAATAACTGTGCTTGACATCTCCTGGTCATCTTAATATCCTGGTATACAAATATTCTTATTTGATCTAATAATACTGGTTAAATTATCCAGGCACCTCATATGTAATATGTAATACCGCAGTGGCCTTTTGGATCCTATACCAATCCCAGGTATTGTTAACTGATACACCGCCAAGGCCGATTTTTATCTGGAACCACTGCTTGTTTATATCTACTGCTTTTTGCAATTCCTCTTCCAGCTTATTGCTGGTGAAATTCATATTAGCCATGGGATTAGCAGTGCTCACGGTCTTTACCAGCTCTCCCCCTAATGCCTGGTCTGCGGGATAATCCAGTGTACCGCCATAGTCATATACCTTTATATTTATAACAGCGCTTGCCCCCTCCGGATTACCATAAATATGATCGATCGGCAAAGCCACAGATGCATCTGTTATGGTCACATCATCCAAGGCACCGATACCGCTGATATCAAAACTTAAATAGCCCTTTAATAGTTGATTGATGATGGTGTCCCCTACAGCTATATAAGTCTGTCCGGTAGCTACACTATCGTTGACCTCTATAAAGCCGCTTATAGCAGAGTCAGCAACTATAGCTACATCTGTTTCTACTGGTGGAGCTACAGGTATCGCACATCCCCAATCAAGTGCAATAGTAGCTGTATCAGAACCCTCTGAATTGGTTGCAGTGGCAGAGAGGGTATAGGTATCACCGGGATTATTTATATTGACCTGGACTTTATTAGGGAGCCAGGCACCTCCGCTGTCATCTTTACTGAAACTAACTGAAGGATTGGGCTTACCTGTAACTGTAGCTTTTACCCTGTAGTAGCATATGGTTCCTAAAAGCTCAGGGCCTACATAAACCTCCAGGCTAATGGTAGGAGCCTCTTTATCAGCATCAGCATCAGCATCACCATCAGCATCGCCATCGGCATCGCCATCGGCATCGGCATCGGCATCATCGTCAGCATCGGGGTCAGCATCGGCAGCTTCCTCTTCTCCGCATTCTCCTTCAAGTATCATAGAGATAGATGCTGTACCCTGTGTATTGGTAGCAGTAGCAGTAAGAGTATAGGTATCACCTGCTTCAACACCCACCTCGACTCTACCGGAACCAAGGGGTTCAACATTATCATCATCATTAAAGGTGACTTCCGGGCCAGGAAGGCCTGTTGATGTGGCTTCTAATCTGTAGTAGCACATATCATCAGATTCCGAATAATCCGGACCATCATATATTTCCAGCTTTATAGTTGGAGCTTCACCGATTATTCCACATTGGGCAGATAAACCTACGAGGGAAATAATAATAATAGCTCCAAGGATTATTAGTAATTTTCTTTTTTGCATAATAACCTCACTACTATTTTTATAAATAAACTTACCAAACATTATATCCTATTAAAGGATTGAGGAAAACTATAAATACGATTGAGTCAATATTAAAAGACTTTAAAGAAGCATGGTATTATTTTGCAGTAAACAATTATATGCAAAAAAATTATACAGATTCAGAAGAGGCCAGCCTGAGGGCAATAGAAATCGATGGGAACTATGTTAAAGCCAGGCTTTGTTTAAGTGTAAGACCGTACAGGCAGAATAGACCCTTGGTTGCAAAAAATATCCTGAAGGTCATACAACAAAAAAAATCTTAGGATAGTGGAGCAGGAAACGGTGTGACCGGGCCAGTATTAAATCATATTATGAAATAGCCTCATTTTTTTTAAACCACTCTATGGTTCTTTTAAATGCCTCTTCTTGTGTGACTATAGCTTGATAACCGAAATCCCTGGCTGCCTTCTCGTGTATAAATGTATGATCGACACAAGTTTGGATCACGGCAAATCTATTAAAATTTGATCCCGGATTAATTTTCTCATTGATCCAGGCCAATGCATAAGCAATAGGATATGGTATCGTTTTAACGGGTGGTTTTAGCCCCAGCTCTTTAAGGAATGGTTCCATAAAATCAAATAGGTTTTCAGCAGGCTGATGGTCCGTGATAAAATAGAAGCTGCCAGCAATAAGGGAACCTGGAGTGAGGTTCTCCGCTGCAAGAATATGGGCATATGCAGCGTTTTCAGAGTAGACATGGCTAAATCTGGCCGACCCATCTCCCAATCTTAAATTGGACCTGCTCCGGGCCGCCTTAATAATATTGGTCAGATGATATTTATCACGTGGTCCATACATCCCTACAGGGCGTAAGGCACAGGTCAAAAGCCCGGGTCCATTCGCCCTTAAAATCATCTTTTCAGCAATTATCTTTGTCCTGCTATAATGGTCCTCCGGCATTTTTTCCGGATAGGGCAGGGATTCCTCACCATCAACAATCGGCTTTCTCCCATCTATCACAACATCCATGGTGCTGGTATAAATAAGTTTCCCGATGCTAAATTTTTTGCATGAATCAATGACCAGTTGATTGCCTTCAATATTCACCTCGTCATAAAGGCTGCCGGGTTTTGAAGGATCCCATACTTCTGCGGCAGTTTGAAATACAGTATCGACTCCCCTGCATGCAGCCTCCACATCTTCCTTATTCCTGATATCACCAATACACTCTTCAAAACGGGCATTATTTGCTGATACGAGGTCTAAAACCCTGACCTCCCTGCCTTCATCGACAAGTTGTTTTGCTATTTCATAGCCAAGCATCCCTGCACCACCGATTACCAGGCATCCGGGTGATTTCTGTTTGTTTTTAGAAATTGTCTTTTTTTCCATAATATTTAACCGTTCACCATAAGATCATTCCACCCTTATTGCCTCCACCGGGCAAACTTCAACGCATTTCATGCATCGGCTGCAGAGAGACAGCCATAAGGGGGTGATCCGCCATTTTTGTGGATCCATCGGGTCTGGTTCTTTAATATTTTGAGTCTGGTGAAGTAAAAATATTGCAGGCTCACAGGTCCTCAGGCATTTGCAGCATTCCCGCGGATCGGTACCACTTCCATCTCCGCATCTGGCATAGTCAATAAAGATTTTAGTTTTTTTATCCATATGTAAAAAATCAATACTTTCCTACTACCGCGGGTATCGAATCTCTTGGAGAAAGACTGATAGCATCATCAGGGCAAACATGCCTGCACACTCCACACCCATAACATTTATCAATATTTAAATTTATAGTCTTATTTTCCGGATCAAACTCAATCGCCTTAAACGGACACTGTTTTATGCAGGCCCTGCATTCCGTACACCTGTCACCATCTAACTGTGCCGCATATTCTGCTTTATAGATCGAAAAGATATTGAAGTCATGACGCGGCCGGATTCCAGCACATTCAGGATTCTCGCATGAGCACAGATTGTTTATATAAGGAAAAGGGCCAAACCATATGGTACCTATATATCCCTTCTTATTATGCCGGGTAAACCTGCCTATTGCCTCTTTTCTGGTAATATGGTACTTATCTTTATCAGGTATGAACCTGGGGAGCTGGTCGATTATCTCAGACATCACGCCAAAATTAATACAACATGCTTCTTTTATCCCGCGGCTCATATACCGGCACATACAGTTCTTTTCTATGATCGGTTCTGCGGCGCACTTCTCGAGGATCGCAATGGCATCTTCAAGAGGCACTACCTGCCCAATATGGCCCTCTGCTTTAAATGGGTCCTTCGGGGCTTTGGTACTATGCAGCATATTTTCTGCGATCCGCTTGACCATCCTGCCGATAATAGGGATCCGGAGCCTGTAGCCCAGACCCACTGCATTGACGCCAAAAACCTTCCTGACAGATATCTGTTCAAAGTTTTTGTACTGTTCCATTAAAAAATCCCGCAGGTCATATTTCTCAGCTATTTTATCTGAGTAGTGCCGGGCATTTAAATACCATTTCCCGCCTGCGCCGTGCTTCATGCAAAGGTCACACATTTAAACCTTATTTCTAAATGTTTGATAACAGGTTCCAAAATGTAATATTAGGAGATAATAATATACAATCTTTTTTTTTACAATAAAAACAGGGCCCAGTATCCCAAAATTTATTTAATGGCCCGCTGCTGAAATAATTAAACAAGACAATAGGCCAATATTTAAAAAATATATTGTTTATTTTGAAATAAAAAAATATAATTTATGACATATATGAATAATAAAATTATTATCTCTACAGATGATGAAATCTTTAAATCAAAATAAAAGATATGCCAAGATAAATATATAACTTAATATTATGGCTAAATTCGAAAGGAGGTGACAAGAATGGCTGAAGAAAGACGGGGAACATTAGCTGTGCTCGCTCTGGTTTTTGGAATCGTGGGACTGGGTATTTCCTGGGTGCCTGTAATAAATTCTCTGGGATTTGCATCATGTATTGCAGCAATTATCCTTGGTACGATTGGGCTGACCCAGATCAGCAAAGGCGCATCCATCGCCAGCGGAAGGAGGCTCTCTATTTCCGGTATGGTCTTAGGAGCTATTGGGCTCGTAACCGGGGTCTTATTTGCTGTTGTGCTGTAGGTTAATCTGTGATATCTGAATTGCTTTTGGATAGGATTAACTGATCGCGTGACTCAAATCTTTAATAGCCGGGGCATAGAAAGCCAATGGGTTGATATGGCCCGGCTTATGATCAGGTCCTGTAAATCATCAAAGTGGTTTTAAAACGAGCTGTTGTTTAAGAACCGTTATTACGAAGCATTATGCTGTCATCGGTAAACCGCTCTCCGCTGGCTCTCTCAAATGCAGTTATCAGGTCCCTTACAGAGAGGCTGGACTTCTCTTCCTGATGAATATCAACAATGATCTTGCCTTTATGCATCATTGCCAGCCTATTTCCGTATCTTAAGGCATGCTCCATATTATGCGTGACCATTATGGTCGTCATTTTCTCCCGCTGCACGATCATCTCACTCAGTTCAAGCACTATCCGATTAGTATTGGGATCCAATGTAGCTACGTGCTCGTCAAGAAGCAATAGAGCAGGCTTGCTGATAGTAGCCATCACAAGGGCAAGGGACTGTCTCTGCCCGCCGGATAGAGTCCCAACCATGGCGGACATCCTGTTTTCAAGTCCTAATTCCAGGAGGGCAAGCATTGAACTGAAGAGTTCCCTGCGCCGCTTGCTTGTAGCAAGTCTTAATCCTCTGGACTTTCCCCTTAATACTGCCAGGGATAAATTCTCTTCTATAGTCATTTTTGCAGCAGTCCCCGTATAGGGATTCTGGTAGACCCTGCTGACATGCTTTGCCCGGTTATGCTCGCTATACCTTGTAACATCATTACCTTTGATAGTGATCTTGCCGCCTTTTTCAGGCGGATAGACACCAGCGATAATATTTAACAGGGTGGTCTTACCGGCTCCATTGCTGCCGATAACAGTAATAAAATCCTCGGCATTAACATCTAAACTGACACCGTTTATAGCCTTGACTTCATCTACCGTACCCTTTAAGAATACTTTGCTTATATCTTTAAGCTGCAGTAAAATTTGATTTTTATTCATAGAAATCTTTATCCTACATCCTTGCTGCTGGCGGCATCCATTCGCCACGCACTTTTTTTTGTATGTATGGTATTGCCAGGGCTATAATAACAAGCAGTGCTGTAATCAGCTTTAAATTGCTGGGGGGTAATCCCAATCTAAGAGCAATACCGAGAAACAGGCGATAAACAAAAGATCCACCTACCACTGCAAATAGAATAAAAGTAACACCCCGAGGGCGAAATAACCTCTCACCGATTATCACCGACGCCAGGCCCATGACTATCATACCGATACCCATGCCCACATCGGAAAAACCCTGCCTTTGAGCAATCAATCCTCCTGCCAGGGCAACAAGACCATTAGAGAGGGAAACGCCTAATATTGTGGTCATGTCAGTGCTGACCCCAAGACCTCTTACCATCTGCTCATTGTCACCTGTGGCTCTTAGTGCCAGGCCGATCTCAGTGCGTAGAAACCAGTTCAAAAGGCCAAGGACGACAATAGCAAGAACCACCATAAATATGATTAACATGGGGGTCCTGGGTTCAATACCAAATAATTGGGCAGTTTGTTTAAAGACCGTTGCCTCGCGGAGAACAGAGACATTGGATCTCCCCATTATCGCAAGGTTTACAGAATAGAGGGCTACCATCATAAGTATGCCGGCAAGCAGGGCATTTAGCCTGAGCTTGGTATTAAGGAGTGAAGTCACAAGTCCCGCCACCATTCCGGCCGCAAGTGCAGCCAGGGTAGCAAGCCAGGGATTAACACCGGCCACAATAAGGGTAGTAGCCACCGCTCCTCCAAGAGGAAAACTTCCATCTACCGTAAGGTCAGGAAAACTAAGTACGCGAAAGGTGATATAGACACCCAGCGCTACAAATCCGTAAGCTAATCCTTCATAAAAAGAAGCAGATAACAAATTTATAACAAAATCCAAACGTGTTTTCCCCTCCCGCGTACTTTTATGTTTT
>SDBU01007922.1_pt1 | contig 12153 bp, 2 predicted proteins | sample 2277071 | NCBI WGS metagenome assembly SDBU01 (sample SAMN10397929, study PRJNA504765) | marine sediment metagenome | isolation source: marine sediment core GS08_GC12, 126 cmbsf | place: Arctic Ocean: Gakkel Ridge, Loki's castle | collected 2008
TCCCATAATGCTGCCAATTACGCGTTCAGCATGCCAAAACAGGTGGAAAAACCAGCATGAAAAAGCTAAATCGAGGGGAATCAAAAAACCGACACCAATAGCAAAGGGAAAAAAACTAAAACGAAACCCAGGATTGTTCATAGCGTTCCATGGCTTCTCCGCGAGCAGAATTTGTGTGTAGAGCCGAAGAGCAGGCACCGAGGGGAATATCTGATGCAGGCTGTATAGGAGATTCAAAACGGCGGCAATACCTGCTCCGAGCCACATAAGCCGATTGGCGAAAAAACTGACGCCATGCTCTCTGCGCGTCATCTCATACGGAAGCTGAGCAATTGGGTAGGTCAGTTTTTCATGTTCTTGCCACTGTTTTCTCAATATGACGTTGATGCACAGCATCACGAAGACCAGCGCCACACTAAATCCTGTCCAGAGTAGAACAGGCGTGAGCCATGCGCGGATGTGCGATGTTGTGTAGAGCGTCGATTGTCCTTCGTAGAAACCACGCAGAATATTGCGGTCACTGACGACAAGCCATTGAGGCAGATGTTGGTGAAATAAGCTCGCCCATTCGTTTTCTGGAGTCGCATACCAAAACCCATTCCCTAACAGTGGAATCAGAACTTGCACCATGTCCCGTCCGGCGAAAACCGACCCCTGACACAGCATCGCATATACCGTCAGCAATTCCGTCTGCCGCAATGCCCAGCGTTGCTTGAATTGGCGCAACAGCGCGTTGAATGCCATCAGCGCCAATAGCGTAAATATTACATTAAACAGCAACGCTAAACTGGTTGGGCGATTGGAATCCCACACATAGCTTAAATACAACACCCAATAGCTATTGAAGGGGATTAAAACCGAGGTAAGAAGTATCGAGCGGAATGTTATAGGAGATGGTGATGGATGTTTGAGTTCTTTCATATTCAACGCTGTTTTGCAGGTTGAAAAATCCCAAAGGTCGGGGAAGTTTCCTCCTTGATGAGAATTGTGGTACATATATTTTAGCAAGAGGAAACTGTTTTTTCAACACAATTTGCACCGGCTAGAGAAAGAATAACTTTTTTCATCTTGAATTTTCCCCACCGTATGCTATAATTCTAAAGCCTTATCAGATATTTGTGACCAATCTCCTTTCCTGGATGGCGATTGTTTCTGACATACTCCCCGCCGTGAACGGCGAGGGTTCTATAAGAAGTTTAGCATCAAGCGAAAGCACCGCGAGTACTCTTAGTTCTTAAGGGCTGTGAAAAGATCGCTTCGCCGATTCACTTCGTTCATCGCCAGTCAGCCCCTAGACTGTAAAGCCTGAGCGCGTGCAATCGCACACACCGGGGCTTATCAGCTTACTTATGCTATAAAGTATAGTATAAAAGGCGCTGAAAGTCAAGCAAGAAGGAGGCTTGTCGCATTCCTCTCCCTCATAGTTGAGGGAAGGACACCTTCCCCCAAACCCCCATCCGAAAAGGATAATGGGGGAGTTTCCTGCGACTTTTCTATGAAACGGAAACATACAATTCTTTTCATCGTATTTTTTACAATTGGACTTAGTATTTTATTGAGCTATCTCATAGTTCCTAAAATGTTTAGGCAAACGCACAATGAATATCAACGACAATTGGACAAGAAGATAGCAGAGGCGGAAATGGTTTTATATTATGAGATAACCCAAGATAAGCCGTTGCTGGTGAAGTTAATACCGAATGATAAAGAGGTAAAGATTATTTCCCATTTAAACGTCCCTAACATTAGTCAGCCCAGTCTCCGTCGAGATTTTACACATGATAACTCTAAGGAATATCTCTATGGACTTCTCATAGAGGTTGTTGATGATAGCGGCGAGAGATTGTGGGATAATGTATATTGGGAAAGGACGAAGGCAACTAAAATCAGAGAAGAAGGAGCGTTAGTAGAATGGGAAAGCGCGTTTTATTTTGACCGCAAAGATGTGATGCCGACTGATGGTCGTTTGACAACGGTTTTTCTCTCAGGGGTCTTAAAAGATGTTGCTAAATCGAAGACTAAATATCTAAAGGTCTCTCTGGTGTCTGAATATTATCGCAGCGCAGTTATCAGATGTTACAGACGAATAGAACGTCTGACTAAAGATAGGAAGCCGGATTGGAAACGTCTCAAGCGAGAGACGCGTCGTCAATTGGTTCAGCACAATATCTACGGCACAGATATGCTAACGGAAGAGGAGAAAAGCGGATTGATGGCGTATAAGTGGGAACGGATTTTTGCGGAAGGCAAAAGGGATAAGGATTATATACTTCAACCCGTCTATTTATCCGATTCTTGGGGGGCATCTCCTCTCGCTGAAGTTGTTGAGGAATCTGAAGCAAGGGGATTTTTAATTCATCAACAGCGTGCTGCCTGTGTGAATGTCCGGGGGGAAGGAAGATTAAAAATAGAAGTCACCGAAGCTGGAGAACATGAGGGGAATTCGCAAGTTCATGTTTATGATATCACCGCGGACAAACTCCAATTTCTCATTAAAATACAACGGTTGAATGATACGGGGGAAATCTTTTGGGAGGAAAAACAGGTGCAAATCCCTTCTCGTTCTAAAGATGGCGTTGGTGAAATAATTCTTGATGTTCCAGCGGGATTGCATACTTACACTATCAAAGCCGACACCGACTGTTTTGTGCGTCTCTATGTTGACCGTTTTCCAGAGATGTTTGTCGGAGATGAGATTCCAATTACATATCCCTCAGAGGATTGGTATCAAATAGAGCCTGAAGTACATACCGTTACTTACTATCGTTCCCTAGATACCGATGACTCGCCCATGATAGAAGTAGACGTCAGCCTCAACAAGCTTTACAGCGGCTACATCCGTATTGCATCTAGATTGCGCATCGAAGCGAATAAGTCAGCCGGCGTTCACCAATACGTAGTTCATTATGACATATTAGATGGTCAGAAAAAATCTATTGTGAAAGGCGATTACAACGTTCAGACGACCGCATCAACGTATGATTTCTATTATCATCGGCAGGGAGTAATTGAAGAATATATCCCTAGCGAATCAGATTATTTTTACCTCCCACTTCCACATAATGCGAAAACGATAAAATTGTGGTCAAAACAGGTAGTCGATTTCGGACTCTATGCTTACTACGGCGGAACTAGCCGACAAATTTATATTACCGAGAACGATGCTCCCAAAGAGAACAATGCTGCTACAAGAAATGTTATCTTATCCAATTGCCGCGATGAAGCTAAGGAATGGTACTATTTCCGACCAAACAACTATGAAGAATTAGATGAATTAGAACGCGCTATTAGCATCAGATGGCAGTGTCGAATGATAAAAGAGCGCAAAAGCGAACCAAAATTCGAGCAACAGATTGAAAAGATTGCTAAAGTTATTGCTCCCGATGTTTATGAGGAAGAGGTTAAATTGCTGGAAAAAACTGAACCAAACGACGATGAACTATACGGCAGCAATTTAACTTTTTTTGAAATAAATCCGAATGAAGATATACCGATTCGTTTTTTCGACTATGACAATCCTCATAATCAACTCCCCGTGCCGATGGAAGTTGTCTATTATAAATCTGATAGCGCCCAATCATCTTTGCCCGCAGAGGCAAGAACCGGCGCGACCATTTTCATTGATGGAGAAGAATATGACAAATATTCTCTCTTAAATAAGGCGGGGCAGATTCTGCTAAAAGAGAACCCTCAAGGCATGCACACTGTTCGATTCTCTAGCCTCTTTTCCTCTCGCCTATTTATAAACCGCGCGCCTCTCTTTTTAGAGCAAGCAAAACAAAAGACTACCTCAGTACTGTGGAAGCGCCGCACTTCATATACCCTACGGAGTGGACAGCCGATAATTTTGACTGTCCAAAAAGAATCTAATGAAGCGAAGACTCTAAACATCTTAGCTTATCGCAACTCACCCGGAGATTGTCTCATCCGAGCAAAAATTCATAATTCCATTCCGCCGACGCCTTCACAAAGTTATACTGCTAAAGAACGAACCTATCACATCAAAGGGTGGAAGACGTTGGAATGTTTTGACATAGTAACCGGTTCATGGCAATCAAAAAAGCAAAGATTCACTCTGACATTGGGAGAAGATTTAGGCGCTGGAGAATATCAAATTCAATTTGATTTACTAAGTGGCGGAAGTGCGCTATTGCGCTTCTTAGTAATGGAGGATGCGCCGTACTTTATAAATTCCAATCAGCTTGCCTCTTTAAATCTCATAGGACCTGGCGTATTAAAACTTGAGTTAAAACCCAAAGCTTCATTGATTGCAGGCGATGAGAAGGCAATTTGTCGCCTGATAAGTAAACGTTTGAATCACCAGGGTGAAGTCTTTTTCGAGGAAAGAAAGGTAGCGAAAACCGAATCGACAACGGAAATAAAATTCATGGTGCCCTCCGGTTTGCATACATATAGCTTTTCAACGCCAGGAAGAGATGATTGTCATGTGTATTTTTATGTAGATAAAACCCTCAAGATGCTCCCGGGAAAATATCAGCTTTTCCCTTCAGTAACCAAAAACACCTATGTCCGTATAGAACCGGAGTCGTACATTACGCCTTATTATTATTCATCAAGTAGAGGATTGATTAACCCACTCACTTTCAATTTCCCTATTTCTGAACCATTCAGTCGTCAAGCTATAAGGATTGTATCGCGGCTGCGCTTGTCAGAAAACGAAAGAGAACTTCCGCAAAGTTATACAGTGTATTACGAAATCTTCACAACGACTGGCAAAGTTATATCAAGAGGAAAAAAAGAATTGACTGCCACAAAGCTGGCTGTTTATGATAGATATATTTCCCAAAAGCGTTACGGAGCATCATCCGAGGCTTCCTATTTTTACATTCATATTCCTCATAAAAGTGGGCGTCTCCGTGTTTGGTCAGATAATGAAAAGGTTGCTTTGGCGCTTTACAGTCAAACTCCCGATTATGTTAAGGATGTATATATGCCAGAAGATGAGCTAACATCAAAGAAGGTTAATGTTCTTGATTCATCACATAATAGACAATGGCATCCTCTCATGCCCGATAATCATAAGGGGCTGTTTTTCGCTGGCTTAATGACCAAGATAAAATCGCAAAAGCTGCTGATAAAAGAACGAGATATACAAGCGGAAGCCGAAGCGCAAAAACGATGGAGGACGATAGTCCCAGAAATATATCAATCGGAGGTAAAAATTTTAGAAAAAACTTCGATTGATGCTTCGACAGATTCTCCGATATCGCTTTCATCAGCATTTTTTCAAATGCACTTAAATAAGCCGGTACAGTTAGCTATTCTTTCTCAAAATAAACTCAACAAAACGCCCATTGACGTGGAGTTTGTTTTCCGAGCCAAATCTATTCATGAGAGCCAAACAATTCATCTTTGGCTGGATGGACACAAACATTCTTCATATCAACTTACCCAGGTAACCGGCAGTTTTACAGTTGAGAGGATTCCACAAGGAATACATACTTTTGAATTTCGAAGCGAAAGGGAAATTGATGAAGTAAATCTTTTTGTAAATCAGCAACCCTTGAAATTTGATATAAAAAATAATTACTTCTGGCGGAAACGGACATTTTACAGCTTTACCGCCCGAAGTCCGCTCGCTTCGCTCAATGGTTTACCCGAAGTCTCTGCGACTTCGGCTACAGAGCCACTGACGTTATTTTTATACAAAACTCGTCCAGACACATTGTCCTTAAATGTCGTAGCCTACTTTGAAACTCCCTCTTCAGAACGGTGTGCGTTGAAAGTAAAAATCATCCCGCTATCCGTCCCTGACGAAATGTTAAAAGCGTCGGAAAATTATACTCCCTGCGAGCGGATATATTATCTGAAAAGCGAACCTACCGGACATAGCGAAGATATCATACCGATTACTGATTTGCCATTGATTCATTCTCCATTTCTAATTGGCCCGATTAGATTCATTATCGGATTGCAAGACGATTTGGATGTGGGAAAGTATGCGATACATTTCGAGCTAATTGGACAGTCGAGTGGTATGTTGCGGTTCTTTTTTTCAGAAGATGCGCCTTTTGTCTTGAAAAAAGGACAATTCGCCGCGTTAAATTTATTCGGGTCGGGTAATCTGAAAATTGAGGCGTTAAATCAGAGCGTAACCCAATCTCTGCGAATTACCCAACTGGCTGCTACTGGTGAAGTTGTAACGGAAAATATCTCGTTGCCTCCACCCGATGATTTTGGTATATCCGCTTCGAATATAAAAATCCTTCCCGGATTTGTCACCGTCAGGATAGAAAATACCAACCGCAATGACATCAGTTTAAGATTCTACGTTGACCACGCGCCTGAAATGCTGGTTGACAACGTATCTTTTCCGCCGTTAACCGACGGACAACCTTGGACAAGGATAGAACCCAATGTGGGAACCTATAATTATTTTCGAGCTTCCCCGTCGGATGGTTTCGATACGCCTTTGGCTACTCAACCCAAGGGTTTGGAAATTTTATTGCCTCAAAACCAAAAAGGACACCAAACGCTTAGAATTACTTCTCGTATTCCAAACGAGATAAATGACAAAACACTCCAGAGATGCTATGTAGATTACCAAATATTCGATAATATTGGACATAAAATTGCGGAAGGAGATTTTACTATCGAAGCAGCACGGTCAAATGATACATTTTACTATCCCAAACAGTTCCGCATTGGCTCACGCAATGGCATTGACTCATCGGAAGCGCCAAGCGAAGCTGTATACAGATATGTAGAGTTGCCGCAGAACGCTGCTGTGTTAAAATTTTACTCAGAAAAAAATATTGACTTTCGTTTTCATCGACGTCTTTCGGATGTAGAAAGAATAACTTATCTCCCAGAAGATTATGTTAGTAGTCCAAAGAAAGTTCAATTACGCGATAAAGCGACATCGGAACGCGGATGGGAAGTTATAATTCCTGCAAACCATAAAATATTAGCGCGTATCGGTAAGATAGTAAAAATTGAAACTCAAAAGCAATTGATAGTTCACCCAAAAGAGGAAGAAGTCGAACTTACGAAAAAAGTAGCGAAGACGTTGTCTCCTGATGATTATGACGAAAAAGTCTATATTTTTGAACCTTACCAAGTAATTGACCAATCAGAAATTGAGCCTTCAACAGCGACGTATTGCCGCCTTCCTTTGGATGAGAATATTCTTCTTGATATTGTCAATTACGATTCACCCAACGCACAAGTGCCGACAAATATCCAACTGTTTTATAAATTTCCTCTTTCTTTAAAGACAAGGGATATGTTGTCCAATCCTATCTCGGAACGAAGTGAACGGCCACGAAAGTTTAGAGAGGCGAATGGAGGCGAAGCCCCGCGCAACGGACGGCCTTTCATCGCGGTTTTTGTGGATACCAAACGGTTTGTTGAATTTCCCATCATGTCCCCACAAGGAAGGTTCGTCATACCTCCTATACAGCCTGGCCCACATCAATTCCGCGTAGAAAATCAAGGACAAAATCCCATTGACGCTGACGGGGTAGAGTTTTTTATAAACCAGTTGCCGGAGGATTTAACGAGTGCTTCGATTTGGAAACGCCGAACGGTTTATACTCTGACAGACGAAAAACCTCTTGTTATATCTCTTGTGAAGCCTTCCCGCAAACCTATCACTCTCAATGTCGTAACGTGTTATGATAACGAAGAAGATACTGCCCGAATTCTTGCGAATTCGGCTACGAGATTTACCATTCTTGTAACAATTGATAACGGAATTAGGACAGCTTCGCCGAATCAACCGTCCACTCAATATACCGCTTTGATTCGGAAATATGATATTAAAAATCAGCCTTCTTCAGCATTTTACGTAAACAAAAATGGAATAAAACCTGGTCAGGCGCAGACCTTCTTTGTGCCGCTTTATGATGATATTCCTCCAGGACGGCATCAATTAAGCTTTAAATTATTATCGGGCAAAAGCGCCAAGATTCGTGTTTTTATCATGGAAAGCGATGGAATTGAAGAGAAAGTTAAATTTTGGAAGGAATCGACGGATGAAATTCGCGGCTAAACCACTATTGTATTTTTTGCAAATTTTGGTCATCCCATACGTTGTCGCAGCAGGAACAAATCCTGTATTCGCTTCTGACGTTTATGAAATGCCTTTGAAAACCATAATTAAAGAAGTCCAAAAATCGACAAAACATTTTGTCGCGCCGACGGCTCAAGAACGTGTAAAGATGGCCAACATAGCCAACAGCTTGCTTAATGCTATTTCTGATAATGATTTATCTCGTCTTAACAGTATAAATCAACTAGCATCTGAATTAGGATTCGAAGTGATAAAGCTAAAGGATAAATCGGAGTTTTACATCGTGTTACGCGAACAGAAAAAACATCATCGCGGCGGCGGCATTTACATCTTTCGACCAATTAAAAACGGAAAACGGAAAACGGAAAACGGAAAAACCGAAGGTTGCGAGCCTTGCGAAGCAATCAGAAGGGGATTTAAACCTCTCCCAATTGATTTCGATACGCCTACGTTGGTTTCGATACGCTACGCTACTCAACCCAAGCCTCAATCCAAGGATTTTATTGGGCATTCATCCCCTTCTGCGGCGAAAAGAGTTAAAAATTACAAAAGCAAACGACAAACTCAGCCAGCGAAAGATGTAGTTGACGGCAAGCGTGCTATCACCATCATTCAAGCGCCGCACTCAAGATATGACGAGCATACAGGCTACATCGGCCGCTTAGTGTTCAAGAACACAGAAGCTTTTGCGTTTTTTATGAATACGGCTCATCGAGAAAAAGGTGATTTAGCTCATCATGAAAATTCATACTTTCAAATCATCACCAAAACTGTGTGTGACTATTTTGCTTCCGCGTTGGTGATTCAATTTCACGGATACAGCACCGACAAACATAAGAATATCGATGAGAAAATATCTATTATCTTCAGCGATGGTGCAGAAGATTCTTATAAAAAACCCATCCTTCGACGAATCAAGCAACGATTTGTTAAATTTTTAGGTAAAGAGGCTGTCGGTATTTACAAAGAGAATGTTGATGAACTAGGCGGCACAAGGAACGTGCAAGCCCGCTATATCAACAGACATTCAGATGATACCTTCATTCATGTAGAGATGTCCGAAAAACTCCGTCAGGACTTTCTTCGCGACAAGCACATCCGCACACAGTTCATCAAGGTATTTCGCTGAAGTCAACGGATAATTGAGTTTTCCTAATATATTTTTCTCTCCGCGTTCTTTGCGTCCCTTCGGCAAGCTCAGGGCAGGCTCTAATTTACCAAAGTCAAGCTATCCATACTAATTGGAAATTATAAGAACTGGCTGGCGTTTTTGGATGAAATCATAAATTGTCGCGGAGGTCACTTCTTGAGAAAGGAAGTTTAAAATCTGCCCTTCCGTCTGATGTAAATTGATGACGGCTATCGGTTGTTTTCCTCTAGTACGAATAATTAAATATTGTTGCTTTGAAGTTTGGTCGATAAAATGCAACAACTCACAACCGATAGATGAAGCAAGCCGACGAATATGTAAAAGATAAGCGACATTCCGCAAACGGCTGTATTGCTGAACAAGTTCTATTATCTCTTTAAGTTTCTCATCATCCGCTTTCTTACCCAATGTTATAGCTTGAGTTTGCAAGGATGCAAGAATCCATTGGGATAAATCATCTTTCTGAGTTTCAATACCCATCTTTTTTAAGAGGACAGTTAAGCTATCAGAATCTGCGTAACTTCGATATAGCTTGCGAATTTCCTTGTTGACCCATACGTGGAGGAAAGTCCCCATATTGTGCGCTTCGGTAAATTGATATTGCAAATTATTTTGATGAGCAAAGCGAATGTGTTCTTTGGCGCCATCGAAATACCCAACTGAATAGCCCAGATTATGGAAAGTTTTTTCAACCTCGCGCGCTGATGCAGGAATATCAGCATCATACGGAATCTCTTTGCCCAGACTCAAGACAATATCCGAAGTTACCAGCCAGTCCGGTTCATCTTTTTTTCTAATGCTTTCGAACTCTGGAAAATAATTTATGAAGCCCCGAATCTGTGCTACTAAATAAGGGCGTGGAGAAAAATTTTCTCGCAGGATAACTTGATGAACCAGGTGGAAAATATTCTGCGCGTTTTCGGGGTTAGTAACGTCCGCTTCGAAATTAGTGTTTGCCGCTTTGTGCGCCCCAGCGATTAAAAGCACTTGAGCATCCAAATATTCAAAAAGTTGACAGCCCATTTCAAAAGTGTTTCTTTCACTTAACGGGTGCGGGATTTCAATAATAATTGGCTTATAATTCTCTAATTTAAACACATAAGTTCCCCAGTAGCGATTGGTCATTGGCGACCGGCGATTCTCTTCACGCAATATTAAATATCTCTCCTTCGTTACCTCATAAGTATAATCAATTAATTCATATCCCAGCATAGCAGCCGCGCTGGCTAAAATAGGCAATTCATCAGGGGATGATGCGCCCGACGCAAAGGAAGCTTGATATTCTAAGATAGGCTTGATAATCTCTTCATCCATATATAATATCTTATCAAAAGATGGCGGTTGATAGCGTTGAGAATTTTTTCCCGCGATAGCATCCTTTTCCCCGGCGAACCAGTCCATCAAGTAACCAGCAATTTTACGCTCTTCAGTGAGCGGTTTTGCATTTGCGAATAAGCGCATACTTAACGCTTTCCGGCGGGATTCGCGCGAGAGCTTTAAGGTAATAAAACTGCGGGGACTAGACTTTCGCTGAATGTCCTGGTAAGGTCCTTCTTCCCACTTAAGTTCGTATTCTTCATCGATGAGATTCTCTAATTTTTGGTAATTAAGTATTCCTAAATCCTTTTTAACCCAGAACACTGTTTTATCTTTGTCCACACCGCGAACTTGTACGATGTAATCTCTCTTAAAATATTTATGAACGGTATTATAAATGCTCTGTTCATGTTTCAGCACATCAGAGCTTCCATCATTGTTAGTTTTATAATGTGCTCCAGCAATTAACAGCGCTTTTGCATCAAAATGTTCGAACAAAATTTCTCCAACTTCCAACGTTTTCCATTCTGACCGCGGCCTTGGCACCTCGATGATTAAATCATTGAGCGGTTTTAGGTTAAATAGATAAAGTCCCCCGCCGCGCAATTGGTTCAGCGAAGAGGCTGCCTCACGCAGGTAAATGTATTTCTTATCAGAAGGTGTATCATGATATTCTATCAATTCATAGTTGACATCCTTTAGCAGTGACGCTGCTTGTATGAATTTCGTTTGAACGACCGATTTTATTCCATCATCTATCAACTCAACCGCTTTCTTAAAGCGAGGCATTTCATCAGGATAAAGTTTATCGTAAGAATTTCTCGCGATTTTCGGCAAAATCTTTGCTCTATCAAGCCTCAAGGTGTCATACAAATCGCCCTCCTCTTTGATGACGTCCTCTACCACCAATTTCGGTGCTTGGCTTACACTCATTGTTGGCAGAAAGGTCAACGAAAACCCGATGGCACTTCCGATTACGATAGCCGCCATTGAAGTGCGCAAGGTTGGCACAATCGCAAGCCCGATGTTATGTTGCCATATCTTAAGGGCAATCAGCGACGGCAATAGATAGCCAAATCCGTATAGGTCAGTCGCTTTAAATCCGGGATAGTAGCGTGAACAAAAGTAACCGATAATTAACTTCAAAATGAAACCAAGCGCAAATACAAGTAAGGTTTTACGCGGTCCCTCAATCGTCGTTGTTTCCAAAAATTTTCTGCTGACGATAAACTTGCCGATGAATACGATAATTATTGCTTCGACAATCGTGAAAATTATCTTGGTGGGTGTGAGCCAGGCCAGAGCGAGTAGCGCGGGGACTACGATGCCGCCATAATCCCAGCCATATATGAGGTTTGTGCGAGATGCCATCAATGCTCCAACAAGAAAAATAATATATGATTTGGGACTTGCAAGAAAATCTATCGCTATGTCCTCATAGAGTAATTCAAATTTGGCGACGGAGAAGTTTGTGCCGGGGATAAGCATGTAGCGGGTTACTAAATAGGTGAGCGCGACAACTGAAAAGACGGGTAAAAATCCTTTGAACAACTTAGGTTTCCAGAACATATTCGCCAGCAGAGGGACGATAACCAAACCGATACTATAAAGATAGTTGCGATAATCGAATTGGATGCCAAAATGCTGTACG
>SDBU01007923.1_pt1 | contig 12150 bp, 9 predicted proteins | sample 2277071 | NCBI WGS metagenome assembly SDBU01 (sample SAMN10397929, study PRJNA504765) | marine sediment metagenome | isolation source: marine sediment core GS08_GC12, 126 cmbsf | place: Arctic Ocean: Gakkel Ridge, Loki's castle | collected 2008
GGATTTCCTGGTCTGCATTGACCGCCAGCTCACCACCGACGCCGCTTATGCCGACCTCCTGCTGCCCGCCACCACCATGTTTGAGAATCTCTCCTACATGACCTACGGGCCAATCTTCCGCCTGCGGGAAAGAATAATCGAGCCCCTGGGGGAAGCCCGCAACGACTACCTTATTATGGCCCAACTGGCCAAGCGCTTGGGCTATGGGCATCTATTCCCCCAGACGGAGGAGGAAATGGTTCGCTTCGCCCTGGAAGGCTCCGGTTACACCCTTGAAGATGTAAAAGCAGCTGGCGGCTGGGTGAAGATAGCGACCCCGATGATGGAATACAAGAAATGGCAAAAAGGAGGCCTAAGAAAAGACGGTAAACCCGGCTTTGACACCTCCACCGGTAAGTTTGAGATATGGTCCACCATCCTTGAAGAATACGGCTATGAGCCACTGCCAAAATACATCGAACCCTCTGAAGGGCCCCTTGGCGACCCCAAAACGGCCCAGAGCTTCCCGCTGGTATTCAACTCGGGCGCCCGACCCAATAGCGATTTCCGCTCCCAGCACCATGGCATCGAAGGTCTGGTGAAGGACACCCCGGAACCCACCGTTGATATCAACATTGAAGATGCTCGGGAGCGAGGGATTAAGAGCGGCGACCTGGTGGAAGTTCAAACCCTCAGGGGCAGCGTGCCCTTTAGGGCCCGGGTCACCGCTGACATTCTAAAAGGTGCCATCGAATGCCTCTTCGGTGGTGGCACACCCGTGGGTCCCAAGGCCTGGCAGGAGTGGAACGTAAATGAACTCACCGACCTGAACAACTACGACATAATATCCGGTTTTCCTGTTTACAAAGCCCTGCTTTGTGATATAGTCAGGATTAAACAGGGCGCGCCAGAAACAGGTCTTGCTCCAGGCAAACAAGCTAGGTCTTGTGACATTGAGCTTATCACGCCCAGAACACCGAAGAGGAAACCAGAAAAAAGAATCTACCTCGACAACAACGCCACCACTCAGGTAGCCGAAACAGTACGAGAGGCCATGATTCCCTATCTGGACACGGCTTACGGCAATCCGTCCAGCATTCACGACCTCGGCCGAGATGCCCGAGAAGCCACGGAGAACGCCCGCCGTCAGGTGGCTAAACTGATTAACACCCGGCCGCGAAGAATTATATTCACCGGCGGCGGCTCAGAAGCAGACAACCTGGCTCTCAAAGGCGTGGCCCTCGCCCAAGGTGACCAAGGGAGTCACATTATCACCACCAGCATCGAGCACCCGGCTATCTTAAGCACCTGCGAGTTCCTGGAGAAGCTTGGATACAGGGTAACTTATCTTGAGGTGGATGGAGATGGCTGGCTTGAACCTGATAAGCTTCGGAAGGCAGTTACAGAGGATACCATCCTTATCTCCATTATGATGGCTAACAACGAGGTGGGCACCATCCTGCCGATTAAGGAGTTAAGCTCGATCGCACACGAAAACGGGATACTCTTTCATACCGATGCTGTCCAAGCCGTCGGCAAGATAAAGGTGGATATAGAGGAGCTGGATGTAGACCTGCTCAGCCTCTCTGCTCACAAGTTTCATGGCCCGAAGGGGGTTGGAGCCCTGTATGTCAAGAAGGGTGTTCAACTTGAGTCACTCGTGCATGGCGGCAAGCAGGAGAGCAACTTGAGAGCCGGAACGGAAAATGTCCCGGCGATCGTCGGCCTGGGCAAGGCAGCGGAGTCGGCAGTGCACGTCCTTCGTGATTCTGGAAAGGTCAAAAAGCTTCGTGATAAGCTTGGGGAGGGAATCAAGAAGCTGGTACCGGACGCCAGACTCAATGGCCATCCGGAAAACCGCTTGCCAAATACACTTAACCTGACTTTACCCAAACTCCGTGGTGAATCAATTGTTGTGGCGATGACTCAACACGGCATCTCCCTTTCCTCTGGCTCAGCATGCAAATCGGGCTCTCCAGAGCCAACGCATGTGCTCATTGCCATGGGCAGGACTGAAGAAGAAGCCCACTGCGCAGTGCGGTTTTCACTGTCTCATTACACCACCGAGAAAGACATCGATGACACGCTCGAGGTACTGTCACAGGTGCTGGAAGAGAAGAACCTGGTCCGGATGACACCCTGCAGATAAACTGGACATGCTTTCTATATCTTCTTATAAAGTTGACCCTCCGCTGTTCGTCAAGTATTGCACGCTGAACCATTGCTGTTCGTCCGTCCAGCTTTGCTGAACCTCCAGTCCCACCTCAGCCGACATCTCTTGAAACTCGCTGAGGGTAAACTTATACGAATTCTCCGTCCAGATGCTTTCACCCCTAGCAAAGGGGATGGTCACATTATCCAAATGTACCGATTGCTCTCCCCGGCTCACAAGGTGCATTTCGACGCGTCCTTCCTTGGGGTTGTAGAAAGCATAATGCTCAAACGACCCTAGCTCGAAATCACCGTTGAGTTCACGGTTAATTCGCTCAAGCAAATTCAAGTTAAAAGCCGCGGTTACGCCGTGACGGTCGTTGTAGGCACGGGGGAGAACGTCTGGGTCTTTCTTAAGATCGACACCGATGGTTGAACCGGGGAAGTAGACGACCTTCCGCTCGAAAGGTCGCTTTGGAGTCGGCAGTTCAAAGCCACTGGTGTAATCGGCGCATACTGGAAGCACCTCCAGCCCAGCATAGTCGGAGGCAAGCTCCTTAGCCGCAAGTGATAACTGATTGCGGGAAATATCAATCGGCACGTAACCAGCCAGTTCGGGCAGGTGGTCCAAGAGAACACGTGTTTTGGTACTGTTCCCACTGCCATATTCAATCAGGAGGACATTTGGTCCCAGCGCTTCAACTATTTGCCCGATAGAGGCATCCATGATCGCCTTTTCGGTGCGCGGAATATAGTATTCGTCAAGGGTACAGATACGCTCGAAAAGATAGGAACCACGCTCATCATAGAAATACTTACATGGCAGTTCCTTTTGAGGTTTTTGCAGGCCCTCTAATACCTCGGTGCGGAACTTATCAAAATCTGGCTCAAGGTTGCGCAGTTCAATCTGTTTATTCTGCCTGCCGCCCATGAGCCGCTCCTGCCGGATGAAAGTCTTCCCCGCCCTATCCGTTAGCAGGCTCATTATACCTTATCCTGCCGATTGCAGAAAGTGACAGAATGTTACCTGACCAGAGAGTTAAGCTTAATGTCTGACCCGACCATCAAGCATGCCAGAAATCTATATCGAAAGAGCCGTCTGCGTAAACAGCTTGCAGTGGTGGTAGAATGCTTCTAGAATATGCGTGTTGTGGAGAAACCAAGAGAATAGTGTTTGAGAACTTATGATATAGTAAAAAGGGACTGACTGCCAAGCATAGACAATGGAGGCAACTCTAAAGATGAGCTACAAGCCTATAAGTGATTACGGAATCGTCGGCAACATGCTCTCGGCGGCCCTGGTAGGGAAGGACGGTTCCATCGACTGGTGTTGTCTGCCCCGATTCGATTCACCTAGTATCTTTGCCGCCATACTGGACGATGAGAAGGGGGGAAAGTTTCAAATAAGGCCGAGGGGGCAATTTGAGTCTGGCCAATCTTATTTACTCAACACAAACGTGCTTCAGACCACCTTCCAAACCGAGACCGGTTCAGTTACAATAACCGACTTTATGCCTTGCTACCCAGACTCTCAAGGCAGACCAGTCAGACTGCACGAGATTCACCGCCTGGTAGACTGCACTCAGGGCGAGGTAGCCTTAGAGATTGTATTTGAACCAAAACTAGACTATGCCAGAGGCAACACCCTGCTAGATATCTCAAAGAACGGTGTTACTGCCAAGAATGGGACAGGGGAAATAGCACTCTCCGCTTCAGTTCCCTTTACCCTGCGTGAAAATAGAGCCCTGAGCCAGCTCATTCTTCGGTCGGGAGAAAAAGCTGGATTTGTCCTGCGCCATGGCTCACACCGGCCCCATTCCCTGGCAGTATGCAATTCAGCGGGTAAACTGGAGAAGACCACCGCCTACTGGCAGCGACAGGCTGAAGGCTGCGTTTTTTCTGGCCCCTGGCGAGAGACTATAGTACGGTCTTATCTGGTACTACACTTGATGGTGTACTCACCCACCGGGGCAATCATTGCGGCGCCTACAACCTCTCTACCCGAGGAAATCGGTGGGGAACGTAACTGGGACTACCGCTATGCTTGGCTCCGCGATGCCTCGTTAACCATCAATGCCTTCGCTTATCTCGGACATGGGGAAGAAGCTAGTGGTTTTATGAAATGGCTGCTTGGGGTATGCGGTAAGTGCGGGCCCAGAACCCAGATACTCTATGATATCACTTTCAAGGACCCACTTGGTGAGCAGTCGCTTAATCACCTTAAGGGATACCGCAATTCCCGACCGGTAAGAATCGGTAATGGCGCCTACCAGCAACGTCAACTTGATGTTTTTGGTGAGGTACTTGAGGCTGCCCATAATCATCTCAATATTGGTGGCGACATCAGCCGACGTGCCTGGGGGCTCCTAGAGAACTTCACAAACGCCGCCTGCGCACTCTGGCAATGGCCTGACAGCGGTATCTGGGAGGTAAGGGGTGGCCCCCATCACTTCGTGCATTCCAAGCTCATGTGCTGGGTAGCTGTGGACAGGGGAATCAAGATAGCCAGGAGGCTCAGACACAAGAAAAATCTTCGGCGGTGGCAAAAAACCGCCCAGGAGATCCGAGACGAAATCCTGAGCAAGGGCTGGAACTCAAAGCGGCGGGCTTTTACTCAGCACTACGACACCCAGGCTTTAGACGCAAGCAGTCTCCTTATACCACTCTTTGATTTCCTGCCCGTATCCGATGAGAGGGTCAAATCCACTATCGAGCTCATCATAAAAGAACTGAGCTACAATGGCCTTCTGCACCGGTATAGAACTGCTGAGACCGATGACGGTCTCAGCGGGTCAGAGGGAGCCTTTCTTTGGTGCACTTTCTGGCTGGTGAGAAACCTGATTCGATTGGGTAAGCTGGATGAGGCCAAGGCCCTTTACCAGAAACTGCTTGGTTATAGCAATCACCTTGGTCTTTTTTCAGAAATGGTTGACCCCGAGTCTGGAGAAGCATTGGGTAACTTCCCGCAGGCACTCACTCATCTCGCGGTTATCATCACTGGACTGGAGCTAACCAAGGGGATTGAGGGTGAGAGAAAAGAATTCTCCTCGGGCGTTCGCTTGGCAAAAGGCAATGGTAACTGGTAAAATGTCCTTGCAGAACCTCGAAGCTAAAAGGAGATAGAAACCCTCACCCAGATAATTTGAGCGTGGGCGGTTAGCTCAGTTGGTTAGAGCGCTCGGTTCACATCCGAGAGGTCGAAGGTTCGAATCCTTTACTGCCCACCATTAAGAGGTAATAATATTACCTCTTAATCACCTTCCAACGCTTAAAGTCGTCTCTAGTACAACACCACTGGTTGAGTATATCTAGTAGTAATCCTATATTCCTGTATCCTTCTTTGTGGTAATGAATTGTTAAGTAGTTATAAGGTGGCTTGATTTGTGAATTATGATAAGTATATTTATTTCACCTTACCCCTTTGAAATCCCAGCGCCCATCTTTTTCAAGTGTTTTTGGGGTTATTTGAGAAATACTTTAAAAATAGTTGCACAAAGGTATTGACAAAAGGCGCACATTGTGCTGTACTAATAATAGTACAATTATTATTACATAATTATGTAATAAATGGAGGTAAACTATGGTTACTACCATTTTATCTGACGAAGTTATTAATTCTACAGAACTAAGAAACAACCAAAAAAGATGGCTCGATAAAGCTTATTCTAGCCCCGTTTCTATTATGAGTGGAGCTAAGAAGCTAGTTCTGCTGAATCGTGAGCACGCTAAACATATGTACTTACTAACTCAATACGCAGAGGTAATTATACAATTTTGCCGGGAACAGAGTTCTGGGAAAAAGAGGCAAAGCGATGTTTTCCCTTGGATAAAGCATCTGAGTGAAGAAGCTATAGGGGAGTTTAATAACGAACTACTCGCAACCTTCGAAAAGGCCATGTATAATAAAGACTGGTCGGCTTTAGGGGAAATGCTTGATGCTTGGGTTGCAACAGCGGAGGCTATGACTAATCCCGAAATGGTAGAATTGATAACTACCGACCTTAGTAAAGAGGAATTTACGAAAGTCGAGTGAGTCAACCTCCATATGCTATAAAAGTTAGAAACAAAATGCTAGAGCGTTGGCATGCCCTAAAGGATGAATACCCTGAGGACATGCAATGGTTTAAAGACTTCTTGAAATGGCAACCGACAAATACTTATATTACGAATGGGAAAGTCAAGAAACTTAGAGGTGATTTAAAACATCTTTATCAGTATGATGTTAGTTATAAAGACCGTGTTCGCTATTCGGTTGATAGAGGGAATCGGATAGTTAAAGTGGTTTTTGCCAAGGGGCATCCCTGAGTTACATCCTATTTGATATTCCCCACCTAGCCAGTGCTGCTTTCTTAGCTATCTCTGTTCGTCTTTACTTGTAAGACTTGCAGCCCTAGCCTTACCACCCCTCATGCCACCTAACCTACCCAACGCAACCCGGAATGCATTGTTTCTTCTCAAATAAAAGTTCGGGAACTGCTCTTTATGCCCTATTTTTCTTGGCTTCCTCCCAAAGAGCATTTTGCTCAGCAAAGGAAAGCTCACTTAAACTCACGCCACGCTGGCGGCAGACGTCCTCCATATAGGCAAAACGCTGGTAAAAACGCTTATTTGTTTGCCTCAGGGCCGCTTCGAGGTTAATTCCCAGGTGACTGGCAATATTAGCCAGGGTAAAAAGCAGATCGCCAAACTCCCCGGCTTTCTGCTCTTTATCTTGAATCTCCTTAAACTCCCTGACTTCCTCAACTAACTTATCGATAACGCCATCAGTGTCATCCCAGTCAAAGCCAACCCGGGCTACCCGGCGTTGAACTTCCTGACTATAACTAAGGGCTGGCATCTCTTTGGGCACGCCAGATAACATTGACTGACCCTCTCCCCTTTCCTCCTTCTTTAGAGCCTCCCAGTTATGCAGTACCTCCTCGGTATTCCTTGCCTCAATATCAGCAAAGACATGGGGATGGCGGCGAATCAGCTTCTGGTTAATCTTGCTTATCACTTCCCCCAACTTAAATTCTCCGGCTTCGGTGGCAATCTGGGCATGCATTACCACCTGCATTAAGAGGTCGCCCAACTCCTCACCGAGTTTTTGGCTGTCCCCTTCATCCAAAGCCTCTAAAGTTTCATAGCATTCCTGAAGCAGGTTTTCCTTTAGTGAAGTATGAGTCTGTTCCCGGTCCCAAGGGCAACCCCCGGGTGACCTGAGTTGGGCAATAATACTAACCAGTGAGTCAAACTGGCTCAGGTTTTCAGGTATTGGCAAAGTAACCTCCTCAAGACGGCAGCACCTCGCCGATGAAATGCCGCTGTCCCCTCAAGAATTCGGCCGCGGATAAGACCCGCTTCCCCTCCATCTGCACCCCCAGCACCCTTAAGACTCCGTCCCCGGTCCCGACACCAAAGACACCCTCAGGTAAGGATATGACCTGCCCGAACCTGAGCCTTTCTCCCCAAGAGAGTGGCTCAGCCTCAACGAGCTTAAGCTTTCTGCCCTGCCACCGGGTAAAGCAACCTGGCCGGGGCTGAAAAGCACGCACCCGCCGCCAGATATCAACCGCCGAGAGTTGCCAATTAATCTCACCCTGCCGTGGAGAGATTAAATCGGAGTAGGTAACTTTGGTTTCATCCTGGGGTTGGGGCTTGAGCTCGCCCCTGACCCAGCCGCTTAAGACCTCCTGGAGCAACATAGCCGCCAGCTGAGATAAATTGGCAGTCAGCGAGCCGGTGGTATCCTTAAATGAAATCGGAATTTTCGCCCTGGAGAGCACCGGACCGGTGTCCAAACCCTCGTCCATCAGCATAATGCTTACCCCACTAAAGTCATCACCAGCCAGAATTGCCGCCTGAACCGGCGAGGCACCACGAAATCGGGGCAGTAGTGAAGGATGAAGATTAAGACACCCGTATTTGGGAACGTCCAGAACTGAGTGAGGCAGAATCTGTCCAAAGGCAGCTACCACGATAACGTCGGGCTTCAGGGAGGCGAACTCTGCTGCTACCTCAGCCCCCCTTAAACTGGCTGGCTGCACGACTTGAAGTCCCAGCCTTAAGGCTACCTGCTTTAGCGGAGAAAAGACTAACGGACGTCCCCGCCCAGCAGGTCGGTCGGGTTGAGTATAGACCGCCACCACCTGATGTTGATTTAGCACCAGGTACTCGAGTGGCAAGACAGCAAAATCGGGAGTACCCATAAAGACAATGCGCAATCTTTTCCCCCTGAGCTTAAATTCTAGCATCAAAAATATTTTCTAACAACCTGGCCGTTTTGTATCTACGTGATAACTTCTGGGCAAAAGGAACAGCCCTGAAGAGTTCCCAAGGGCAGGGGTGGCTCAAAACCAGCCAAGGATTGCCTTAAAAAACCTTGCCTTAAAAACGGCCAGGTATTATCCTAGTTTCTATCATTTTAAAACCTCCCCCAATCCTCAAGCAAGTCCCCTATTGGCTCCCCCGGCCTACAAGAAAACCTCAGCCACCAAAAGCTGAGGATGTTTAAAAGGATTAGATTACGTTTAAAGCAGTGAGAAGAGGGACAAATGGAAGGTAGATCAGCCGGGGAAATCTGGGAAGCGACCTTAGGAGAAATCGAGATTCAAGTAAGCAAGCCTAATTACCATACCTGGTTTGCTAAAACCAAAGGACTAAGCAATGAGAAGAATGGGTTTACCGTAGTGGTGCCCAATACTTTTGTCGCTGAATACCTGGACAAAAAACAACGCTCCCTAATTGAGAGAACACTTATTAGTATTACCCACCAGCAACTTAAGGTCAAGTTCTCAGTTTTAAGCCAGCATTTTGGAGAGGGAGAGGAACCAACTTCTTTGACCCGAGCCGATGCCCTCTGCTTTAACCCGAAATATACCTTTGACTCATTTGTAGTCGGTGACTCCAACCGTTTAGCCTATGCAGCAGCTCTGGGAGTGGCTGAAAACCAAGGCTCAAACTTCAATCCCCTTTTCATCTATGGGGGGGCAGGTCTGGGCAAGACACACCTTCTTCACGCCATCGCTAATATGGCGCAGAATAGCCAAAAAATACTCTATGTCAGCGCCGAACAATTTGCTAACGAGTTCATCAATTCTATCAGAGAACGAGAAACCGCCCAGTTTCGCCGGAAGTATCGCGATGTTGATATGCTACTGATTGATGATATTCACTTCTTTGTTGGCAAGGAACAAACCCAGGAGAGCTTCTTCCATACCTTCAACGACCTACATAACGGCAATCACCAAATCATCCTCACCAGCGACTGTCCACCCAAATCCATGCCGCTCTTAAAGGAGAGACTACGCTCCCGTTTCGAGTGGGGGTTAATTGTTGATATCAAACCACCTGATTTTGAGACGCGTCGTGCTATCTTGAAAACTAAAGCCGAGCAACACGGAGTCAACATAACTCCAGATGTACTTGAGTTTATTGCCCACGCGATTCGGCAGAACATCAGAGAACTGGAGGGAAGTTTAAACCGAGTCGTCGCTTACTCAAGGCTTCTCAGAGCCTTAATCACCCCTGAGCTGGCTGCCCAGGCACTGGACAATATCTCCAGTAAGACCCCCGAGAGCACCGCCTTCACGCCCAAACTACTGATGGAAACCGTCGCCAATAGTTTCCAGATACCTCTAGCCGACCTCAAAAGTCGTAAAAGGGACCGGGAAACTGCTTTGGCCCGACACATTACAATGTATCTTTTAAAACAGGAAACAGACTTCCCCCTCTCACAAATCGGAAAAGAGCTTGGGGGTAGAGACCATTCCACTGTTATCCACGCTTGTGAAAAAATTGCCAACAGTATCAACCATGACCCATCGCTCAGACAGAAAATTCAGCAGATAAAGCGAGAACTATATCCCGACCGCAAGCCCAGCGAATTTACTCCTTAGCTTTAAACCCTTTCCTCACCGTCTATCCACAAGCCTCCGAGGCACAAAGTCCACCAGGGGTGTTTTAAATCTTAAATTGCACCTGTGGAAAATTACCGTAGGTTGTTAATAACTTTTAAGGTTTTTTAGCTTTGAAAGTCGCAAGTAGTTAGCTTTCTCAGGCTAATCTCCCTTTGGACAGGTTTACTGTGTTATTATAATTAATATTAATTAAAGATACATATAGATTATAGAATATTTAATATTAATTATAATAACAACTAGGTGAGTTATGTTTGATCGGGTCCAAATCAGCGTTAAAGCGGGTGATGGTGGCAGCGGTGCAATAAGTTTCCGTCGGGAGAAGTTTGTTCCCTTTGGGGGTCCTGATGGCGGCGATGGCGGCGATGGCGGCGATGTAATGGTTAGAGCTAGCTTGAATGTCGATAGTCTTATTGCTTTTAGGAGGAAGCGTTTTTTTAGAGCTGGTAATGGCGGAGATGGCAAAAGCAAAAAAAGACACGGGAAGAAAGGGGAAAATCTAGTAGTACAAGTCCCGCCAGGAACGGTGGTGATTAATAAAAATCAGATTGGTGAGGATAGCATCATCGCTGATTTAGTCGGGGTGGGAGAGGAGGTATTGGTCGCCAGGGGAGGTAAGGGTGGACTCGGGAATGTTCGTTTTGCCTCATCTACAAATCAAGCGCCTCAGATGGCACTCAAGGGTGAGATTGGCGAGGAGAGTTTAATCATCTTGGAGATTCGGTTGATTGCTGATGTTGGGATCATTGGTTATCCTAATGCCGGCAAATCTACCCTCCTTACCCAATTGTCAAGAGCTCAGCCGAAAATAGCTGGCTACCCCTTTACTACCCTTGAGCCCATTTTAGGTGTGGCTGAAGTAGATGAACAGAGCCTGGTAGTGGCGGAAATCCCAGGCTTAATTAATGATGCTCACCTTGGAAAGGGCTTGGGACATGATTTTCTGCGTCATGTATTGCGTACTAAGATACTGATTCACCTTGTCGATGGCAGCTTACTCAATCCTGTCGAAGCGATGCTAAAGGTGAATAATGAACTCCACCTGTTTGATTCAGCGTTGGTAAAAAAGCCACAGATGGTGGCGGTAAATAAGATTGACTTACCCGCGGTTAGAGCCCGGCTTGATGAGATACAGGATGATTTCTCCGGTGTTGGTATTAATGCTCATTTTATTGCGGCCGCTACCGGTGAAGGTGTGTCTCAATTGATTAAGGCAACTGTAAAGATGCTAAATGAGGTTAAGGTTAAATCTGAAGCGGATGAGAAAATCACCCGTAAGGTTTTCCACCCTCAAGCTAAGGATGCCGGTGCCCGTGTGGAGCGGGAGGGAGACATCTTCGTTATCAGAGTGCCGGAATCCGGTCTTCTTTTCGCCAAGAAGGATGTAGCTGAACAAGAGCTTAAGTGGCAGCTTGAGCGTCACCTCCGGAGGCTTGGAATAAGTAGGTTGCTTGAGAAGGCCGGGATAAAACCAGGGGACAGGGTTCGTTGGGGTAACTTTGAATGGGAGTGGTCTTAGATGAAGGTCGGGGTTTTCGGCGGAACATTTGACCCCCCTCACCACGGACACCTTCAGGTGGCGGAGGAAGTAAGACAAGAGCTGAATTTAGCCAAGGTTATTTTTGTTCCCGCCGGCCAGCCTTACTTTAAAGAAGCTTTAAATGTTTTACCTGCTCATCACCGCCTCGAGATGGTGGGCCTGGCTATTCGGGGTAAACCCTACCTCCAGCTCTCTACCCTGGAAGCAGACCGACCTGGCCGCTCCTATACCGTGGACACCCTCAGCCAATTGCGGAATTTATTAAGTGGCGGTGGTGCGCTCTTCTTTATTTTGAGTTGGGGCAGCCTGGCTGAACTGTCTCGCTGGAGGGAACCGTCCCGGATAATCGAGTTCTGCAAACTGGTGGTTGTCCCCCGCCCCGGCTATCCCCCTCCCGACCTTAAGGCTCTGGAAAGCCGGATTCCCGGGCTTTCTAAGCGACTGATAATGATGGATAAGCCGAGGATTGATATCAGTGCTTCAGAGATCAGACGAAGGGTGGCTCAAGGGCTGCCGATTAGCCACCTTGTCTCGGAGGTGGTAGAGGAATATATAAAAAAACATAAACTCTATGTCTAGGCC
>SDBU01007924.1_pt1 | contig 12150 bp, 15 predicted proteins | sample 2277071 | NCBI WGS metagenome assembly SDBU01 (sample SAMN10397929, study PRJNA504765) | marine sediment metagenome | isolation source: marine sediment core GS08_GC12, 126 cmbsf | place: Arctic Ocean: Gakkel Ridge, Loki's castle | collected 2008
AGGACCGAGCATCTTATAGGATAAAGTTCTGAATCTTGAAGCCTTTGACAATCTTCACCGTGGCTTTGGCAAATTTGAGCTAATCTAAGAGCTACACCATTATTGATAGTTTCGAAATGATGCCTGATTCGGTCTGCACCGCGGTTTGAATGTGTGTTCCTAACGAATTCTCGCCACATATCTATTGGAATGTCCTTCAAGTCCGAATCAACAGCCACCTTATAGCCCATTTGTTGTAGGAATGATAATAATCTCTCTCGATCTTGGTTCACATACTCATTAGTTTGCGTTGGAGGTTTCCTGAGCAGCATATTTTGCTTATATGACTCGTCAAGCGCCATCCCCCAATCATGACCGTATAAGGCGCAGGCTAATAGAAACAATTCTGTAATGTTCAATTTCCCTAGTAGGGTTGGGCCGAGGAAAAGGCTAGCCAAATGATATAGTGGTTTAAGATGGTGCAAGTCGTCATGTGGCGTAAATTGAGGGAAAAGAGGATTTATATGAGGGATGTCTCGTTTTACAGTATTCAAAAATACACGTAATTGGACTAGATAATCGAATTGAGTAGTATTACTTACGTGTGATTTTTGTTTAATTAAGTCAGTCAGGAGGCATTTAGGAATCAAGTCAGTCATTTCTTTATTATCCACTCCCCCCAACTTTGCTGGATTATATTAAAACTACATATGAAATTATCATTAGTTGAAGTTAGTACAATACGAAAATAGTTATTTGAGTGGTATTATATGTCATTTCCAACCAATAATAAACACTAAGCATCTCCACTAATAAAAAGGCAGCCAAACCATTGAATACAATATGATTTTTTATTCGACAATCGTTAAAAAGGTCCGCAGATTCTTACGCCTAACAGCCGAGCGTGGAAGTTCGTAGTAAAAAAGGAACGTTTCATTGAGATCTCGACCATAAGCGGTATATCGGTGGGCCTAGCAAACCTTCAGATAGGTAAATGTGCTTAATATTGGGATATTCTCCCATATCTATGCTTTCGAACAGTGCCGTCTTGAATATCTGGTAGTCAAGCCCGGTATTAAAAATATTAACAAGCAGAACCGTTTGTTTGTCACTGTAACTCGTGAATTTACTGTTAGCTTCATTGATGGCTCGCCTAAATTGCTCAAGTCGTTTTTTATTCGGAGAAACCCCTTCAGGAGGAAACCAAACCAGAGCACAGTTGGTTTTCACTTTATGGGCTACCACTTTTCTCAGTTTCACGGAAAATGGTCGGCACAGTGAAGCTTCTCCCCCCTCCTTTAGCGTGGGCGCTATCTTCAGTATTGCCTGACAGAGTTCAGCGATTTTCTGCTCCCTATTCTTAACCGTAAACCTTATTGCATTGATTCCCCAGTCGTGTAGAAAGAAAACGCCCGGAAGTTTGCAGGTAAGCCGGTCCCTGACATCGGCTAAGAACTTTCCTGCACCTTGTTGTAATTTCAAGTCTTGCTCACCAGTTAACATAGTGCGTTCAATGACCATCTCAGTTCTATTCACTACGTCTATGCAAAGACAATCCGGGATAGGCCACCGAATCCGAGGTGGCCTATCGAGCCATTCACATTCATTGATGTTATATGACGTCCCATTGGCATTATTGTAATACTCCAAGAATCTCCTGACAGCTCTTTCTTCCCTATCTTCCTTTGGCAATAGTACCATTGCTCCTCCGTAGTTTAGGGGTATCTTAGCTACTCCTCTTTTTCTAGTTTGATCTGGATTCTTAGGAATTCGTCTCCAATCTCCGCCTGTAGCTTTTGTAAGATTGTGAGAATAACTAGATGATCAATAGTGGGGCGAGTATTTAACAATGCAACAGTAACTTGAGTAAGAGACATTGCGGCTCCGTGGGCAGGGTCTGCAAAACCATAGTTACTTGGACCAGCAAGTAGTAGCGGTTCTGTCTGCGGAGCAATACCGAGCTTGAATTTAATACCTTTGATATTAGCATGCACGTTATGGCTAGCCATTCTATAGTAAGGGCGAAGGTGAGCTAAACCAGCTTCAATTTCCAGATCACTAAATCTCACTTTCTCCTTGTGGAGCGCCTCAGTTGCCCATCCATACTGTCCTTTGAAACTAGCACCGAATCGCTTAACCAAGGCATCAAACGCTTCTCTGACTCGCTTGATCTCTTCATCGGAAAACATATCAGCTTGGAGAAAAGAGGTGTTGGCATTATATTGACGCATCGCCTTGTGAGATTCGATGACTTCATGAAGGGAGTATCGCTCAGCAATATTTTGATCGTGCTTAGCAATAACAAAAGCAACCACAGCGTTCTCATGAAGTGTGCGCCATCTTGAGTGAGCTGCATCAGCAAATCCGCTTTTAATAAGCGTAAGTATTTCAAAGCCGATCTGACAGCTACGAGCGTGCAGTCTTGTTAGGACGTCAAACATATAATCTGATTGAAGGGATGCTTCTTCCCGAAATGCGTGGTTGAACTCTGCTCCGATCTCATAAACGATAACCAGATACATCTCCAATAGGTTAAGTGCAGGCTTCCATCGTTTCTGATTTCTTTTTTCGAATTTGGAGATGTATGAACGTCTTTGTTTGAGCATGGCTGGGGCATCGTCTTTGAGAGTTTGAAGAATTGAATCGGCGGTACTGGAGATTACATCTGGGACAATCTCAGGTATGTGCTCAACTAACTTACTAATTTGGGCTTGGTCGAGATCAGAGGATTCAATATGATCGGTAATTGTCTTTAGAAAAACATTCTGTATGACTTCCATTGTAGCTGCTCCATGACTTCACTGGCACCTGGCTAGCTTATAATGAAACCACTAGTTAAATTTATTATACCTCCAATGAGGATATTGTACATCAGCAGTCACTTTGAAAAATTAGCTTGTTGCGAAATGCTTTATTTGCTTCGCAAATACTGAAATATTTGGTAGGGTACCATTTTGAATCATAAATTGCTTGTTCTATAATGTCTACAAATGGAAAACGCTTTGACCGGACTTGACACTAGTAACAATTTGGTGTAAATGTTATAATTCTAGTAGGATTGAATACCAGGGAATTTGTTGCAGGATGTAAGTTATGATTAGCATAGATTATACTTTAACTGTCAGAGGTTTCCCGGCAAAAGAGATCGGCTACGGGACGTTGGTCAGAGCTCAGCCCGGCAGCCTCCAGATCAAATTAACTAATGATGAACAGGGACTTCTTAGCAAACTTGACGTTAGGCTAGCCATAGAGTCCTACGTGGGACAAGAGAAGCCGCAGTTGTTCCGATGGTTAAAGGAGCAAGTCACTGAGATTCCCCCAAAAGGTATGGTGCCTCTAACATTTCGGATCTGGCCGCTTTACCCAGGATTACTCTCAGTTGCTGTCTATGTGACTGACGCCGCTAATAATACCGTGATGGCAAAACGTGCCTCCGAATCTAGTTACGAGCAGGGACCTGTTCGCTGGTGGTTTCATGTAGTTGACAATATTGAGATTGAAACGCTCAGGGCTCTAAAAGAATTGGTGGCAGCGCAGCAGAAAGGGATGAAAAAGTGAACAAGCAAGAGGTAGCCGAGATGCATTGGACAGTATCGGAAGAAATCTCGGAAGAACTTCACAAGAAGCAGCACGACCCAAACAAAGGGGTAGGTGACTGGGATGCGTTCGCTCCTGTCAACCGAGAGGATTGGAGCATCTATCAGATGTGGTATAACTTAACTATGGAGGATGAGGCGGCCTTATTCGGGAGCCCACATCTCCGTCGCGTATTTCTATGGCAGTCTTTACGTTCGGTAATTATAGCTGATAATTCTATTGACCCCAATGTCAAAAACGTTGAAGAAGAGTTCAACGAGTTGGCTAATCTATGGCATGACCAGACTGATTTTCTTTCGTCCCCATCGCATATCACCGGTAATGACACTTACTTAAAAATCATTGCTATGGGGAGACGGATTATCCCGCTTATTCTTAAAGACTTGAAAGAGCGGGGCGGAAATTGGTATCGGGCGTTAAGAATTATAAGCGGTGATGACCCTGTGTCTGTGGAATCCCGAGGGAATGTGGAGCAAATGAAACAAGCTTGGTTTCAATGGGGTCGTGTCAGAGGTTACATCGAATGATGGGGCAACCCCTGCCATTGATTACACGGTTGAGATTTGCAAATCTCACCGATGACAATCATTCGATAACGAGCCCGGCGAGTGATAATTACAACTGCATTGCGTGGGCATACGAAGTTAGCAACAGGTTGATGTGGCCGGGGGGATATCCAGACTATTATTGGCCATCCGATGTCATTGGCACGGATGAACTACGAGCGTTGATACAGCTTTTCCTGGATGCAGGTTATGAAGAATGCGAAACCAGCGAACAAGAATATGGATTCTCGAAGGTTGCTATATACGGGAATGAAGAAGGCCCCCAGCATGCGGCGCTACAACTGGCGTCTGGCCGATGGACCAGCAAATTGGGAAGTTATGAAGACATCGAACATGATACCTTAGAAGTGCTTGAGGGGAAACTCTATGGTCAGGCATTCGTGTTCCTGAAAAAGCGGCATGCCTAGCCCATGATCTTGTGCTTGCCCCAATAACAAATCCCAGTTTGACCCACTACCGCATTCTGCCTCCCCTACTGAGCTTGGCCCAAACCATTTCGCAACAGGCTAAAATGATAAAACAATCTATATTACAATTCAATTCGGATAATCGGAATTTGTGAAATCATAGCGCTGGAATAAAGTAACATTCCGTCAAATAGTTAAATTGCCATTAAACGCTCGTTCATGGAGCTTGCGGCCTAACCGTTTATTAGCCTGTATTCGCTCGCCGAATTAACAACAGCAGTTGGTACGAAGGTAGACTCCCTTCTGCGTCGCGAGAACTTGATGTCTGAGGCCTTCACCTTTCTTGCCAGTACATCGTTGCGAAGACTAACCACAGCCTTATTCTCAAGTTGGTAAGTGGCGATCAGGAATGGATAATGTCTTCCTTGAGCTGCATATTCCGCGAGTTTGGGCATAATCTCCTTCTGCAGTCGGTCAGGTGTGAACATGCCATACCATCCAGCAATCTGGCCCGACTTCTTTATCGGATTGCCGCCCCGGTCAAGCTCGCATTCATAAGCGCCAATTCGTAGGCGTGAGTAAGGTCTACCTATTTTGATCTCGTGAGTCGACATCATAACCTCTTAGGACATAATGCACCGTTATCCTACCATAGATTCAAATATTGGTCACATTCAGCCAAATTGTGCTATCTGAGAATTGCTCATACTAGTGCCGCAATGTAGATAAAAAGGTGCACCAATCCTCTAAGCTAAAAACTCAATCGAAAAAAGGAACCTTTCTAAAGAAGTCAGGTTGAACAACTAGCCAGAAAGTGCAATATCGAATAACTGGGATTCATTTCAAGTATCATACGATACCCTGTAATAGAAACTCCCGCTGCAACCTTCCCTTTTCAAGATTCTGTCCTAAGTTCTTTCTAAAACCTTTGTTTCTAAAATTGTATTTTTTAATCTTAATTTTTATTAAGAACCATTAACTATCAATAAGAACTAAAAACCAATAATCGTTTGCCTCAGTTTATTGCTTTACATCTGAGCATCGATTTAACATTAAGGTATCTACGCATTCATTTAGCATGCATGCATAGATGCATATATAGTTTTTAATAGCTATATACCACATATTGCCTATATTACGTTTAGGGTCTTTGCAGTTTATATTGCTTATTTCAGAGCTAAATCACTGCTGGAGCTGCTGGGGGATGTTCTTGCCAATAGATCTAATATTAGCAATAGAAATATTATTTAACAGACATAATGATTTAATATATAATATTACTAAGTGTATTTGTATAAGAAATCGAATTCATAATGAGATAAACATAATTATGATAGAGACTTCATGATAGTTGACTAGCTCTTCCCTAAAAATGGTATCCCTCTTGCGGAAGGAAACGATGGCAAAGATTAGAGATGGCATGAATGAATCTAGCACTAAATACAGTGCTTATCTAGCTGGCCTACCAGATGCTATTTACTGGCCGTTTAAGCGATTACCGGAATACAAACTTGAAGTATATGCAGCAGCTTGCGTTGATACCGTTCTCATGTTTTCAAAGGAAGCCCAGGAAATCTATACCGGAATCATCCAGTTATGGGAGTTATCAGGCTGTCAGGCATTAATAGCTGATTACACCCAGTGCAAGCAGGATACTAGGACTTACCTACGCAATCGTGCTGCGTCAGTGGTAAGAAATGAGTCGCTACCTAGCATGCCTGATGTGTGGATAGAAGTAATTAAGAAACACGAGGGTAATGCAGACATCCACAAGCTACTGAAATATGTAGCCTTCTTGATTGTGACAGGCTTCAATCGAAAAGTAGACCTAGACAACCAATCTCCAAAGGTCATACCGAGAAAGTCACCGTATCTAGCACAGACAATTGTTTCTTGTTCGCTTCTGGACTACCTGTCTAAAAAGCCAGAGGCGAGAGGATCAAGAGTGATAGACGATGACGAGCTGGCCAAGCTTCATTGGTTTTGCAGCATACCTGCTAGTAATCCTACCAATAGGAAAGAGCGAAGGGCAAAGCACAAGATTGTCAAAACCTTGCGGCGAGAGGACTTTACCCTACATCACTACCAAACCATACTGGATGGAGCAAAGATATGGTATAGGGCAAGGGTGCTAGGCAACACAGCAAGAGAGGCTGCCGACTACTACCGAATAGACTCCACTGATTTGAGTAAAAGAATTGAGCCATATGACGATGCTACAGGCTGGCCACGTCATAGATAATAAGTAAGGACTATCCACTGTTCACCACGAAGGCTGCCAAATAGGCAGCCTTTTTCTTTGGGAATGTGAGGAAAGTATCCCATTCAACAATACCCAAAATGAATGATAGATTGAGAGTATGAGTAATGACATCTTTGTAGTCACAGGTATCAACGAGGGTGAAAAAGCACGGTTAACACGCCTGGCTAAAGGGCTAAGGCAAATAGACCTGGCTAGTCTAGCCAAAGTCAATGTCTGTGATATTACTGCGTTAGAGAAAAACCGCTATTTATCAAGAAGGCGTAAATGCTGCATCTTGGCAGTTCTAGGTTTATTGGATGATGGCAATGAAAGCGACTAAGGTCACTACAAAGACGGAAATCAAGGTAACGGTAAACGTAGTGCCGGGTAAGGCTGGTGAGTACCAGAAAAAACTTTTCCTGGCCTTCTTTACACGTCTAATCACTGAGTGCCAACATGAATTGAAGGCTGAGAGTGAAACCAAACGTGAGGCAGCTAAATGACTACAACGACAGCTTCAAAATGGGTGAGAGTAAATAAACGTAACCGATGCTGGGTATGCCACAAGCCGGACTGGTGCTTGGTATCAGAGGACAGGCAAGCAGCTATCTGTGCTCGCATCGAGAGCGACAAACCAGTCGGAAACAAGGGCGCAGGCTGGCTTCATATTCTGGGTACTTCCCTACCATTATCACCACCTAAGCTTAGACCAGAAGCCAAACGGACACCGAAAGCAGTCCCGGACGTGCTGGACAAGGTATATCAAGCCTTGCTTCAGGAGTTATCACTATCCAAGACACACCACGATAATTTACTGCGCCGAGGCTTAACAGACGTAGAGATTGACAGCTTATGTTATAGGACACTGCCAGCGAACGGACGCCGCGAGTTGGTAACAAGTCTTCGGGCTAAGGGTGTGAGATTGGCCGGAGTGCCAGGCTTCTACCTAAAAGCGGGACAATGGCAGTTAGCCGGGCCAGTAGGCATAGCTATACCCGTGAGAGATACCAGAAGCCGGATAGTGGGGCTTCAAGTACACTGCGATAACTCAGAAAGCGGTAAATACAAGTGGCTATCATCGAGGGGATTTAACGCAGGGTGTTCTCCAGGAGTGCCCATACACGTAGCGGGGAAGGTGTCCGTTAACGGCGAATTGTGGATTACCGAGGGGCCACTCCAGGCTGATATAGCTGCTTTGAAGTTGGATCGTTTAGTGCTAGCAGTGGCCGGTGTGGGAAACTGGCCGGGTGTAATTCCGATAATACGGGAACTGAAGCCAGAACGAGCTATTATCGCCTTCGATATGGACAAGGTTAGTAATTCAACCGTGAAGCTACACAGTGATGCTTTAATGACTTGTCTTATCAAGTGTGGTATTCGGATGTTTGAGGCTGACTGGGATACTCAATTTAAAGGATTAGATGACTTGCTGACAGGAGGCCAGACATGCCAGAGATAACAATCACAGAAAAGGCACTCGCCAAGTCGGTCACTACTCCGGTCAATCTTGAGCTACCAGCTATCGCATGGCGGGGTTTATTCAAAGACTACCATGATCTGGTAGCCCCTACTACCGAAGCAGCTGATGCTTTCCATTTTGCTGCTTTCCTTCAAGTGTTTGGCTCCACCATGGGCCGGCGGGTACACGTCTACCATGCCGGACGGCAATTCCCAAACTTCTACACGTGTCTGGTAGGGCGGAGTGGTCTAACACGCAAAGACACTACCTGGTCACGTGCTGAAGATGTATTGAATGACCTTCACGCCTACTCAGAGGACGATCCAAGTCCGCCATTCAAGACAGTCCGGGGACTCAGAAGTTATGAGGGTTTGCTGGACGAACTGGCCGGAGAGCGGAAAGTCAGGCTTATACAGCTTGGAGAACTGCTATCTTTGCTGGCAAAGGCCAAACAGAATTCACTTGGGAACATCATCCCCGCACTTACGGAACTATACGACATGAAAAATGTAGTCAATCCACCAGTGCACCAAAAGGACGTGAAGCCAGCTCGAGAGCCTTTTCTCTCTATCTTAGCGGGCACGACACAGGAGTGGCTACAAAAGGCACTCACGGAGAGGGACATATATGGCGGTTTTGCTAACCGTTGGCTTTACTTCCATGGTCTGCCAAAAGATCCGATGCCGAATCCACCAAAGGTAGACCTGGACAAGCACAACAAGCTAGTCCACGAATTAAACCAGATACGTAATTGGGCTGACGATGTCCCTGATGGAGAGATAACAACCTCAAACGAGGCAAACACACTATTTGAGGACTACTACCGTGACTACTATTGGCGTTGTCAGCAACCGGGTTTGATACCCACGCTGATTGTCAGGATCCAAGACTTTATCTGGAAAATAGCCTTACTATATGCAGCTGATACCATGTCAGAGACCATATCAAGAGACCATCTGGAAGCGGCCATCGCAGTTGGTAATTACCTAGAAGCGAGTGTTACCGATGTATTTGCCAACTTTGGAGAATCCAAGGGAAAACAGGCTGAAAGACGAGTAATTGATTACCTCAAAGGCTTGGGAAGGCCCATTCCATACAGAGATGTCTATCACAACCTTAACCTCTCCGGTACAGAATTACAGACAGTCGTAGAGCCTTTAAGCAGGCTAGGGTTAATCAGGAATAGTCATGAAGGCAAGAAAAGAATGTTGGAGGTCATTTAAAAAGTGAAGATAGACACTACCATACTACCACTTACGCGTGAAATGAAACTAGAAAAATCACTACCATTTGGCAGTAAGACACTACCAGTGGCAGTAAAGTGGTGGCCAAGTGGTGTGTGTAGTGGTAGTGAAGTGGTGGTGTGTAGAGCAAAGCTAATTGAGCGTGAAGTGGTAGTAAAAAGACTAAAATTCTTTCCTGGGGATACAGAGTGAGTAAACAATGACTACTAAAGTAAAAAAAGAAAAGCAGGGGCGGGGTTTATCAGCCTATGAGCAGGAAACGATTATAAACTTCAATAAAGAGGAAAGCATCGCCTACATCTTCACCTATGAAAAGACGTGGCAAAAACACCTGGAGCAAAGGTTAGGGCTTATGCCAATAATGGATAATGGCTATAGTGGCAAAGAATACCAATTGCCAAAGGGCTTAATTCCCATGCCGAGGGCGAAAAGGCGATATTCAGAGCAAACCAGAAAGAAAATGGCGGCTCGACTTGCCAGGATAAGAGGTAAACAAAAGTCATTACTCTAAAACCTACGTCCTCATAGGTTTTAGAAGAGGGTAGTTAGCAAGGGTATGGAAATGGTCAAGAACACTAGTTATTTGTCACTAACACAGTGGCCACAGGGCAGTAGGACGGCAAGAAAGGCATTACAAGGGCTTACTAGGGAGCTTATCTGTTGATGATAAGAAATCAGGACATACTTGCACAACATAATTGATGATTTTGTTGAATTTTGGGGACGAGGAACGTTATGTCTGAAGATAACATAAACAAGTTATCAGTGCCAGTTTCCCCGGTATTACGTAACAAAAGTAACCAAGTGTCAGCTATAAAACAAAGTATCAAAACTAGCTCTAGCTATTTTGAGAGCGGAAGAGAAAGATAGGTAAACGGTATTGATATTATACAGTTATAGGTGTATAGTTAGGATATGAATAAGCAGTTTGAATTACCGACACTCAAATGCCTACGTTGCGGACATGAGTGGATACCGCGAAGGCCAGTGAAACCTAAAGTATGCCCTAAATGCACGTCTCCATATTGGGACAAGCCAAAATGGAAGGGGGTAAAGCAATGAAAACAGCTATCTTTTGCAGAGTATCAGGCGACAAGCAGGAAAAAGAAGGTACAAGTCTAGAGACGCAGCTTGAGGAAAGCCTGAAATATTGCCAGGGCAAGGGCTATGACGTGTGTCACCGATTCAGCGGGGTTGAATCGGGACTGGTTCTTGACCGACCGATGCTGAATGAGTTGCGGGAACTGGTAAGGAATGAGCGGATTGACACGGTAATTGTTTACAATCTAGATAGGCTGTCGCGTGACCCCACGCATGGCGTGATAATTACGCAAGAGTTAGAAAAACACAATATAACGCTTGAGTCCGTGACCGAGGACGTGGACAATTCCGAACTTGGCAAGCTGATAAGCTACATTCGCGGCTATGCCTCAAAGGTCGAGGTAGAGAAGATAAGAGAACGTACCATGCGCGGCAAAAGGGCCAAGGCCAAGGAAGGCAAGATACCGCATGGAGGTTTTGCCAGGCTTTATGGGTATGACTACGATAAGGTTACAAAGAAGCGCGTTGTCAATGAAACAGAGGCATATTGGGTAAGGAATATTTTTCAGTGGTTAGTGAACGAAGGGTTGTCGACAAATGCTATTACCTATCGTCTTAGAGAACTAAAAGCACCCACTAAAATCAGTCAATATTGGCGTAGAAGTTCTGTAATGCAAATATTAAAGAACCAAGCGTATACAGGTATAACTTATGCATTTACCTTTCATCAAGGAACAAATCGACGCAAGCCACAGGATGAATGGATAGAGATACCCAATGCTACGCCGGCTATTATTTCAGTGGAATTATTTGAAGCAGCTCAAGCACAACTGAAGCTGAATTTTGATAAGTCAAAGCGTAATACCAAGCAACAATATTTGCTCAGAGGCCATGTATACTGTCGGCAATGTAGTCGAGCCTACTGTGGACATATAGACCGCGTGATACGATATTATCGTTGTCCTGGGAAGAACCGTATCACCTCACCCGTTGATCGCTGTTCCAATAGGAACTGGCGAGCAGATAAACTTGAGGCGTTGGTTTGGGATAAAATAGAGGCTGTCTTAAATAATCCACAGCTTATTACTACCTCTATAGAAAAGCAGCGTGATGAAGCTAATAATATAGGTATAGTTGAATCTGAGCTACAGCAAGTTCAGAGGCAGTTGAAAGCACTCGATCGTGAACAGAAGCAGTTATTGCATTGGGCAATTAAGAGCTTCCCTGAGGGAATGGTTACATCTGAGAATAAGCGTATAAACAAGGAGCGGAGCAGCTTGGAGTCGCGGGAGGCAGAGTTGGAGAGACAGATTCAAGAGAGCCGCGAAGCCGCCGCCAGTATACCCAAGATGGAAGAATATATCCAGCTTGTGCAGGAAAAGCTGACTACCTTGGATTTCGACATGAAGTGCCTCGCACTGGACATGCTGAACATCAAAGTCTGGATAGATGGCCAAAGCATGGAAATAACCGGGACCATACCTGTAGAAAATGCGGATGTTGTGACCACGTCATCTTGATGATCTGCTCCGGAGGTAGGTTTTTCTGACCATTTGCTCCCCCGGTTTGTCCTTCTAGACTAACATTATAACTGGACTCCTTTTTGGGGGGCAGG
>SDBU01007925.1_pt1 | contig 12149 bp, 10 predicted proteins | sample 2277071 | NCBI WGS metagenome assembly SDBU01 (sample SAMN10397929, study PRJNA504765) | marine sediment metagenome | isolation source: marine sediment core GS08_GC12, 126 cmbsf | place: Arctic Ocean: Gakkel Ridge, Loki's castle | collected 2008
GATTGCACTTTCAAAACCCGGGCCTAAATCCATTCAAAAGGAATGGATATCAAAAATGGCAAAGGATTCCATTGTCTTCGCATGTGCCAATCCGGTGCCCGAAATATGGCCATGGGAGGCAAAACAAGCCGGTGCGAGGATTGTTGCAACCGGGCGAAGTGATTTCCCGAACCAAGTAAATAACTCCCTGGGTTTTCCAGGAATCTTCAGGGGAACTCTTGACGTAAGAGCCAAGACAATAACCGACGAAATGTGCATCCAGGCAGCAAAAGAACTGGCAAGAACCGCTGAAGATAAGGGACTAAGTGAAGACTACATAATTCCCTCTATGGATGAATGGGAAGTGTTTCCACGAGAGGCGGCTGCGGTCGGAGCTATGGCGATTGAGCAGGGAATAGCTCAAAAAGTCATGACACGGGCAGAACTGTACAAAACGGCTGAAGCAATCATAAAGAAGGCAAGAGAGCAAACCCGACTGCTGATGGAAGAGGGATTCATAGCAGAACCGGAAAAAGAATTTTAGCTCGATTCCCACTGAAAACCTAATACTCAATAAATGACTTTATTTCAGGGGTCAGCAAAAGCAGGCACGCAGAATTTTCCACTAAATTTGACGCTGTTTGTTGAACGGTGACCAATAATGTTGTATCGTAAATGGCTTATCGTTGAAATGGCGTTTTTGAATCGCAGGAACCTAAATGGAACTGATAAAGAAAATCAAGCAGGCTGAGGTGCAGGCTCAGCAGATTATCGAACAGGCCAAAACCGCTGCAGCGGCACAGGCCGAGCAGGGGCGGAAAAATCGGCTTCAAGCTTTGGAGCAGGCTGAGCAACAGAGAAAAAAAGCAATCGAAGATGCCGTCGCCGCTGCTGAAACACAAGCCCTCGCGGAAGCTGAAAATCTAAAAGCACAGGCAGAAAAAGACCGCAGGCAGCTTCATGATAAAGCAAACGCCAAAATCAACAAAGCAGCAGCGAGGGTGATGGATTACCTGAAAGGTTGAGCATGGCCGTTGCACAAATGGAAAAAGTCATTATCGTTTGTCATCGCTCCGAAGCCAGCGATTTATTGGAATCGCTTCAGCAAGAGGGTATTTGCCATATCCTCAGCGCTGAGCAGGCTACGGTCACTCAGGATTCTCCAGAGCTTATCACAGAAGCAGAACGACCTAAAGATATCGAACAGCTCCTCTTGCGTCTTGAAAAAAGTATAAATTTCCTCAAAACTTTCGGAGCGCCCGCAAAGGGTCTGGCGGCGGTTTTGGCTCCGCGTACCGTTATCGAAGAAAATACCTACAACAAGGTTGTTTCGGATGAACAAATATTCGGGATAGTGCAGCAGGTTGAGCAAATTGAGATGATTATAGAAAAGCTCGAAAAGGAAAGAGAGCATATCGCTGCGACGCTACATTACCTCGAACCCTGGCAAAAACTCGAAAGTCCCGTTGACCAGATAGGCCCGCTCAACAAAACAACTTCACTGGCGGCAATGATACCCACACAGAACCTCGAACAGTTCAACCAGGGCATCGCTGAACTGGGAGCGGCAATCCAGTTAGTGGATACCAGCGGAAGCAGGACTGCCTGTATCATTGTCTCTATCAACGAAAATCTTGCTGCCGTTCAAAAGCTGCTCCGCCAGGCGGACTTCGAGCAGGTAAACTTCGAGGGCATGAGCGGAATCGCGGCGGAGTTGATAAAACAGAACACGGAAAAGATAAACCAAATACAGAACCAGCTGGACGCCCAGCGAAACCAGGCCGCTTCGCTCGCTGAAAATCTGCTGAACATCGAAATTCTACACGACCATTATACAAACCTGTTAAGCAGAGAAAAAACCAAGACCGATGCACCGGCAACACAGCAAACGGTTCTGCTTGAGGGATGGGTCAAAAAAGATGATATGTCGCGGCTGGAGGAGACGGTCTCAAGGTTTGAGGCCTCGAGTCTGCACAAGCTTGAACCTGCTGAAGACGAAAACGTGCCGGTCGAGATTGAAAACAAAAACATAATAAAGCCGTTTGAAGTAATAACCCGCCTTTACGGCATGCCCCGGCATTTCGAGGTCGACCCAACAACTTTTCTGGCACCATTCTTTGCGTTATTCTTTGCGTTGTGTCTGACCGATGCCGGTTACGGGCTTATTATTATCGCTCTGATGATTTTCTTCATAAAGAAAATGCAGGGCGACAAAAAACTGATGTGGATGTTAGGGATTTGCTCAGCCGTTACCGTCTTGGCAGGTGCGCTGACCGGCGGATGGTTCGGCGATGCCATCCAGCAGTTTGTACCTGCATTGAAGCCGTTAAGAGAAAAGATGATGTGGTTCGACCCTTTTGAGAACCCAATGATATTCTTCAAGGTGGCACTGGTTCTTGGTTACGTCCAGATTTTAACCGGGCTGGTCATTGCGTTTGTGCATAACCTTAAACGAAAGCAATACATCGCTGCGATATGCGACCAGCTAACCTGGCTGGTTATGCTGAATTCAATCGTGATATTCTTAGCAGGCAAGTTTGGGGTCGTATCACCTGAAGTGGGTAAGTCATTCGGCCTGGTTGCCCTTGTCCCAGCAGCTACAATTTTACTCTTTAGCCAGCGCGAAGGCGGCTGGGTCGGCCGAATCGGAATGGGAATGTACAATTTGTTTAGCGCGATATTCTATATAGGCGATGTGCTGAGTTACCTTAGACTGATGGCACTTGGTATGGTTACTGCCGGTCTGGCAATGGCAGTAAATGTCATTGCCAAAATTGCACTCGATATACCTTACGGCATTGGCATTGTAGCAATGATTGTAGTGCTTATTGGTGGGCATACATTTAATCTGGCAATATCCGGCTTGAGCGCGTTTGTTCACACCTTGAGACTGCAATACGTGGAATTTTTCCCGAAGTTCTTCGTTGGCGGCGGCAGAGCGTTTGAACCACTGAGCAAAAAATATAAGCACGTTTATATCAAAAAGTAAAAAACGCAGTACGGGATAGGAAAGGAGATTTGGCAATGAATTACGGATTGACATTGGCTTTAGTCGGTGCAGGAATGGCGGTTTTATTTGCCGGTATTGGTTCGGCAATCGGAATCGGTATTGCCGGCAGAAGTGCTACAGGCGTCTTAAGCGAAAAACCGGAAAGATACGGCCAGATGTTTATTATGGTCGTCCTGCCCGGTACACAGGGGTTCTACGGCTTTTTGGCGGCGTTTTTGGTTATGCTCAATCTCAATTTTTTCGGCGAAGGCGGTCCAATTGACGTGTCCGTCAAGCTCGGCTGGCAGGTTTTGGCTGCCTGTTTGCCTATAGCGTTTGCCGGTCTGATGAGCGCTATTCATCAGGGCAAGGTCTGTGCAGGCGGTATCCTGATGGCTGCCAAGCAGCCTGAGATGGCATTTAAGGCTGGCGTCGTCTATGCCGTTATGGTCGAAGTTTACGCAGTGCTTGGCCTGTTGGTGACAATGTTTATGCTGCTGTTTGGTATTAACTGGCCGGTGCCGGCGTAAAAATATACTGAACGCTTATTGTGGATGATAATTATGGGCGCTGAAGAGGTTATAGAAAAGATACTTGCCGATGCAAGAGCCGAGGCACAGAAGGTAAAACAGCAGGCTCAGAAAAAAGAAGCTGCCGAGCAGACTAAACTGGACGGACGACTCGACGAATATAATAAGCAGACACGGGCCCTTGCCAAAAAACGCGCCGGCGACGAAAAGCTGCATATCCTGGCAGCAGCAAGGATGGATATCGCAAAGCAACTGCTCGCCGAGAAAAGAAAAATACTCGATGAGGTCTTTGAACAGTCACAAGTGCAGCTCAAAAAGCTGCCCGACAAAGATTATTGTAAGCTGATGACAAAACTGATGCTCGAAGGCGTCGAAACCGGTGATGAAGAGGTCATCGTCGACAAAAATGAAACACGAATCGACGACAAGTTCATCAGCCAAATCAATCAACGGCTTGGTCCGGACAGCAAGGGCAGATTAAAACTATCCGGCGAAAGACAAAATCTTGGAGCCGGCTTTATCCTGAAGCGTGGAAAGATAAAAGTTAATGTCTCTATTGAGGTGTTGCTGAACCAGGCCCGCAGGGAACTGGAGATTGAATTAGCAAAGGAGCTTTTTGGAGACTAAGTGGTAAATGGCCGAAGTTGCTGAGGAAAGTATCATTGATTTTTACACTTACCCGCCCATCAGCGGTGACGACTGGCGTTACGCTTTTGAGACGGCCCAGGTCCGCGCGCTTGAGACACAAATGCTGCCGGCAGTAACGCTCCTTGATATGGCTAACGCTGAAAATTTCGACCAGGCCGCAGATTTACTGACGGCCAGCGAGTACGCTCTGCCGCATGGCAGCAAAAACTTTGCAGATGTTGAGAATGTTCTGCGGCTTAGAAGGTCGGCAGTGAGAGAGTTGTTTGAAGGGTTAATGATTGATAAGCCGATTGTAGAGCTGTTTAGAACGCGGGATGACTTTGCAAACCTGCGATTAGCTCTCAGGCGAACATTGACTGAAAAGCCACTGGGGACCGATTACAGCAGCGATGGCAATGTCTCGCCGGAAATTTTCGAAGAAGTCTTTGAGCAGGAAAATTACGAGCTGCTCCCTTATTATATGCAGCGGGCGATTGAGCAGGCCATTCTCGCTTACTATCAGGACAAGGACATCCGCCGAATCGATTACACAATCGACCAATTCCAGGCTCAATATAATTTGACAGCGGCACGCCGGCTAAAGAGCTTATTTCTGCTCGGACTCTTTAGAATACAGATTGATTTAACGAACATACGCACAATGCTTCGGCTGAAATTCACCGAATCAGAGTATCAAAATGTCTTCCTCGAAGGTGGATACGTAAAGTTCGACCGGCTCGAACACGGCTTGGAGCTTAGTTATGAATCGGTTGGTCAGTTGTTTTTTGCAACGCCGTACTACCAGCTTATCGAAACAGGCACTGACTACCTGACATCTGATAAATCTTTTTTGAGATTAGAGCGGCAGTGCGAGGATTATTTAACCGGATTCTTAAAAACAACAGCTCAGATTACCGCAGGCCCGCAGCCCATTATTGCCTATCTGTTAATAAAGGAAAATGAAATCCGAACGGTCAGATTAATACTGACGGCGAAAAGAAATTTCCTGGATACAAAACTTATCTTGGACCGTGTCCCTTGAAGCGTGAAGCGAAATACGAGATATGAACTATGGAAGGTAAAGTTGCAGTTTTAGGTGATGCAGATTTTGTGATGCCGTTCTCGGCGCTCGGAGTAGATACATACTCTGTTGGTCAGACCGCTGAGCAAATACTTGAAAGCGCTAATAAAATAATCAATGATAGGTATGCTCTTATCGTGGTTGCCGAAAATATAGCGCCGGCGGTTGAAGAAATCTTTTCAGATTACCAGGATATGCCGACACCCTGTATTGTCGTAGTGCCATTCACTACCGAACCTACGGGCTTTGCGACCGCAGCCCTGGCAAAATCGCTCAAAATGGCCACCGGCATCGACATTTTACAGAACGATTAGGAAAAGGTTTTCATAAATGGCTGAAGAAAAAACCGGCAGAATAGTTAAAGTTGCAGGCCCCGTTGTTACCGCGGGAAATATGGCCGGCTCCAGAATGTACGACGTCGTTCGTGTCGGCAAGCTGAATCTCATTGGCGAAATCGTCGAACTAAAAGGCGACCTCGCCTCAATCCAGGTCTACGAAGAAACCACAGGTTTAGGCCCTGGTGAACCCGTAGTTGACACAGAAGCACCGCTGTCGGTCGAATTGGGTCCCGGCCTGATTGAAAGTGTCTACGACGGTATTCAAAGACCACTGAGCTTGCTTGTAAAAGCAGAAGGTGAATTTATGAGCAGGGGCTCGGCTATGCCCGGCCTCGACAGAGAAAAAAAATGGCACTTCAAACCAACTGTGAAAAATGGTGAAGTGGTCGGCCAAGGTGATATTATTGGCGAGGTTCAGGAAACCACACAATTCGTGCATAAGATTATGGTACCTGCCGGGGTAAAGGGAACCATCCAAAAAATAGCTGAAGGTGACTACACGGTCGAAGAAACAATCGCCGTTTGTTTTGCCGAAGACGGCACCGAGACTGAGCTGAAACTTATGCAGAAATGGCCCGTCCGAAATGCCAGGGGAGTAATAAAGCGTCTCGCTCCGAACAGTGTCCTTGTTACCGGCCAGAGGGTTATTGATACCTTCTTTCCTATTGCCAAGGGCGGGACAGCTTGTGTGCCGGGGCCGTTTGGCTCAGGCAAAACCGTCGTCCAGCATCAGTTGGCAAAATGGGTCGATGCAGATATTGTTGTTTATGTCGGCTGTGGTGAGCGCGGCAACGAAATGACCGACGTTTTGATGGAGTTTCCCGAATTGAAAGACCCACGCAGCGGCCAGCCCTTAATGAAACGCTCTGTCCTTATCGCAAACACATCAAATATGCCCGTAGCAGCAAGAGACGCCTCCGTTTATACCGGTATCACAATAGCTGAATACTTTCGCGATATGGGTTACATCGTGGCCTTGATGGCCGACAGCACAAGCCGATGGGCTGAGGCGATGCGCGAGATATCGACCCGTCTGGAAGAGATGCCCGCTGAGGAAGGCTACCCAGCCTACTTAGCTGCCCGGGTTGCGTCGTTTTACGAAAGGGCTGGCCGGGTCCGGTGCTTCGGAAGACCTGAGCGAGAAGGTGCCATATCAATCATCGGTGCCGTAAGTCCGCCGGGCGGTGACCTCTCTGATTCCGTCGTACAGGCGACGCTGCACGTGGTTAAAGTCTTCTGGTCGCTCGTCGGAAGACTCGCCTACCAGCGGCACTTCCCGGCTATCGATTGGCTCACAAGCTATTCCTTTTATAAGCAATACCTAAAAGAGGCCTTCGAAGATGAAGGCCAGGGCCTACAAATGCAAGAGCTTACCGTAAAGGCGATGAGCCTGCTCGAGCAGGAGGCTGAGCTTTTGGAGATAGTTCGTCTCGTCGGTGCCGAGGCCCTGTCGGCAGGTGACAGATTGGCACTTGAAACCGCAAGGAGTATCCGTGAAGATTTTCTCCATCAAAACGCCTACCACGAGGTCGACACCTTTACACCGATGGCCAAACAGTACGAGATGCTGAAAACCATCCTGCACTTCCACAACCAGGCACTCGCCGCCATCGATAGGGCGGTGGATACGGATGAGATATTCAAATTGCCCGTCCGCGAAGAAATCGCACGCGCAAAATATATCCCGCACGACCAGACGGAAAAAATCGCCCAGATAAGAAAAACCATTGAACAACAAATGAAGGAATTGAAAGTAGCTGAGAACGTATAGCCAGTAACAGGAGAGCAAGATGCTCAAGGAATACCAGACAGTTGCAAGTATTGCAGGCCCCTTGATGTTCGTCGAGATGGTCGACGCGGCAAAGTTCGGCCACATCGTTGATATCGAGCTTGCTGACGGCTCAATTCGTCACGGCCAGATATTACAGGTCGAAAACGATAAAGTTCTCCTTCAGGTTTTTGAGGGTACCCGCGGCGTCGATATCGATAGAAGCACCGTCCGCTTTTTAGGTAGACCCCTTGAGTTCGCCGTATCACCCGACATATTAGGCAGGGTCTTCTCCGGACTTGGTGAGCCGAAAGACGATGGCCCTGCCATCATTCCTGATAAACGACTTGATATCAACGGCAGACCAATTAACCCTTACGCCCGTGATTACCCCAACGAATTCATTCAGACCGGTATATCAACCATCGATGGCCTAAATCCGCTTGTGCGAGGCCAGAAGCTGCCTATTTTCTCCGGCTCAGGTCTGCCACACGACCAGTTGACCGCACAATTAGCCCGACAGGCGACTGTGCTCGGCAAAGAGGAACAGTTTGCCGTAGTCTTTGCTGCGATGGGAATCACGTTCGAGGCGGCACAGTTCTTCATCGACGACCTTACCGAAACCGGCGCCATTGAGCGGGCCGTTATGTTCATAAATCTCGCCAATGACCCTGCCATCGAGCGGATTGCGACGCCGAGATTTGCGCTCACTGCCGCTGAATACCTTGCATTCGAGCTGGATATGCACGTACTGGTAATACTAAACGATATGACAAACTACTGCGAGGCGCTTAGAGAAATCAGCGCAGCAAGAAAAGAGGTTCCGGGCCGACGTGGTTATCCCGGCTATCTCTACACAGACCTCGCTACCGTTTATGAAAGGGCCGGCCGAATCAAAGGCAAAAAAGGCTCAATCACACTGGTGCCGGTATTAACAATGCCTGAGGACGACAAAACCCATCCCGTGCCCGACCTGACCGGCTACATCACTGAAGGCCAGATTATCCTCTCGCGTCCGCTGCACAGAAAGGCTGTCTCGCCGCCTGTCGACGTTCTGCCAAGCCTGTCCCGACTAAAGGACAAAGGCATCGGTGAAGGCAAAACACGCGAAGACCACGCAGACCTTTACAACCAGCTTTATGCCGCTTATGCACGCGGCAAAGAAACTCAGGAGCTTGCAACCATTATTGGCGAAGCCGCTCTCTCCGAAGAAGACAAAAAGTATATGGACTTCGCAAACAAATTCGAGACCCAATACGTCTCACAGGATTATTATGAAAACCGCTCAGTCGAACAGACCCTCGACCTCGGCTGGAAACTCCTGAGCATGTTCGAAAACGCCGAGCTAAAACGCATCGACATCAAGCTCATCGAAAAGTATATGCCTCGCTTCCGGAATAAGCCGGAAGCGAACGGAAAAGTCAAAAGTTAAAAAGCAAAATGACAAATAAAAATTCAAAAATGTCATTGCGAGGGAGCGAAGCGACCGAAGCAATCTCTATTTTTACATTTTGATATGTAATTTTGATATTTGATATTGGATTTTTAATATGCTTTCCAACGTCAACGCAACCCGAATGGAGCTGTTATATTTGCGCAAGCGGGTCGCTCTCGCTGCTCGGGGCCATCGTCTGCTCAGCCAAAAAAGAGATGAGATATCCCGCCAATTAATTCACATTGCCCGGCAAATCCAGCCTCTGCGAAAGCGTGTCGAAGCTGAGCTGCTCGAAACCTGCCGTCGCTTTATGCTCGCCCGTGCCTCAATGGAGCCGGAAGATACAAAAGCTGCGCTCGAAGTCCCCACCAAAAAATTCGCTCTCGCCGTCGAATTTGCCCGCATTATGAACGTAAAAGTCCCCCATCTGAGCAAGGAAATGTCCGGAGAGATTATCTGTTACGGCTTTGCGACAACATCCGGCGAAATGGACGTCGCATTGCTTGCCCTCGAACGTGCCTTTGACAATTTAATTCAGCTTGCTGAAAGAGAAAAGCAGGCCCGCCTTCTTGCCACGGAATTACAAATGACACGAAGGAGGGTCAATGTCCTCGAGTACGTTGTTATTCCGGAGCTCCGCGAAACCATAAAATTCATTTACGATAAACTTGCGGAAGTCGCACGCGACAACACCACACGACTTATGAAAATCGCCGACATCATCCGCGCATAAATTAAAAATCCGCACCGACTTTGTTAGTGCTTTTCTTATGATATTTTTATCTTTTCCCCCGTTTTCATACATAACTGTTCGTTGGCGTTGCCGTTTTTCAAACTGATTTCTAATGTTTCGTTCGAGCCCTCGATTAAAAACAGCTCACCTTCTTTTGCCGAATCATAGTTTGCATAGAAATTCATCGTGTACTTGTTTTCTGCCGTTTCTACGTGGTACTTGTTTTTCCCCTGTCTGGCCAGGTTCGTTATGATATTGCCGAATCGGTCAATCCGAACAACTATCCCTTCTCTGTCCTTTTTGTAAAACTCCAGCTTCTCTATCGCCTCAGTTTTGTCGCCTGTACTTTCAAACTCACCTTTTTCAATCTGCGCCGCTGCTTTTGCGAATACATCTCTGCCGTGAAACGTCCTGCTCGCCTCGGTGCTTACCGCAATTTCCCTTATCTCGATTATCTTTTGCTCAGCCAGCGTCTCCCACGTCAGCCCATTATCAGGCCCGACAAAATAATAGCTCTCTGTCTTAACTGCGATTGCCTTTCTTTCTGTTCCCACACCCGGGTCAACCACGCAGCAGAATATCGCGCCCTCGGGAAAGTATTTGTAATTATTCTTCAGTATCCACGAACCTTCAATAATACTTTGTGGCTGAATCGTATGGCACAAGTCAACTACCTTCGCATCCGGCGCACAGCGGTAAATCACCCCCTTCATCACGCCGACATATTCACTGTCGCCGAAGTCCGTCAACAAAACTATCATATCGACCTCACTCGTCTCGGCGTAGGCCGAGCCGTAGCCGGACAACCTCTTCTCTCACACTGCCCGCAACATTATACCCCCAGTGCTTTCTTGCGAAAGCAAGAACGGGGGGCCGTCTGTCTTATGACTTCCGTCGTTTGTCTTCTTCTGGCTGATCTCCTGATAACCTGATCCTCTGATATCTTTCCCGACAGGTCCCGGCTCGCCAGACTTGTTGGGGCTGTTTCCCGTCTCGTCTAACCAGGTGTCCAAAATGTATCTGAGGCTTTTTAACAGTACTAAAAGCAGCCTTTTGCCTCTGACTTGACTTTTTCGGCAAATAGTCCTATATATTAGTAGCTGGCCCTGATAAGTTACTTTTGTTGCGATTTGTGGTTTTGGTACAATCACACTGGGTGCGGACAAACAATATCATCCTTAATTTAAGGACGAGCGACTAAGGACGTAGCGAAAATATATGCCGGGAACGTTTGACCATACAATAGTTAGCCGGGTTCAGCAGGCCAATGACATCGTCGACGTCATAGGCGAGCACGTCAGCCTCAAAAAAAGAGGCAGGGAAATGGTCGGCTTATGTCCTTTTCACGACGACCATCGCCCCAGTATGAACGTTAACGCCGACAAGCAGATATTCAAGTGTTTTGCCTGTGGTGCCGGCGGCGATGTGCTCAAATTCGTGCAGATGCGCGAAAATCTCACCTTCCCGCAGGCCATACAAAGACTGGCCCAGCGGGCCGGCATCAAGCTGGAAAAACTCAAAACTCAAAACTCAAAACTCAAAACTGTTGAAGTTGACCCCAACCGGCTGGCAAAGCTAAACGCCCGGGCCGCTGAGCATTTTCAAAACAATCTCAGACACAAACAAAAAGGAAGCGACACTCGCGACTACCTCGCCCGAAGGCAAATTACACCTGAAAGTGTAGAAAAATGGCAGCTTGGCCTTGCCCTCTCGGATAATGACCTCATCGCAGCCGCCAATAACCGAAAGATTCCACTAAAACTTCTCGAGCAGGCTGGCCTGGTTGTAACTCGAACAGGTAGCGGCCTTACCGACAAATTTGTAAATCGTTTGATTTTTCCCATCGCTGACGTAACCGGCAGGATAATCGGCTTCGGCGGACGAACCCTTGACGAAACCGGCGCCAAATATCTCAACTCACCTGCAACTGCACTGTTCGACAAAAGCTGCGCCCTCTACGGCCTGCAGCATGCCAGAGGCCACATAGCCACATCAGCCACGGCGGTCGTTGTCGAAGGCTACACCGACTGCATAATGGCCCATCAATTCGGTTGTGCCAATGTCGTTGCAACTTTAGGAACCAGTCTCACCACAGGCCACGCACGCATCCTGCGCCGCTATGCGAAGGAAGTGGTTCTGCTTTTTGACAGCGACGTCGCCGGTATTGAGGCCGCCAACAGGGCCCTTGAAGTCTGTCTTCTGCAGCGAATCGACATCAAGCTCGCCCAGGTCCCGGAAGGAAAGGACCCCTGTGATTTTCTCCTGGCTGCCGGAAAACAGCAGTTCGAAAAACTCATCGGCAGCGCCGACGACGTCTTAAAGTTCAAATGGGCCAGATTAAAAGACCGTTTCGACGTCGGCCACACACTTATCGATAACAAAGCGGCCGTCGACGAGTTTCTCCAGACCGTAGCTGCCGCTATGTGGACCGGAAATCTGCCCGCCATTGAAAGGGGCCTGGTGGTCAACCGTCTCTCCACAATTATCCCCCTTGACGCCAAGCAGATTAACGCCGAGCTATCCAGAAAAATAGCTGCACTTACAAGAACAGAACGCCGCAGTTTAGAAAACAAAAAAGTCCCCGCCCTCGATCTCGGCCGGGGCCTGGCCGCAGCGGCCCAGAGGGAGATACTCGAGGTCTTGTTGAACCAGCCGTCGCTCTTTGAGCT
>SDBU01007926.1_pt1 | contig 12149 bp, 13 predicted proteins | sample 2277071 | NCBI WGS metagenome assembly SDBU01 (sample SAMN10397929, study PRJNA504765) | marine sediment metagenome | isolation source: marine sediment core GS08_GC12, 126 cmbsf | place: Arctic Ocean: Gakkel Ridge, Loki's castle | collected 2008
TAGTTGAGCCGGTCCTCATGATACAGATGCTCTGTGAACCTGGCACCTCGGTCACACATAAAGCCATTAGTATAGAAATCCGGATCACCCTTTATTCTTACCACTTTTCCTTGCTCAAGTTCGGCTATTGCGCCACACTGCATCCAGCAACCCCAGCAAATAGATTTCCGTATCTCTTTGGCCATTGCAAGCCTACCTCCTGGTCTTGAACTCCCAAAACTATGTTGGCCGGAATTCCTTCTCGCACCTGTTTATGATAACATGAGAGTTCATAATTTGACAAACCTTCGATGCGGCGGTCCCAGCTCCCTGACTTATATCGTCTATACTCTCAGTTTGATATGGGGAATCCGGGGGTGATATACTGTTGTCAACAGAAAGCCGTTCTATGGTAGATAATGGTAATGCTGGATAGAATTCCTGCCGATGTCCAGCGTCAGGTGGAAAGGGGTGTTTCTATCCTTAAGCAGGGAGGTTTAGTTGCCTTTCCTACTGATACTGTCTATGGGCTGGGTACTTGTGCCAACCTTATTTCGGCTGTAGAGCGGGTCTATGCGGTAAAACGGCGACCACGGAATATGGGATTTCCCTTGCTCCTGTCTCATACCTCGCAGATAAGCGAGGTGGCTCATCCAGTGCCAGAGATTGCCTGGCTTCTGGCTCGCAACTTCCTGCCCGGTGCCTTGACACTGGTTTTGTACAAGTCCAGCACAGTCCCGGATATTATCACTGCTGGAGCGGCAAAAGTAGCCGTTCGCGTTCCAGCCCATCCGGTTCCGGTTGCCCTTGTTGAGGGTGTGGGTGTCCCGATTGTGGGCACCAGTGCTAACCTGAGCGGTGCGCCAAGCTTATTGACCGCTGACGAGGTTCAAGCACAATTTAGCAATCAAGTAGATTTAATTATTGACGGTGGCCGGTGCCCCGGGGGCAGAGAATCAACCATAGTTGATGTGACCGGGGAAACACCCATGGTTTTACGGGAGGGGGCAATACCAATAGGGGAACTACGCCGGGTGTGTGGGAATATCATGGCTAGGCAAGGGAGCTAGGACAGTGCGCCTTGTGATTGGCAGTGACCACCGGGGCCTAAATCTCAAGCAATCTGTTATCCGGCTAATTAGTCAGCTCGGGCATAGCTATGAGGACATGGGCTGTTACACCGCTGATTCGGTTGACTACCCTGATATTGCCCGGAAGGTAGCGGAAGCGGTAGCCAGGGGTGATTTTGATTACGGTATCTTGGTATGTGACACCGGCATCGGGATGAGTATAGCCGCTAATAAGGTTAGGGGGATAAGAGCGGCACTATGTCATGATGCGTTTAGTGCCGGTCGGTCTCGTCAACATAATAACGCCAACATCCTCTGCCTGGCGGCAAGGGATGACACAGAGGTATTGCTGGATATTATTGATGCTTTCCTTGCTGCTCAGTTTGAGGGCGGCAGGCATTTACGGCGGCTAAAAAAGATAACGGCTATAGAAGGCTAGTTTAGGCGCCTCTCAGTACGGTTTGTAGCGCCTCTTCTGATTCAGGGGGCGTGACGGCTATTATCCTATCCCCAGCCTGAAGGGTAGTATCGGCTCTGGGTACACGGGGTTTTTCTTGGTCGCGAATCAGCAATGATAGTGTACTGCCCGGCGGTAATGAAAGCTCCCTTATTTGTTTACCAACTGTTGGCGAGCCAGGCGGTATCTTTACCTCAACAATTTCCAACCCCTTATCTCTAATCGTCAGCAGGTGGGTCAACGGGTGTGTTGGCACCTCTTCCTCTATATGTTCCAAGATGACATTGGTGCTGCTGACGGTAACATCGATACCCAGTTTTTTAAAGATAGCCTCATTCTTTGGGTCTTTGATGCGAGCTATGGTTCGGGGCACGTTAAACTTATACTTGGCCACCTGACAGGCAACCAGATTGTCTTCATCGTCACCGGTTACGGCGATGAGCATATCCGCCCGGCCGGTACCGGCTTCAACCAGGGTCGTTACCTCGCAGCCATCACCCCGCACGCAAACACTGCCCAGTTGATTACAGATAAAATCAGTTTCTTCGGCACGTTTCTCCAGCACCAGCACCTCGTGCCCTTCATCCAGCAGCGCTTTGGCTAAGTGGTAGCCGATCCCACCGCCACCGACAACAATGATGTACATACCTCATTTCTCCAGCTTGTCCTTTAGTAGTTGCGCGAATATTGTGGTTGGGCTGAAGGCTTCGATTCCCAGGGTATTATATAGCTCCCGGCGCAAGGGGTCGTAGATGCGACAGATTACCTTAGGGACACCGAAAAAATGCTTGGCAATTTGAGCCGCCATGACATTGCGGTTGTCCCCCTGAGTTACCGCCACGAAGGCATCAGCTTCCTCTATACCGGCCTGCTTCAGGGCTTCCTGGTCAACACCGTTACCCACCAACGCTGTGCCGCCAAATTCTGGTGGTAGCCTTCGGAAACTATAAGTATCCGTATCCAGGATAGTAACCGAATGCCCTTCAATATCTAGCAAGGTAGCTAACCGGGCCCCGACCCGTCCACAACCCATAATGACTACTTTCATAACGCAAACTCAACTATTTCCCCGGTTGATGATATAGTATAACACGGCAGGGAGCATTTCTTAAAATATAGGGTACCACGCTACCCAGGCTAAACTGCCCAAAGCGCCTCTTGTAGGCAATCCCTATCAAGATTGAGTCTACCACTTGTTCCACAGCTTCATCAACGATAGCTGGCCCGGCGTCACGCGCTTGAAGCAGGTCAGTTTCTATCTCGTAGTCTTCTTCTTCGGCAATACTCTCCATGTGGTCCAGTATGTCTTCCGCCTTTTGCTTTTCAAGTTCAATGTCAGCATCTAATGGCAGGGAGCGCTTTGGGATAATAACATAAACCGCCCAGATTTTGCCTTTGTTCCTCTTTGCCAGCTTGCAACTGAGCCTGATTGCCTCTTCGTCAGCCTCGGTGCCGATTACCGGTACTAAAATCTTTTGAAACACCATCTCTCTCTATTTCCATTTGTTATCCAGCAACGGGTATTATAATCCTCCTGAGGAAAATCTACAACATGAATGGTTGAGCACCAACTTGAGAATATTTATCAACCTTACCCTTCAAGGGGTAAAGAGGAAACATAGCCAAACGACCTCCTCATTATTGCTATTAAGGATTGCCGATTCCCTGCCCTTTGCGCTCTGTGGGGGTATGGGCTAATGGCAAACCTTTCTTTCGCCGATAAAGGTAATAAACAATTGCGCCGACTATCATCCAGGCTATCCCTACAAAGCGGCTGACCGGCTGAGTAATCAATATTATGACCCATATCGTTGTTGTTGCCACCAAACCTAAGATAGTGCTTATTGGCATCTCATGCCCTTTAATCCTCACATTCCAGCCGATCTTGAAGGGACGTGCTGCCTCTGGTTTTTTGATTCTTAGGCTCAGAATAGAGGCATGAGCAAACATAAAAGCCAGTAAGGAGCCAAAAGCGTACAAAGCCCCCATATTCTCAAAGACATTAGTGGCAAAAATGCCGGGGAGTATAATCAAAATGGCTATTACACTAAACAGAATTATGGAAATAAAGGGTGTTTTAAATCGAGGATGCACCCGGCTGAAGAATGCTGGTATTAGCCTATGGCTTCCCATCGAGAAGGCAAGTCTGGAGATACCCATAAGCCCAGCGTTGGTGGCTATGAGCAAGATAGTGCCAGCAAGTAACGCTATTAGCGGTTTGAGGACATCACGTATCAGTACTATGGGGATATTGGCAGCGATGCCAGCCACTGGGTCCCTACCCCACTCCGAGGCAAGCTCCTGGGGTGTCATTGCCGATAGGGAGACCAGGGATATTCCGGCAAACATAACCAGCACCACGGCTATCATCATAATTAATGCTCTGGGCACCCTTTTCTCTGGTTGCTTGGTCTCTTCAGCCAGCTGGGACATGGTTTCAATCCCGGTGTAGGCAATAGACGCCAAAGCGATGCCGAAAACCAGATTCCCTGTGGTTGGCCAGGAATCAATAATGCGATGAAATAAGACCACCGGGTCAAACAGTAGTATAAAGCCGATAACCACTAGTGACACCTGGGTTACAATATCTATTATTGCGGCTCCTATATTTAAGATAGAGGTCTCCCTTACACCGATAACATTTATGACCATAAGGAGGACAACTATCCCTATAGAGGCTAATGTGCCGATGGTAGCTGAATCCTTGAATGGTTCCCAGAAGAAGCCGAGATAGGGTGGAATAGTAAACGCTGAAATTGAAATGGTGACAATGTAACTCAGCATTAATGCCCAGCCCGCAATGAAGCCAGCCGCGTCATTAAAAGCGTGACGAGCAAAACTAGCTGAGCCGCCGGCCTCAGGCAACATGGCGGTACCTTCAGCATAGGTAAGGGCGGTGAAGATAAATAGAATACCAGCGATACCCAGTGCCACCGGGGTCGCCCCCATAGCCACCATGGCAACAATACCAAGAGCATAATAGATGGAGGAACCGACATTCCCATAGCCGGCACTAAATAAGGCGGGAACTCCCAATATCCGTCTTAAGCGGTAGTGCTTAATTCGCCGGGGGCGAAAAATCTTATCACCAGGCTTAGGCTGCCAATTGCTTAACATCAATCACAAATGCCAACTGCGCAATTTTACGCGCTTATTATCTTTCTGTCAACTGATGGGTTGCTGAGCTAGTTCAGATAGATGGTCGAAGCTCATGGCGGTAAGGTCTGGGTGGAAAGTGAGCCGGGCAGGGGTAGTACATTCCACGTGGTATTACTTGTCGCTACTGCGTAGCCTCATCTTCAACCCTCTACTACATTTTGGCAGCAGCATGAGCCAGCTCCCAAGCATACTCATAGACATGCAGGCCCTTGCTCATGGCAATTAGCTCTCCGTCGCTGACTCCAATCTCCCCGGCCATGTACTCCTTCAACAACTGAATAGCCGCCAGGTTTGAGGGGAAGCCAGCCCACAGGTCCCAGGAGCGGAAATAGACAACAAAGTGAAGGCTACCATCTCGGATCCTGGTATCTATCGCCCTCAGGCACGGGGGGTCAGAGAGGAAAATAGACCTGTCATCGCCGACGGCCATAAATGCCTGGTTGGTGTTATAGCCGTCCTGCTTATATATTCTAATTACCTCGGCTATTTGCGTCTCTAAATATTGACCGTAGGTGTACTGTTCCCCCTCACGCCTATGTGCCGTCATCAGGTAAGGCAGATAACTCTCGATGTATTCCATAGAGGTTGGTGGGGGTATACCCTGGGGCACGTCCGGGATTAGTGGTCTTGTTCCTGGATTCCTGATTTGGACGACGACAAAATCAAGCTCCTTGCGGCGCTGACCGGCGTAGCTCCCCCGCTCAATCTGATACTCATCGCCCTCGGTTAATGTCTTACGCAGGCAAAGGAACCACGCCTCAGAAAGGTCTCGGGCATCAATAGATGAAATCTTCACGGTATAAAATTTCCATTCTGCCTAAATCTGTTAATCACCCTTCCTCATCTCTTCCTGCTATGTCATAGCGCTCGGGCAAACTCGGGACGGAGCAAAGACATGTCTTTCTTGTCCAAAACATCGTCAATCAGCCTTACTACCTCTGTCTTCTGCTCTGGAAGCCATACCTTAATTGGCAGGTAGTTTGAAGCATGATTGGCGGTAAAGAAGCAGTGGGTAAAATTGGAGTTTTCTATTATCAGCTTTAACTCTTCTAAAGACTGGAATGGTGAGATGAGCGAGAATGTGCCCTCCTCCCAGTCCTTATGCAGTGGAGTGCCCGGGACAAGCAACATGGTCAGGGTGCCGGCAAAATCGGGGTCTATGTCAGAGAGTATCTTGGCGGTCTTCAAGGCGTGTGCCTTGCTGGCGTCAACACCACCCAAACCCAGTATTACGGTAACGGAAAGGGTAATCCCGGCCTGTTTTAGCTTTCGTCCAGCCTCAACTATCTGGGCATAGTTAGCCCCTTTCCTGACCTTTCGCAGAAGCTCCTCATCTCCGGTCTCAACACCCATATAGGTAATCTTGAGACCAAGCTGGTTTAACTTCTGAAGTTCGTCCACGCTCTTTATCAGCGCCGACTGTGGAGTAGCATAGGTGCCCACCCTCTCCAGGTAGGGAAATTTCTTGTTTAGATACTTTAATACCTCCACTAAGTGGCGCTGGGGATAAATCAGGGCATCACCTTCCTCCAGGAATACCCGCCTCACACTCCAGCTATAATTATCGGCTACCCTATCGATATCCCGCTTAACATCCTCAGTTGGTCTTATCCTGAATTTGACCCTGGTATAGGTACAGCAGAAGGTGCAATCATTGTGAGAGCAGCCAATTGTTACCGGGAGCAGAAAACTATTCGCCTCGCTTGGTGGTCTGATTAGCATTCTCTCGCCGTCCATCCCAATCCCTTTCATCTACGTCCCTTCCTGAAAATGGCTAAGAATCGGTCCTGGTACTCCTCAAACAGGTCCCAACGGTAAAGCTCGTCTCTTAGCTCTTGTGGTTCGGCTTCATCCTTTAGCACTTTGCTAAAAAGTTCCTCAATCCTTACTCTGACGTCAACTGGAATGCCACGAGAGTCAATGTCTAAAAGTCCTCTGTTTTTCATCTGCGTTATGTTGTTTCGGAGAGAGCTCCGGGTCAATTCGTAGATAAACTTCAGCAGTGATATATCCCAAAGCTGGTCCTCGCCTTTAATAATCGATGCCAGGGGGTCACCAGCCTTGTCAATCTCGGCATTTAGCTTATTCACTACCGATGGCAAATCGTTTGAGACGATGGTAAGCTCCTTAGGCTCATTCCGGTAGGTATAAAATAGCCCCGGGGCATCAGCCCCGTAGGTACTGAACAGCATATCAAAATACTTTTTAGCCTCTGGGCTAAACCCTTCAAGCCGAGAAAGATAATAGGGAGTTACAATCCTCGGTTTTTCGGTAATCACCCTGCCCTCTCTAATTACCGTCTCGGCAATCTGTTTCACAAACTCAGAGTAAACTGGTTCAGTAACCAGGTAATAGTGGATGTTGGTAGTGCCAAAGGTCGCCAGGCTCTGCTTGGGCAGCCTTAATATCTCGGTATTCGTAATCGCGAATCTAATCCTATCGTCATCAGTATCCATCGGCTTCCCCATCAAACAGCATTATCGCCTAGGTAATAGCTAATAATTCCTGCCTGTATTCGTCCAAAAGCTTGTGATATTGGGATTCTAGCTGAGCCACAACGCGGCGCCATTCTTCCTGGAACTGTGGCTGTCTTTCTACATCTATCTTAATGCCGGCTAGTGAGCCCAACTGCTGTTGCATTGCCTGCCGTACCTTGGTCTCAAATTCGGTCTTCAATGTCTCATAAGCCTGCCTTCGCTGCTGTTCACCTTGAGTTAGGTAGTGGTCAAAGACGCGCCTCATCTTACTATAGACATTTTCCACACTTGCTTTATCCTGTTTTAGAATCTTAAGACCATCCATTGCCCGTTTATTATTTTTCCGGTCTGAATCACTCTTGGGTAGGCTAGTATTCCTGACTAGTATCTCAGAGGCACCCTCAACAACATACCTTGCTGCCTTTTCCTCATACTTACTCAGTTCAGCTACTAGATTACAATCTCTCTTAAGATATCTGGTGGCCAGCTTTTCTCCCTCCGGAACATATTTCCATTTTAGACGCTCCTCATCGCTCGCCTTCTCCAGCTTTTCCACCTTTTCCATCGCTATCTCACGAGCACTCTTTAGTTCACCCATCTAAATCCCTCAGATGTTGTCTCTACCAATATTATACTAAATAGTTAACAAAGCGGAAAGTCCACGGGGCGTGCTGCGAATAAAGCTAGCAGACTCCAAGACTGAGTAGAGTCTTAGGTAAGGGGGTTCCCCGAAAAACCTTCGATTTCTTAGTGAGAAGGCATGAATTATACTACGAGTGGAAGTGGCCAAGGAGCAAAGTGCCGTTAGTGCTTCCAAAACCGAAGGAATTGGAAAGGGCTACCGTCACCTTTGCTTCCCGGGCTACATTGGGCACATAGTCGAGGTCACACTCCGGGTCAGGGGTCTCATAATTGATAGTTGGGGGAATGATACCTCGGGTAATAGTCAGGATGCAAAATATTACCTCCACCGCTCCGGAAGCACCCCACAGATGGCCGGTCATTGATTTGTTGCTGCTTACCGGTATCCGACTACTGTATCCTTGAAAGACACTCTTTATTGCCCTGGTCTCCGATAGGTCATTAAGTGTCGTTGATGTGCCGTGAGCATTAATGTAATCAACTTTATCTACTGAAATGCCGGCATCATCAAGAGCCATTCTCATACAATTAGCGGACCCCTCTCCCTGGGGGTCTGGTGCCGTTATATGGTAGGCATCGCTATTATGACCATAACCCAATACCTCAGCATAAATCCTGGCCCCTCTATTACGGGCAAACTCCAACTCTTCTAGAACAACAATTCCAGCTCCTTCGCTAAGGACGAAACCATCGCGGTCTCTATCAAAGGGTCGGCTCGCTTTCTGGGGTTCATCATTCCTTGCCGACATGACTTTCAAGCAATCCAGCCCGGCAAATACAATCGGGCTGATAGCTGCCTCAACCCCACCGGCAATCATGACCTCAGCCTCACCTAGTTGAATAGCCCGAAAGGCGTCACCGATAGCATGTGTTCCGGAAGCACAGGCAGTCACCGAGCACATATTCGGCCCCTTAGCTCCAACCTGGATGGCAATCTGGCCGGTTGCCATATTGCAAATGAAGGAGGGTATGAAAAACGGGGAAATCTGGCGCTGGGCACCGTTAAGCAGAAGCCGCTCATTTTCTTCCAAACTCTCTACCCCGCCCATTGCTGTTCCCACCGATACCCCAACCCGCTCAGCGTTGTTGTGATTTATAGTTAGCCCGGAGTCTTCCAACGCCATACGAGTCGCCGCCAGGGCGAAGTGGATGAACCGGCTTCCCCGCCGTACCAGTTTTCTCTCGACAAAATCTGCCGGCTCAAAATCCTTCACCTCTCCCGCAATCCTACTCCGAGTATTGGTTGCATCAAACCTGGTAACCGGGCCAATTCCCGACTTTCCCCCACATAGGGATTGCCAGCTTGCCTCCACGCCAACCCCAAGAGGGGTTACTGCACCTAATCCAGTTACCACTACCCGTCTCTTTAATGTGTAATCTCTCGTCATAGAAGTAACCGTTTTACCGAAGTTCTTCCTTGTTAATTTCACCGGTAGCCGTTTTGGGTAGAGAATCAGTAAATATAACCTGTTTCGGCACCTTATAATTAGCCAGGCGTTCGAGGCAGAATCGTTTAATCTCCTGTTCTGTGGCTACCTCCCCCGTCTTCAATTGGACGACCGCCTTAACAACGTGCCCCCGTGCTTCATCAGACGCCCCAACTACCGCCACCTCAGCCACCTGGGGATGGGTGTGGAGTATCGTTTCAATGTCACCGGGATAGATATTTTGTCCCTTAGAGTTAATCATGTCCTTCTTTATTCCGGTAAGGAACACCTCACCGTCTTCATCAACCATGCCTAAATCACCGGTATGAAGCCAGCCGTTCGTTAATGCCTTAGCAGTGGCTTCAGGGCGGTTGTAATACCCCGTCATTAACGGTCCGCTAACAATTATCTCGCCAGAATGATTGGGAGGTAGTTCCTGACCGTTATCATCCACTATCTTTAGCTCCCAGCCCGGCAATGCTTTCCCCACCGAACCACGCTTTCCGGTGCCATTAACCGACTGACAGGTAACATGGCATGATGCTTCCGTCAAACCCCAGAAGTCAACAATATTCATGCCGTAGTGTTTCTGAAATCTCTCTATTATATCAACCGGCAGAGCCGCCCCGGCACTGGCGCATAAGCGGAGGGAACTCAAATCATGCTTTACCCCCTCCTCCTCAGCGAAATGGACCACCAGGGCATGGACAAAGGGTACTGCCATGAACATGGTCACCCTTTCCCGTTCAATTAGCTCCAGGAGATTACTCATAGATAGCCCGGGCAATATTACCATCGTGCTACCTTTATGAATTGACCCCAGCAATATTGCTACCAGCCCGAAGGCATGATGCATCGGTAAGGCAAATAGCACCACTATATCTTTATCGGTCTGCTCAAATCCCGCGGCTGATATCATTGCCTCGGTCACCAGGCTCTTATGGGACATTACGGCTCCTCTTGGCGGAAACGCCGGTCCTGAAGTATAGGCAATATGAGCGGTATCCTCAGACATTATCTCCACGTCAACCGGTTGTGACGAACTGGAATCCATTATCTCTTGATAGCTAAGAAATTGACCCTTATAATCAGAACCCACCTCTATAACCTGCTTTATGGATTTAAAGCCTGGCAATGCCGGAACTATTGGCTCCAGCAGTGGACTGTCACTCACCAGGACCTTAGGCTGGCAATCATTAGTAAAAGCGGTTAATTCAGTAAGCTTGTACTTGGGATCCAGGAGAGCGGCAATACCACCAATCTTGACTATGCCAAAGTAGATGGTGGCAAATTCGAGGCTATTAGATAGCAACATGGCTACCCGGTCGCCTTTGTTTACTCCCATTTTTGTCAGCGCATTGGCTACTTTGTTTGAGTCTTCATCTAGTTTGGTATAGGATAACCGCCGCTCACCCAAGGCAATAATGGTCTTGTCCCGATACCGCCGCACTGACTCCTCAAGCATTAATTTCAGGTTCACTAATTGCTTCCTCCAGTATTACTCTGGCATCTACGGCTACTGCACCATCACCGTAGGCGAAGATAGGGTTAATGTCCAGCTCCTTTATCTCGGGGTTCTTCTCCACAAACTGAGAAACCTTTAGCAGCAACTCCTCAAGATATGAGACATCCACTGGTTCCTGACCCCTGTAACCCTCCAGCAGCGGATAGCCCTTTATCTCCTTTATCATTTCCCGGGCATCCCTCCTACCTAGGGGAACAATCCGGAACGAAACGTCCTTCAGGATTTCCACCAAGATTCCACCAAGCCCAAACATAAGCACCGGACCAAACTGGGCATCCTTGGTCATACCAATAATTACCTCTACCCCAGGGCGAAGCATCTTCTGTACTGATACACCATAAATTACTGCCTGGGGATGTTTTTGACTCGTAGCCGCCAAAATGTCATCATAGGCTTTGCCTACCTGCTTGGATGTCTTCAGTCCTAGCTCGATGCCACCAGCATCACTCTTATGGGTAATATCGGGCGAGGCTATCTTCAGCACCACGGGGAAGCCGAGTTGCTTGCTTATGGAGATTGCCTCCTCCTTAGATGTAGCCAGCCGGGTGTCAACAACACTTATCCCTGCCTGGCTCAGCAACTCCTTAGCCTCTGTTTCAGTCAATATTGTCCGCGACCCACCCTTTACCGTGTTCGTTATCTGTTGCTTGATTGACAATATTACCCTCCGGCTCGGAATTTGGGTTAATTACCGCTTAGTTTAGCAGGATTTCACTGTATTTGCAAAGTGACCCACCCAAAGGTCACTTATGAACACAAGTCAAAGAGGGTGAGGCTCAATAGATAGTGACACGACCGAAAACAGTTGACAAATCGGTAACATCAGGTTATAAATGAAATGTTAACCAAAAGTATAAAAATAGGAGGTGAAAAAATGGAGAGAACAAAGTTTATCCTGGATGAAAAGGACATGCCAACCCGCTGGTATAACATTCTGCCTGATTTACCTGAGCCACTCCCACCTCTGGTCCATCCTGGTACTAAGGAACCCCTTCCTAAGGAAGGGCCACTGCCGCCACCCCTCTTCACCGATGCCGTCAACAAGCAGGAGTTCAGCACCGAGCGCTATATTGAAATTCCAGAGGAGGTGCAGGCTGCTTACCACACCTACAGACCGACAGTTTTGCATCGGGCGCACCGGCTGGAGAAGTATCTGGATACTCCGGCCAAGATCTTCTATAAATATGAGGGGACAAGTCAAGCTGGCAGTCACAAGCCCAACACTGCCATTGCTCAAGCCTACTATGCTAAGAAAGAAGGGTTCAAACGCCTGGCCACCGAGACCGGGGCCGGACAGTGGGGGAGTGCTCTGGCTATGGGCAGTACGTTCTTTGGCCTGGAATGCAAGGTCTATATGGTCAGGATAAGCTACAACCAGAAGCCCTACCGCCGTATCCTGATGGAGACCTGGGG
>SDBU01007927.1_pt1 | contig 12148 bp, 13 predicted proteins | sample 2277071 | NCBI WGS metagenome assembly SDBU01 (sample SAMN10397929, study PRJNA504765) | marine sediment metagenome | isolation source: marine sediment core GS08_GC12, 126 cmbsf | place: Arctic Ocean: Gakkel Ridge, Loki's castle | collected 2008
AAAGATTCGGCGTAGGAATAGGCCTTGATGTTGCCTTTAACACCATGAACGCCAATGATCTTTCCTATGAGAAGAAAACCATTCTTTCCCACGATATTATTCGATAATCTCCAGTACCGTACGTTTTTTGATTTTTGCAGAGGCAGCACTCAAAATGGTCCGCATAGCCCGTGCCGTTCGGCCCTGTTTACCGATAACCTTCCCTAGATCCTCTTTGGCCACTTTGAGCTCTAATACCGAGGTCTGGTTACCTTCTATCTCGGAGACAGCCACCTGGTCCGGTTGGTCAACCAGTGCTTGGGCAATGTAATGAATCAGCTCTTTCATAGCTCCATCTCCTCTGTTGGCGGTTGAGAATTAGGGGGAATAATACGCTTTATGTAAGATTGGCAAAAAAATTTTCTTTTTTCAAAAGATTTTTGACAGTGTCGGTTGGAATGGCTCCCTGGTTAATCCAGTATTTAATTCGCTCCTCTTCCAGGGTAACCTCGGCCGGATCTTTTAAAGGGTTATAAGTGCCTACATTTTCAAGGTATCTTCCATCTCTAGGACTTTCACTGTCCGCTACCACAATTCTATAAAAAGGTCTTTTCTTCGCACCGTGTCTGGCCAATCTAATTTTAACTGGCATATTGATTCTCCTTTAAAACGGCAACATTCCCCGGTCCATTCCGCGCATGCCGCCCTTGTTTATTTTTTTAATCATGTTCAAAACCTGGGAGTAATTTTTCATTAGTTTGTTGACATCCTGTACTTTAGTGCCGCTGCCCTTTGCGATTCGCTTGCTGCGGCTGCTCTTTATTATCGTATGTCGACGCCGTTCCCGGGGGGTCATGGAGTTGATAATGGCTTCGATCCTGATGAACTCGTTTTCGTCCACCTCAAGATTTTTCAGATGCTTATTGGTGCTCATTCCGGGTATCATGCCAATAAGGTCTGACAAAGACCCCATCTTGCGTATCTGGACCATTTGGTCACGAAAATCTTCGAGCGTAAACTCACTTTTTCTAAGCTTTTTTTCAAGTTCGGCCGCTTTTTTTTCATCGACCACCGCCTGGGCCTTTTCGATCATGGTCAGAACGTCGCCCATCCCTAAAATTCTCGAAGACATCCTGTCCGGGTGAAAGGGCTCCAGATCGCTGAGTTTTTCACCGACGCCAATAAACTTAATCGGTTTATTGGTTATTGATTTGATCGATATGGCTGCTCCGCCGCGGGCATCACCATCCATTTTGGTCAGGATAACGCCGCCGATGTCAAGGGCATCATTAAATGATTGGGCGATGTTGACAGCATCCTGACCGGTCATGGCATCGGCCACGAGCAGTATATCAGATGGTTTGACCGCATCCTTGATGCGGCCGAGCTCATCCATCAGGGCTTCGTCTATATGAAGACGGCCGGCTGTGTCAAGGAGCAGGGTGTCCAACCCCTCTTTATGCGCTGTTGTTCTGGCGTCCTGGCATATCTGCACAGGGTCCATTTCCGCGCTGGATGGAAACACCGGTACGGACAACTGCTGGCCAAGCTTTTGAAGCTGGTCAATGGCAGCGGGACGATATACGTCGGCCGGAACCAGGTACGGCTTTCTCCCTTTTTTTCTCAACAAAACAGCAAGTTTGCCGGCTGTTGTGGTTTTTCCGGACCCCTGCAGGCCGACCAGCATGAGCGAGTTTGGGAAAGGACCCGTAAGGTTTAATTCCGCTTGCCGTCCCCCCATAAGCTCTGTCAATTCTTCGTTGACAATTTTAACAATTTGCTGACCGGGTGTCAGGCTCGCCATGACCTCCCGGCCAAGGGCTCGCTCCTTGATGTCGGCAATAAATTTCTTTACAACGCGGTAGTGGACATCAGCCTCAAGGAGAGCCATCCGTACTTCTCTTAAACCCTCCTGAATATTTTTTTCGGTTAACTTGCCGTGCCCTTTGAGCTTTTTAAATACGGCATTCAGTCTGTCAGTCAAATTATCAAACATAGATATACCGAAAATTGTATTTATTGAAATCGAAATCCATGCTAACAATATTAAGTAATGCTAATAATATTAAGCAAATGATATGTCAAACAAAATAAAATATCAACCGATTTGTAGCACGACATTCAAACCGAACACACCGGACATTAAAGAGCTTTCCAGAGATCAACTGGTGGCCTGGCTTAAAGACCAGGGGCTTAAGCCCTTTCGCGCCGTGCAGATTCTTAGGTGGATCTATCTGCACCAGGCAGACACCTTTGACGAAATGACGGATTTGGGGGAAGAGCTCCGAAAACTGCTCTCACATCATTTTACCATCAACAGGCTTGAAAAGGCCAAGGTTGAAACTTCGCAAGATGGTTCCAGGAAATATCTTTTCAGACTCGAAGACGGAAAACATGTGGAAAGCGTACTGATTCCCGAAAAGGACCATTACACCCTGTGCATATCGAGTCAGGTGGGCTGTGCCCAGGGGTGCCGATTTTGTCTCACCGCCAAGGGTGGTTTTGTGCGTAATCTTTCAAAAGGCGAAATTATTGCTCAGGTTCGCGATATCGCCAATCACTTAGACGATACAATGCGCCTGACCAATATCGTGCTTATGGGGATGGGAGAGCCTCTGGCAAATTACCGCAATGTCATTGAAGCTGTTAAGATCCTAACTGACAGCGATACGGGCCTTGGATTTTCAAGCCGCAAAATAACCATATCCACAGCAGGGCTGGTTCCCAGGCTTGCCGACCTGGGCCGTGAATTGACAGTCAATCTGGCGATATCATTAAATGCGACCGACAACGAAACCCGCAGCATGCTGATGCCCATTAACCGCAAATATCCTGTTGAAACGCTTCTGGACGCATGCGCCCAATACCCTTTATTGCCCCGCCGCCGGATTACGTTCGAATATGTTCTCATCAAAGGGGTCAACGATTCCAAGCAGGATGCCGAACGTCTCGCCGGGCTGCTCAGACCGATACAGGCCAAAATAAACCTAATTCCATTTAATACTTATCAAGGCTGTGAATTTGAGCGGCCGCAAGAATCCGTCATTAATGACTTCAAAGAGATCCTGACCCAAAAGCATTATACGGTGATAATTCGTCACAGCAAAGGACAGGATATCTCGGCTGCCTGCGGCCAGTTGAGTGGCAAATATGATGCATGATACGGGCTGCTAGTTGCGAATTGCGAAGTTACCCCTTCAACTTCTAGGCCCTGTTTGCGCAATATCAGGGCTGAAAGCATGCTGTCGAAGCCGCCGGGGCAAAGACCCAAAGCTCGTACTTTCCCAGAGTTTAAATTCATGCTATACGCAATATCTATTTTAAACCAGGATTAACAAGATCAACTGGATTAATTTTAGCTCCGCCTAAAGGCGGATTACGCAATCCCATTTTCATCCCTCCGGGGCGTAGGCCCAACGGGCCGGAGGCAGGAAAATGGTATTATAATATCCCGAACATCCTGTTGATCCTGTCAAAAATATGCTCAAAGGATTCAAATCATGGCGCAACGGAAAAACCGAACTGCCAAGATCCGTAAAACACTAAAAAGGACCTACCCGGATGTCAAGACCCAGTTGTATTACAAAAATCCTTTTCAACTTCTGGTGGCAACCATATTGTCGGCCCAATGTACGGATAAGCAGGTAAATACCGCAACCAAAGTTTTATTTAAAAAGCTGAAAACTCCAAATGATTTTGCCGGTGCACCGCTTGAGACGCTTGAAAAGCTGATCCGCCCGACCGGTTATTTCCGCAACAAAGCCAGGAATATCAAAAACTGTGCCTCCATGCTTGTGGAAAAATACAACTGCGAGGTTCCGTCAAGGTTGGAGGAACTCGTTAAGTTGCCCGGTGTGGGCCGTAAAACCGCCAATGTCGTGCTGGGCGCGGCGTTCGGAATCCAAGGCATAGTGGTGGATACGCATGTGGCCAGGATTTCGAAAAGGCTGGAGCTTACAGAAAACAATAATCCTGTAAAAATCGAGTTCGATCTGATGGAGATCATTCCCAAAAAAGAATGGAGCGACTTTAGTCTGCAGCTTATTTTCTTTGGTAGGGCTATTTGCAAGGCCAGAAAGCCGGCCTGCCCGACTTGCCCTCTCTACAACCTGTGTGATTATCCTGGCAAACAAGGATAATACTACACCATTTCTATAGCACATGCCATGGAGACGCCGCCGCCGCCGCAAAGGGTGGCGAGCCCCAGGCTCTTTCCTCTTTTTTGCATGGCATGGATCAGAGTTACGATTATGCGGGCACCGGTGGCACCCACCGGATGCCCCAGCCCGATCCCCGACCCGTTGACATTGGTGATCTCCCGGTTCAAACCTAACTCCCGTTCACACCCGATATACTGGGCGGCAAAAGCTTCATTGATCTCAATGAGTTCAAAATCGTCGATGGCAAGACCGCTGTTTTTGAGCAAATTCTCAACAGCAGGTATCGGGGAAAGACCCATTATTGACGGATGGCAGCCGCCTCTGCCAATGGCTTTTATTTTGACAAGCGGCTTAATATTGAGTTCACTGGCTTTATCCGCAGACATGATGATCATTCCGGCACTGCCGTCGTTGATTCCGCTGGAATTGCCGACGGTAACCTTACCGATATCAGGCACAAACGCCGCCGGCAGCTTTTGCAGATCCTCTAAGGTCAATCCGGGCCTGAAATGTTCATCCTTATCAAAGATCAGAGGAGGTTGTTTTCTTCCGGGCACCTCCATCGGTACGATCTCATCTTTGAAGGAGCCGTCATTGGTGGCCCGTTCGGCCTGGTTGTGGCTTCTCAAGGCCACCACATCCATTTCTTCCCGGCTGATATTTAAATGCTGGGCCACAAATTCGGCCGTGTGTCCCATGATATAGGGTTTCCCCTTAAAGTAACTCAATGGAGGTTCGTTTGCATTAACAGGCCCGTCTTCAGGGTGCGGGATGATGTGAGAGCCGCTGTGCAGGGCGCGGATCACGGCATCGACAAACACCTTGTCTTGCAGGCGGCATCCCCATCTGGCATCGGGCACAATGTAGGGAACACCCGACATGTGTTCCACGCCCCCGGCCAGGATGGTGTCAGCCATACCGGCCTGGATCATGGCCATGCCGGAAATAATCGCTTCCATCCCCGATATACAAGCCCTGTTGACGGTAACGGCGGGGATCGAATCCGGAATGCCGGCCAACAGGGCGCCCACGCGGGCCACATTGAGGGTGTCGGCCGGTTCCAGGCAGCATCCATAGCGCACATCATCAATGAGCCCCGGGTCGATTCCTGCTTTTTCGACAGCCGCTTTCATGGTTACAGCGGCGATTGCAGCAGCGTTGCTGTCGCGCAAAGTTCCGCCAAAAGCGCCAATGGCAGTCCGGCAGGCCGAAACAATAACTACGTCTTTCATATCGTTCTCCGTTTTGTTAATTCATCTAACTATAGAAAACCTGAGATTTTAAAATAATTTGTCACGAAAGCACGAAAATACGAAGACACGAAAATTATAATTTCATTTCGTGATTGTTTTTAACTTTTCTGTCAGCACAAAACTAAGATCATTCCCAAAAAAGTACGCATTTCATTAATTAACAGGTTAAAATACGCCTTTGTCTGCAAATTTTTTAATCTGCTCAGCGGTATATCCCAGCTCCCGGAGGATGGGTATTGTGCTTTCTCCGAAATTGACCGGCGGAGTGCGGATCGAGCCGGGAGTTTCACTCAGCTTCACGGGCACTCCCAAGGTTGTGGTTGTTTCCCCTTTTTGGTCAAGGATGTCAACCACCATGTCTCGTTCCCGAAAAAGGGGATCTTGCAGCACTTCTTGCAGGTTTCGGACCGGCCCCCAGCAGATATCCATGTCAGCCAGTTCGGATTCCCATTCAGCCAGGGTCTTTTGTTTGAAGGTTGTACGCAAGAAATCAACGATTTCAAGCCGGTGCTTTTCATCGTACTGCAATGAAGCATATGCCGGCATCCCCAGATGGTCGCACAGACGCTTCCAGAAGCGGTTTTCCACAGCACCGATGGAGAGGTAGCGTCCGTCAGCTGTCGCGTAGGTGTTGTAACAGGCATAGCGATGGGAAAGCAGCATTTCACTACGCTTGGGGTCCTCGCCGGTACGCTGCTGTAAAAAAAGGGTCAGCGGCAGCAGGCTGACCATGGCATCGGTCATGGAAATATCGATGTACTGACCTTCTCCGGTCCTTTCCCGGGCCAGCAGCGCCAAAAGGATTCCGATGGCTGCATTCATACCGCCGCCGGCAATATCGGCAATTTGAATTCCCGGAATTGATGGCGGTCGGTCGGGTTCGCCGATTAGATCTAAAACACCGGAATGGGCCAAATAATTCACATCGTGTCCGGCCCGGCTGCGATAAGGTCCGGTCTGGCCGTATCCGGTGATAGAACAGTAAATGATTTTGGAGTTTAGGCTGCAAACCGTATCGTAATCAATACCGAGCCTTTGGACCACTCCGGGACGAAATCCCTCTAAAAGGATATCGGCTTTTTCAACCAAACGAAAGAAGATCTCTTTACCCTCTAAAGTCTTCAAATTCAAAGACATATGCTCTTTATTGCGATTGACCGTGGTGATGAACAGGTTGTCTGCCATGAAACGTTTGTCTTCAATTGCGATCACGCGTGCTCCATGGTCGGCAAATATCATGGAGCAACAGGGTCCCGGGAGCAAACGAGACAAATCCAGTACAGTAATTCCGGCCAAAGCACCTTCGTTTGACATATATACCTCTTATTAGTTTTTTTATCATGGAAAGCCTGATCCTGTGGAGAGGTCCGTGACCAGTATCTTAACCATAAAATCTTTTTGGGTGGAGTGTTGGAGTAATGGAGAACTGAAATATTGGATATAATAATCAGCTTTTGATTTTTCCAGAGCCCAATTTGCCAAATGCCTCAAGAAAATGATCAGGTGTTTTTTCCATCACTCCAATTACTCCATTACTCCATAGCGCCATCGAAATATCACGAAGCTAACCCCCTCTGGAGTTAAACAGTATCGGGTTTTTAGGGCCCGATGCTTTCTTTTTTTATTGGAAACAGCTTTTCTATGAGCTGAGCTTTGGTGATATCTCCCTCGATAATGAGTTTTCCCGAGATAAACGCCTGAATGGGATCAAGCCGGCCTTGCATCATATCAACAAAGTCGGTGTCTGCTATTTTCAACGTGCAATCAGGATGGTCAGTCATACCCTTTACGATTTGGCATACTCCATCCTTTACGGCAATACTCCATTTCCCACCATCGGAACCGGAGATGTCGTACTGGAATTCCATATCGAGTCCTTTGGCCGCTTCAGGGTTAAACACATCGGCCAATGCTTCAAATATGCCGCTGACATATGAAGCCTTTCGAGCTGCGGCTTCTTGCTCGACATCTTTGCTGATTTCCCGGTTTTCTTCCAGGAGGAGGATGTCGCCATATTCGAACACACCTTTATCGATTACCGCCTCGCCGGTTTCAGTATTAACGGTCCGCCACACCGCCTGGCCCTCTGCTGTTTTCCAGATGAAAGTCTGGATCGGTGTTCCGGGATACAGCGGTTTTGCAAAGCGACAGTCCATCCGCCGGGCCTTTTCCGGATGCCCGGGAATAAGGCTGTGAATAAGAGCCCGGCAGGCATACCCGTGGGTACAGAGTCCGTGCATGATCGGTTTTTCAAAACCGGCCAATTGAGCAAATTCCGAATTTACATGCAGATCAAAAGTGTCCCCGGACAGCCTGTAGAGCAACGGCTGATCCGCAGAGGGGCAGGCATCAACAACAAAATCAGGATCTTGGTCCGGAAAACCGACGGTTTTTTGGGGCGCATTTTCTCCGCCAAACCCGCCATCAAGACGGGCAAACATGGTAATAACGCCGGCAAACAGCTTTTTACCGCTGGAATCAAACGTTTCGCTTTCCGTCACAACTAAAGCACCTTTGCCTCTGCCTTTATCATAATACCGTGTAATCTTTGCTTCCGTGGTCAGGGTACCCTGAGTTGGAATCGGGTTATAAAAGATCAACTCCTGTTCGCCGTGCAGGATTCCGGCCGGATTGAATTTGGACGCGGCCCCTATCTGAAAAACAAGATCAAAGATCGCTGCAATGGCAAAACTCGGTATGACTTTGAGATCTTTTTCATAGCAGTATTCGAGATCGGCAAAGCCGGCACCCACGCCCAAAGCATAAAGAACAACATCCTTCCAGGTGTAATCCCTGGTCAGCGGACCGATCGTTTTTCCGATTGCATCCATGTTCAGCGCCATTACCCCTCCTTTTTTAATTCTCATCGAAATTTTTCATGAAATGTTCGGGATAGGCCTGTGGCCGACACCAGCTCTCCTGTAAAGCTGCCAACAATAACTTTACTTTTTATTTTAACGGGCAGGCGCCGATGGTCAGCAGTGACCCACAATTGAATTTTGGCATTTTTACTTCTATCAAATACACCGCCGATATGTTTCACATCTGGTTCGACCAGAAAGGTATCATAAGTGCCGCTTGCAAGTTTTATGGTTTCCCTTTTAACAACGGTAACTTTACCAATAACGCATTTTTTGCCGTCCGTTACCGGTCGTTCTATAATCAAATCTTCCTTTAGATCAAAAAGACGCATGTAATAAAAAACGGACAAGGAATCAAACGTTCCTGGGAGTAGGTCGATGGGCTCCCGCTCTTCATTGAAATTGGAATATTGAGCTTTGTATTTTGCCCAGTTGTATTGCACCACAATCTCTCTGTGAGTTTTTCCTTCCAGCTGATTTTTTTTATACAAAATTGAGCGGGTCATCTTAATGTCAGTATAAGCGTCTATCCTGTCCCGGACTTTATAAAAATGATCGATAAATTCATTGCTTTTGGCTGTAAGCAAGAAATGGTAAGACTTATTTCCATTTACAGTTTCGACTGGCAGTACTTCAAGGACGGCCTCACCGGCCGGGATAAACATCCACTTAAGCGCAAACGTCAACCTCTCGCCGGGATTAAAAGGGGAGCCTTTGTCTTCTGCTTTGATGTTATCGCAAAACCCAAAAAGAGCTATGATTACCGTTGCAAAAAGGTTTATAAACAAAAACTTCCGTCTGATGTATAACCCTAATGGAGCCAAACTCCATTGGTTGTTGGCGTGCTTTGCGTTACGCGTTGCAGGATTCAAACGGTGGACAACCATACTTACATTTCGCCTTGGATAGAAAAATAAATTTTACAACTGCTATAGCCTACAATAGATGAAAAAATTCGGTCTCGATAACCTGGAATAATTCTTCACCGATGGCAAGCCCCAAATCGATAAACTGGGGGCCATATTTTTTCCCGGTTGCCGTACGGAATGTATCTTTGATTTTGGCAATTTTTCCCATACCCTGGTGGTAAAGGTCTATAAATTTTACAATCGGCATTTTAGAAAAGGTTACCATGGACCAGATGGTATCGCTAAAATTGTCAGGTCCCCAGCGAAATTTATCAGCATCATAGAGGCAGTCAGAAACTAGAACACCTTCAAGATTCTTGATTGCTATCGTGGTTTTGAAAGCTACATGGTTGAGGATTGCCCGGCTGACATCCTCAATCTCATCAGGAATAAGGGGATATGTTTTCAGGACTTTCCGGGCATAGGCAGCGCCTTGTTCAGCATGATTATCTTTTTTGCGTTCAAAATCATGAAGCAGACCGGCACATTGGACAATGAGGACTAGACGATTTATAAAATCAGCAGCGTGTCCGGCTGATTTGTTTTCAATGATCATTAGGGCGCCGGCATCTACGGCTACCTTGACGGCGTGCTCGAAGCCATGTCCAAAATCTTCTTCCAGGTGCTTGGCAACAAAGGCCAGCAATTCAGCAGTCACAGGATGGTTTTCAAGACATTGTCGGGACAGTTCTTTTGCAGAGGAGTGGTCTTGATAAAAGTCAGGGGGCGGTAGGCGCGAAACAATCTGGCGGGCTCGTTTACGCATACGAGTGTAGACATGTTCCATATTATCTCGTGCCTCCCGGCAAGCGGAGCTATTACCTTAATTGAGTTCAATTGAGCTATTATGATTCTGAAAACAGGCTTAATTTACGGGAAAAGAGAAAAAATTGCCACATACCTTCCATTGCCCGTCTTCCTTGACAACGTCAATTGTCTCATCAACCTCGTAAGTTCCGCCAAGGTTAAATAATTTGGTAACAAACGGATAAACAGGATTTATAGCAACTCTTCTTTTGCCGGTTATTTGCATCTTAGCTTTGGTATCGCTTTGAGAAATGGTTTCGATTTCAATGTCGTAAAGCTTGTTTCGCATGAAATCTATATTAAAACCCTGGTCTTTGGCCTTTTGAGCGGTCAGATAAATATATTGGTCCACAAGATCAACATCGCCGGATGTCAACCGTTCCGTACAAATTCTTGCGGCCATTGCTTTGTCTAACTGGAAATATGCTTTGCTAAATTCAGCCACCGCCCTGCTGGGTGTTTCCCGGCCGTCGGCAAAAGAAAACAATACCTGAACAAAGGACCCCACTATTAACACAATAATTATAGCTGTAACCTTATTCATCTGAACCATCTAACTTCCTCCTTCCCAAGCTTTCCTCCTAAAAACATTCAATAAATACAACTTTAAGTAAATTTTAATGAACATTTGAAGGGTTTTCAGATAACATGGAATAAATTTTGAAACAAGCCTTATTCAATTTTTTAGCAACCTCAATGTTGATGGTTTCGCAAAAAGGGAAAAGTCCCCTATTCCCGAATGTTTTAGGTTTTAAGTTTTAAGTATTTGTAAATAAATGCAATACCATAATCTAAAGCCTGACATTTAAAACCTGAAACGTAGTGAACTCAGTTTTTTTTGAATTTATTACTAATTGAACCACCTGAATATTTATGATATTCCTTTAATATGCCTATTAAAAATATCGCCAAAGAATTGATCGTTCTGCTAAGTATTTCGCTGTTTGCTGCATTTACGGTAAACTTTTTCTCTCCCAAAGGCATCGCCTTGCTTGGTGACTGGGACACCTCAAAAGGCGTTATTTCTGCAAAATCGAAAGAAAATGTCGTTGTCCATAAACTTGAAATTGAAAATGTGTTGGCTGCAAAACAGATTTATGACAGCGGCAGTGCTGTTTTTGTCGACGCCCGCGCTGAGGAGCTTTTTGAAGAAGGTCACATTGAAGGGGCGGTATCCCTGCCCGTGAGCCGCTATGATGCCTATATTGGAAAATTTAAAGTAGCGTATCCGCTTTCAGCATACATCGTTACCTATTGTTCGGGCAGAGAGTGTGATGACAGCCATCAGTTGGCCCAAAACCTTTTTGGAGAGGGTTATACCAATATAAGCGTTTTCATAGACGGCTATCCCGGCTGGAAAGAGGCGGGCTATCCGGTTGAATAATATGACTCACTCTTCTCCTATAGAAACTTTAGGTCTTGATATTTCGGCATAAAAATACACAAGGACCTTGGAGTACTGGAGTGCTGGAGTGCTGGAATATTGGGAAAACAGAAACATCCAATACTCCATTACTCCAGTACTCCAATGATATCAGATCTTTATGCAAAACAGCATGTCTACATGATATAAAAACAAATTGAGCACTAATGAGTATGCTAAAAAGGATATTAAATAACAGCCTTTTTGAGCTGGCCGTTCGCTGGTTTTTAGGCATGATCTTTTTGTATGCCAGCTATCACAAAATCGCTTCTCCGGCACAATTTGCTAAAATCATTTACGGCTACTATCTTTTTCCGGACGTTTCCATCAATATTATCGCCATCGTTTTGCCGTTTTTAGAACTGTTCTCGGGCCTTGCCCTGATCCTGGGCATTTATCCCCGATCGGCTGCGGTAATTATCAATGGAATGCTTCTGGGGTTTATTGTCGCTCTTTCCATTAATCTTGTGCGGGGGCTGCAATTCGACTGCGGCTGTTTTTCCTTTGGTGAGGGTGGACATGCTTATACAGCCGGGCAATTACTGATGCGAGATATCATTTTTTTTGTTTTGGGACTACAAGTCCTCTTTTTTGATAATAAAAGACGTTGGTGTTTTCGGCAAAGCGGTAGTGTCTTAAAGAATATACCTTTCTAAACCCTAACCCGGATAAACCGGCCTCCGGCTCGTAGAGCCTACGCCTCGGAGAGAAATAACAAATCACAAGCATCAAATTTCAAATAAATTCCAAACTACAA
>SDBU01007928.1_pt1 | contig 12147 bp, 11 predicted proteins | sample 2277071 | NCBI WGS metagenome assembly SDBU01 (sample SAMN10397929, study PRJNA504765) | marine sediment metagenome | isolation source: marine sediment core GS08_GC12, 126 cmbsf | place: Arctic Ocean: Gakkel Ridge, Loki's castle | collected 2008
TTAGAGATTTAAGTCTGAGAATTTCGTGCGGAAAAACTTTTAGACCACAATTAAAAATGCTTAATCCCGTGATTTCCTCTCCTGCTTTTACGTAGCATGTAGAAGATCTGTTAAATTCTTCTCTTAAGGGGATTGGTTTATCAATTAATTTTTCAAGTGAATGAATTATGTTTTTTTCTATATAATCCTCATCAGAGATATTGGAGATTCCTGAATACTCATTTAATTTCGCCAATTTAGGTAAAAGTTCACCACATTTGGAACAGTGTGAAATTTGGGGCGAGCAAAGGAAATTACATTGCGGGCAAGGGATTTTGACGACTTTATGCTTAAAATTGCTGTCTTTTGGCTTAACTTCTCCTATCTCTCCTATCTCTCCCATCATCTCGGTTTTCAAGCTTAATAATTCTTTATATTTCAGATTTTCCAGATATCCTTTATCTTTATAAGTTTCCGTCAGTTCTACCCGCATTTCATCAATTTGAGATTTCTCTTCCAGAAATGTTACTTCTTCAGCAGTTAATGGAGTATCACCATTTTCTTCAGCTAAATTAATGTAAAGACGTAGCCAATAATATTGATTATTAGATAAATGATTCTTTAATTTGCAATGGAGTAGGAACGACGCGAAAAATTCATGCTTTTTAGCAAAAGCTTCTAACCACTGGATTTCTATATGATTTAGTTCTCTCATTATGGGTGAAATTATCGTTTTGAGATAGGTTTTCCTCTTTCTACAATATATATACTTAACGATATAATTTAAATAATAATGTCAAAATTAGAAATTCAATTGAAATAAGTAATTTCAAATGGTGCACATTAATCTCATTTTAATATAAGAAATGGTAAGAATATCTATAAATAATCATTTATTGAAGTATGTTTTGAGTTTTTAGATTTAGTAATAGTTTCAGCTATATAATCGACATCATCAATATTTTCAATAATTCTTGCTTCTTTTTCTGACTTTATTATAAATCTAGGTAGTTCAGCTTGCTCAAGAATCTCTTTAGGTTTTAGAGCAATTATAGCTTTACCCTGTTCTTTAACGTATTTTAATTGCCACCTAGTTCCTGACTTTTTACTGCCTTCGATAAACACACTTCCTAAGCTTAATGCACTAGAGATTCTATTTCTATTCGCTAATGAAGATTTGATAACATTTTTATCAGGTAATTGCTCAGAAATAAACAATCCTTTATTTTTTTTTAGAATTTCATTAAATAGAGGTACATTTTCTTTGGGATAAGGTTTTAACAATCCTGATCCGAAAACTCCAATTACTCTTCCACCAGCATTTAAACCACCTTTTATAGCTTCGATATCTACTCCTGTAGCAAAACCATTAATAATCACAAACCCTTTTTGAGAGAAACGTTGTCCAATTTTAAAGGCCATCTTTTTTCCATATTCTGTAGGCTTACGGGTTCCCACAATTGAAATTGCTTTTATCGAATCTATAATATTTTCTCCTTTTAAGAACAGGATTTGGGGTGGATTTTTTATACATTTGAGATTAATAGGATATTTTTCATCAAAAAAAGTTACTATTTTTATTCTTAAATCTTTCCACTTTTCCAGATTTTCAGTTAATTTACCGAAAATGGAAGATTCTAATAAGTCAAATGTATCCCTTGCCTTTTTCGAAATTTTGCTGATAGATATTTTTTTTTTTTTGTAGATACTTATTAGTTCATTTTGAATAATTTGGATTTTTAATTCACTGATATCATGAAAAGGATGAGAAGGATCGTTTTCAATTATTTTGAGTGCATATAAGGGTAAGTACATATAACGACTTAAAAATAAGTAATTTTGAATGCTTAAATTCATGGTTTTTGTCATTAAAAGTTGGTTATGTAATATATTGTATTAGTATTTTGTTCTTCCAATAACAAATGCATATGTCTCCTCTATTCCCGCTTTAAATAATGTAGACGAAAGTTCATTGATTTGTAATCCAGTTGTACAAATATCATCTAATATCAAACAGTTCTTCTTTTTTAAATTTATATTATTCTCCTTAATTATAAAAGCCCCACTAATGATTTTCTGTCTTTCTCCAAAAGATTTATATTTATAATATTTTAATCCCTCTTCTTTATCAGCAGGAATTTTGATTATATCTGAAATTTCTTGGATATCAAAACTTTCGCATAACGGGCTGCCCCAAAGTTCGACATGATTTTTATAATTTATATTTGGCATAAAACAGGCATAATTTATTTTTTTAAGAATGTTTTTAAGAAGCTCAGATCGGTTAACAAAATCTATATAGATTTTAGCGATTTCTTGAGCTGAGTTTTTGTTAAAATTTTTAATTTTTAATATTTGTTGAGTAAAATAATCTCTATTATGTTTCTCTGGATATACCTTTTTTGGGTAATATTTACCTAAAGCATACAACCCTCTAATCCGATTATTGTTTAAACATTCACATTTATAGCGAAGATCTTTATCTTTCAAAATTTCTTCAGTGCCATCATCAAATCTTATTTTAATTATACTTTCTTTTATTTTTTCTTCAGAAATTTTTTCTAACTCATGTTCGGGGATTCTAACTTCTAAGGATTTGTTTAATAGTTTAATTTTATACCTGGAACTAACAAAACCTTTTACTATCCCAATCTCTTCTTTATAATTTCCCCTTAATATTCTAACATAATCTCCTACAAGAATCATTCTTTACTTACCTTCTGTATTTCTCATTTTTGGAGCGTTTTTCATTTAGAATAGAAAAATAAATACTAATTTAATATTACCATTTTTTAAGTTTCCTACATTTGGGGCACTTATACCAATTAGATTCTTTTATAAGAGGTACTTTACATTTAATACAAATATTTGTTGAAAGCCTATTTTCAGTCTTGATTCCTTTAAAAGAGGTTTTCGATTTAATTTTTACCGATTTTTGAGATGGTTCAAATTTGTATATGGTTACACCATCATCAGAATAATTTTTACTGACTATTTTATAACCGATTCGAGAAATTTTTTTTAAAAAACCGTTAGAACGAATGCTATCCCTTATTCGGGTACCATGCTTATGACCATGTATTATTTTTGAAGCGCTATCTCCAACTTCTACACATTCTTCAAATTTAAATATTATTTCCTCTATTGCTTCTTCTACAGTTAGTTTATGCACGTTTAATTCCATTTTGCTAGGATTTTGAAATTTTGTCTATATATTATTTTGATTCACTATCTATTTAAATATTAGTTTCAGTTTTTCTTCAATTATTAAAAATTCTCGAAATTTCTAAATATCGTTATTCTCATTTATACTCAATAAAGCAAATTAATATTTCTTTTAATTTTTTAAAATAAAAAATTTTAAAATTCAATTTTCAAATGCTTCTAATAGTTTTTCAAAACAAACCATAAGATTATCCCGTGACTTAAAATTAATATGTCCACCAGATTGTTTAAGATTCTTAATTTCACTCTCATCGATTTCTGCCCATGAAAACATTTCTGTTTCGGGAAAATCGTCAAGTTTTTTACATTTAGATAATCTGATTTTATGGTCTCCTCTGTCATCCCTGATTTCCATTACTGCAAAACCCCACTTCCAACCATACCAATAAAATGATAAACTAAGAAAATCATTTCCATTCTGACTATACATTTTAAAAACTACCTCTTTAATTTTTTAGTATTGCTACTTTTCAATATTCTTTAAATTGAATAACCCTAAGCCTACAGCCCCATTAATTTTTTGATATGAATTCACAAATGAATCAAATACTATTACAGTCCCTTGGTAATATTTTTTTTTGTCATTTAATTCTTTTGACTTTACCCAAATATGGTCAATTAATATATTATCAACAGTTACATTAGACAGTAAAATTCTTTTGTTGTTATCATCGTTAACACCAAAACTCCCCCAGACTTGAGAAGTACATGTAATTTTTCCTCTACACCTACATACTTTATGAAGCTTTGGGCGAAGTATTGCCCTTTGGATCCTTTTAAATCTACACATCATTTTTAACCTAACACCAACTGAATTTTAATTACAATTTCAAAAAAAGTTCCTTAAAAATTTAGGTCCTCAATTAAATAAAATGAACAAACCCTTAAAAACTTTTTGCATGTTCAATAATATTGAAAACCTTGAATATAGATTGAAAATACTGTTAAATGAACATTTTTCACTCCTCTCTACATAGGGAATTGAAAAAAAAACATTCATTTTTTTAGATATATCGTAAACAATAGTGAGTATATTACATTAATTTATGAAATATTTTCAGTTTAATCAGTTTTTGAGGAGAAGAAATTGAAAAACAACTCATAAAAATGCAACCCTACGCGTAGGTGTAACATAAAAAAAATTTTAACTTAAAGCTCAAAATATTTTTATGAAGCACTTATCACTTATTTTTACTCTAACAAGTTAATTAGTTAAATATTTATTATCGCTTGATTTTATTAATGTTGAAATAAGACTTAAAATTTGAATTATCCAGAATTTTACATAATAGATTCAAGGAAGTAATGAATTATTTTGATAAACAGAAACCATGCTGGCATCTAGTAATTTATATTAAGATGAGGTGATTATAACTTATTTTAATTACTTCTAAAAAGATTTTAGAAGCTATATCAAATGAGTGGAAGAATATAACTAACGTTATAAGTCATTTAAGACTTGAAGATGAGTGGGATATTAGGTATGTGGGACTTAAAATAAAAGAATTTGAACGAAAACAACTAATTCAGTACAAAGAAATCTCAGGAAAAAAATGTTATAGAATATTAGAGAAAGAAAAAATCAAGAATGGAAAAGAATCAAAAAATATTGAATGTAAACCTAATTTAGTATTAAAGAATAAAGAAGCTAAACCTTCTTTAATCTCAAAGAAAAGAGAAATAAATATTAAACAAACATCAGAGAAAGAGGAAGTAGAACCTAATGAAATTTTAGAGAATTCTGTACAACTTGATGAATTGAAGGGAGGGAAAACTCATATAGACTGGAAGCCACAAATAAATAAGTTAACTCGTCTCTCGCTTGAAATATTTAAGGATAAAAAATTCACAGAAGAAACATTCATTCAAAAATTATCTCTAATATTTAATGATTCCAAGCTCATTGCAAATACGGATAATCGTACAATAGCATTTCTTGAGTTTTGCTTTTATACGGCAGATGGTCCTTATTCCCGAAAATTTAAATTTTTTGTTATCGTTCTTAGAAAAGTTTTCGCGGTGTATCCACCTCTGAGAAAATTAATCAATAGGACTGGTGCAGCAGCTATCGGAAATATGACACTTGGAGCAATTGGAAGGCTTAAATTTGAAATATCTGATCTTTATGAATTGAAACAAGTATTATGGGCATGGAGTAAGATGGGATTAATACGAAATTCTATAAACTCTGTATTTAGTGCTGTCAGAAAGAAATTTAGAGTAAAATGGGGCATTTCAGAAAAGAATCCTTTTTTATTGGCTCGACTTAAAGCAATTTTTCCAATGTATCAGAAATCCTTCATTCCTTCAAGCCTTAACCTAAATCAAGCTTTGTATGACCATTTTAAAAAAAGATTTGCAAAAATTATAAGTGATTACAAGGAAAAGGGGCTTTCCATTGAAGAAATGATTCAAAAGGAAAATGAAAGAGAAATGCCTGTTGGAGTTAAACGTAATAATCTACTTTCATTCCTTGTTAGAAAAGCCAATGGATTTAAATGCGAATTATGTAAAACAGAGATAAAACGGTCCTACACGATTCAAACACATCATATCATTCTTTTGTCTGAGGGCGGAGAAGATCACTCGCGCAATATGATTGTACTATGTGAGTCACATCATGAAAGTGTCCATGCTGAAGAACTTATGATAGAACGTGAAGATACAAAAACTTGGATTAAGTATAAAGAATAAATATTTCATTTCTGATATTTGTGAGAAATATAATATAGGTAATATTAAATTTCTTAGAATAATGAAATTCTTTGAAAAACATGAGCAGAGCTAATATCTGAGATTCTAATACGCTGAACTTTTATCTCAATGCTCATCTGACATTAAAAGGGCAGTTCTATTAGTAGTGGATTAAAGACAATCAATAATATCCCAACAAAAATCAGGATTCCATATAAAATAATTACTCCTATGATATGTATAACCGTTCTAGATCTCTTAGTCAATTTCTGGGTAACATATAAAAGATTATTTTCAATTCTACTCTCGATTTCTTTAGCACCCTTGACAGATTCTATTAGTAATCGAAAATGTAGCAAATCTAAAGTTAAAATCCCCAAAATATATATTATCCCTAAAAGATAAATAAGCCAGAATTTAGTTATAAATCCAAGCGTAAATATGGCTATACAGATCGGTGTCCCCTCTAATCTTAACCTTGAGATAATTTCGTCGAAAAATTTAATTCTATCTTTAAAGGTTGACCAATTAGTTAATATTAAATCTATTTTCTTTTCCTCTGTAATTTCAATCATTTCTTTTTTATTATTTATTTGGTCTGTCGACATAATTAATTACCTTTTTTTCACATATAATTCCTATAAGCAGTTGGAGGTGTTATATCTCTCCCTTTTAATTCTCCCATAATTTTTCCTACTTTTTTTGATATTGAGATGGTTACTGGGAGTCTTTTACAAAAATCTGTGCTATTCCAATCCAATTTTGTCAAATTTATAATATCTCGTGCTAGTGTTTCAGTATTACTATCAGCTTTCTCTACAATCACTTCAATTGGTTTGGGGATCATGCTTCCTGGATATGTATCAAGACAGGGAATATAACCTGTCGTATAAAGATTAAAAATCTTTTTTTTGTTAGAATTCCTCTCAAATACAGAACCACGAGCTATCGGGTAATCAGTTGATGTTATTGCGTTGAAATGACAATTTTCCTTAATGTGAATATAATCTTGGATTTCAATATTTTGAGTAGCTTGCAAAAATCCTTCGTTTTCTTCTTCAGTATATTCTGATTTTTTATGTACTACAATTCGATTTGGATTATCATTACTATGTTGTCTTCTATATAGGTTAATTGCTTGTAATAAAATATCTTCGGCTTGTTCTTCCGTAAGATTAGTTCTTTTTATATCTTCTTCATGTTCAACCATTAACTCTAATCCTCTGGCGATCTGAGAATCACCTGTTCTCATATAAATTTGAGCTATCGCTGCTTTGATAACTACTCTGTCCCTTTTATTAATATCATAGTAAAAAGAAATTCCAACATGAACAGTCTCGGGATTTAAATCAGCTAATTTCCAGGGGATACCCGAAAATTTATAATATTGTGCCACTGCATAATTCCAAGCAACTGAGGCAGGATCTTGCAGATTTCCACCTTTTAACAGTAGACTTTCAGGTAGCATTAATTGCGTTGGGATTTTTAATTCATATCCTAAAACTTTAATATAGTTATGGAAATCATAAAATATAGGACGATCTTTTTCATCCATAGAAGCAATTCTCTTTAGATCACTAAAATTTCGAGTACTCAGTCGAATTTTGTCATCTTTTATGAAAGGATCTCTACAAACTTTCAATATCTTTTTGGGAAGTGTAATAATTACAACTGGAGTTGGTGGATTTTGTCCACTTAGATCTTTTAATATCTGCTCAATCTGGTTGGAAAATTCAATAATTTTTTCCTTACGATTAGTCATATTAACAATTTTATCTATATCTTGGGGAGAAATTTCTTGACAATAAGTCTCATCTTTTTCCAAATAAAATCCTAAAGGTCCATCTTGATATAATCCTGGAAAATCTACACTTCTAATATTAGAATTAGGAAACGTAACTCCTTCTATTGAATATTGCAATAAAGAAAGAAAATCAATAGCAGCATTAATCGATTTTTTTGAACCAATTATACCTATTGGAATTTTTAAATTTTCCTTTTCCAATCCATTTGGTTTATAATTTAATAATCCTACTCTTGGATCGGTACAGGTGGTTTTATCTCTGAAAATTAAATCCGGTTCTGGTACTAAAAACGATCTCATTTTTATTTCTCCTCTTTTAATTAAAGAATTTATCTATTCTGGTATCATTTACTCCAATTGTTTTAGAACTCCAATTTACTGTATGTTCCATTAAAGGTATAATTTTAAATTCATCAAACCAAGGATCTTTTTCTCGAGTAAAATAATCACTGGTTAAGAAATCACTCCAAAATTCTAACCTAAGTCTCCAACTTGGATTCCTATTCCAATTAGGATTTAAGTATTTTTTATGAAGATTGCTAGAGTGGTCTCCCATTATGGCATTAACACCATTATTAGTAAATACAAATCCAGGCCAAATAAATAATCCCATTTTACCATCAAATTCATCTAATCGAATGAAAATGGATTTATGCTCAACATAATATAGTGTTCCATCGGGTTTATAAATAGGTTTTGTCACTGTTTGAATTTTTCTATTTGGTAAATTAATTTGAATTGGTTCTATATTGTTTTTTGGTTTTTGATCAATAGGATCATCATAAGCAAAGAAAAAATCGCTTTCCCATCTCCTTAAACCTTTGCACCATAAGTATCTTCGCATTGATGTATAAAGTAATTCTCTTTTTCTCTGAACATCTAATCTATCCGTCTCTCGATCATATATTGAACCTACAATATACGGTCTAAAAACATTTAAATTCTTTTCAAAAGACCTTACAACAGGTTCGGATGCTTCGAATCTAGGAACAACAAATTCAGGGAATCTTTGATTTTCTTCAGATCTAACCTTGTCAATGATCGTCTTTTTAAGTTTAAATTTTGATTGAACTTGCCAAAATATTTGTGGATATTGTAATTCCATAAAATTTAAGATAAGTTTGTCTTTTTCTCTTATTAGATCTCTACGATTTTTAATTTCTCTTAACAATCTTTTATGTTGTGAATTTAAATTCTTTCTGAAAAATCCTTCTCTATCTTTTACTCTTTCAACAAGACCAAATAGGGAGCATACTCTTACGTCAGTATTTCTAAAAAAATCTAATATTTCTGATTCACTAGCGGAATTAATTTTCTTCAATTTCTTTTCTTTTAAATTTAATCCTTCTTGGTCATTAAACCAATTCATAACCTCTACTTTGTTGGCCTCTCTAGTTAAAATTTTTTTAGTATCATTTTTTCTAGAGAATTTGTTAGCAAATATTACAAATTTAAATCTTTTCTCAGGTCTTAGAATTAACCAATTATAAAAATAATCGAAAATTTCGCTTCTAAGTTTGTCAGATTTAGCATGTATAGAGACTTGTGTGTTTTTTACTTCAATCCATAAGTTTTCATTGTTTTTTTCCATTATAATATCTGACAATGTTCCCTCTTTTAAGGAGTTTCTAATTAAAAGAAACCCCTGTGTTTGATAATACCTTATAATATATTTTTTATAAAGTTCTGAATTATAATTACGTGCTTCTCTCTCTGATTCAAAATCCTCCCATGACATTGTATTTATAATTTTTTAGTTAATTTTTATAGAATGACAAAATCATTTTCTTCTTATGTTACTTATGTTGTATCTTATATATATAAATCTTATGTTAAAAATTTTGCGCTTCGGGAATTACTAATTTTTAATTAACTAAACCTTTAAATTAGAGTTTATCGAAATATTATATTGTAGATAATGTTGCTAATTTATTAATAAGTTAATATGTCTAAAAAAAATTCAACCTTACCAAAAATTAAAAGTTTAGTGATGGATGCTGTAAAGGAAGGCATTCCAGAGAAAAAGATTTTTTACGACATATCTCCTAATTGGTATCGTTATTTTCATTACGAAAGTAATCCTTTATATGTATTTACTCCGCAAGAGCCTCTTGAAGATGATTTGATTGAATTATTTATTAATAGAGAGGCTGAAATGCGAATAATTTCAAGCTATTTTGGCAGCATAAAAACTATCCCCTATAACATGCATATCGCAATAATAGGTTCTAGAGGAATAGGTAAACATACAACTTTAAAAATAATATCTAAAATAATTCAGGAATCTTTTCCAGATATTTCTTTTGAATATTATAACCTCAAGACCGGTAAAGACTTTAAAAATAATTCGGATTTAGATGATTCTGAATTAATAAATTTAGATAAACAAGAGTTAGATGTTCGACTTATTTCCTGTTCGGGTAAAAATAAGTGGTTATTATTAAAAAGAATTGATAGCTATAAGAAGAATACAAAAATTTTGTTCACAATCTGGCATACGAGTGATTATCCTATACAAGATAATTTGAAAATCAATAAAATAATCTATTTCCGTAATTATAATAAAGATATCATTACTATGATATTCGAACGTAGAATAATTAAATTCCTTAAAGAAAAAGAAGAAAATGAAGTCTACATCACTAGCCTTAACAAGAAACTTATTCCCTCAATTGTCAAAGCATTTGAAGGTAATCTAAGAATTAGTTTTCTTTTTTTTGAACAGATTCATCAATTAGCTAAAGTGCAAAATATTAATGAAATTCCACAACCCTTAATAGAAGAATTGATGAATAATTATTTATCAATAAAAAACCAAAAGATTACCAGTAAAGAAAAAGAGATTATAAACTATCTTTTAAATGCCCAAAATGTTAAATTTATCACGACCAGCGATCTACGAGATGATTTAAAGTTTGATCGGACAGTAGCGTGGAGATATTTAGAAAATTTAACTAAAAAAAACATTTTAATACGAATTAAATATGGAAACCCCTCTAGATATAAAATTAATGACATATTTCTGAGTTTTTATGAAGATGAGTTAAAAAAAAAGATAATTTTTAAAAAAATATGAGTGTGATTAAATGCCATTATTAAGAATCTTTCATGACGTTTATACCAAATCTGATATACCCTTAATAGAAGATAAAATTAGAAGTAAGGCTTATAATTATGCCGAATTTGATAAAGATAAGAAAATAATAAATCCTGGGTTTCGTAATATTCCACAAATCTTTAAACCTATATCAAAGGGATATTATGTTGCAGATTATTTTGAAATTGATAAAAGATCTATGCCATCCTATTATACTGAAATGTATTACTTTAAAAATATTTCAGAAAAAGTCGAATTAGAGGAAAAAACTCATCTTATACTTATTAAAATCTTATTAAATAGAAATAAGAAAGTTTTATGTTTATATAGTAAACAGATCTTAAGAAACGATATTGTAATTAGCTTAATCAATAAACTAAGAAATAAACATGGTTTAGATTTTATTATGCAACCTCAAAATTATGTTTTTAAAGAAGATGAATTAGATGATCTAGTTAATGCTTTAGAAATAAAAGATTATACTGCAATATCTGTTTGGGATAGAGATAATAAAGCTATCTTAGAGAACCCTCAGAAAATAACTGAGACTAAAAAATTTATTTCTTTCTTAAATGATACGTATAAGGGTAAATGGCATTATTTAAAAGTACCTTTTGATGATCTGAACATCGAACTTAAAATTAATAATAAAACACAGAAATTTATCACTTTTGTCAATGATTACGTTGATGATGTGCATTTAGTCAATGCAGTTGATTTTTTAGTTTCGAAAATTTTCGAAGTCGAGGACTTCAGTGGTTCAAAACAAGTGTTTATTGATACTTTTTAATGAAAAATACAATGCAATTAATGACATTAGGAATAAGGTTTAATCTTCATAAAGAGGATAGTGAAAAGGAGGATTTTTGAACCTTAAAATTTTAATTTCAATACAAATTGAAGATAAATTATCTATTAATGATATATAAGAAGAAAATGAATGTAAGGTAAAACATCCAATAAAATGGCAGGATTTAAGAGACAATATTTTTACTCGCTTATTTTTTTAAATATTAACAAGGTCGAAGTTGAGGAGGAAGTACGGGATTTTTATCTGCCTATTACGAAAAATTCCATGGAAAAACACCAACAAGCTTTCCCATCTTTAGCTAACGTCATGGAACCTTTAGTAAATTTTTTCAAGAATAATGATGGAAGGAGCTGCATGGTAACGCTATATGGCTATGAACTTAAGCCAGAAGAGCCGGTTGATGAGGATGATGAAGAGGGAAAAAACCTATGGTTTACTATACTCGATTTATTACTCGGTTTCGTAGGCACTATGCGCAAATCACATAAATTCGAGTTGTATTCTTACGGTATGGCGTATAACGAAGAGGAATTTGGC